>Ga0307515_10017842_pt1 | contig 12897 bp, 13 predicted proteins | sample 17_EM_MG_FD_194513 | JGI IMG/M metagenome (GOLD analysis project Ga0307515, IMG submission 194513) | Populus trichocarpa ectomycorrhiza microbial communities from riparian zone in the Pacific Northwest, United States - 17_EM | ecosystem: Host-associated > Plants > Roots > Unclassified | place...
AGAGACCACACCTCGTCAATCACGTCTCTCCACGGTAGGACCGCAAGATCGTTGTTTCCCCCTTGGAGCGTGCTGACCGTCGCTCGGATCAGGCAGTCAGAAATAGCGGATAGAGCCGTACTTGAGTCTTTCGATCGAATCTCCTCTCAGGCTTCCTCCTCCCCCCGTTTGCTCTCCAACATACCTCAGCTTTTCTTGCCCTCCAGACGGTCAATTGTGTTTGTAGCTCTTCCCTGCAACTTCTTTGGCCGTACCGGTTTCCCTCAGGCACCTTCATACGCGTCCAGATTCCTTCGTCCCAATATCCAACCTTCTTGAGGCGCGGAAGTCCCTTCTGAAAGTCCCTGTACTCATAATCCCTCTTCCTCCACCCGAGTTTTGCTACATCTTCCCTAGTTTCTGCTCGACTCCCGAGGCCCAGTTTTGCCGCTAGTTCCTAATAACATATTCCCCCCTTTTGAATCGCAACTGGCGCCTCATCAACCAGGGATGCCTCCGGGCTCTAGTTCCGCTCCTCGTCTCACGAAGCCGGGTAACAGGCCATCGCCGAAACAGCTGGCTGACTCAGATGGAGTTTGATGTCGGTCAGATCATGCCAAAGAAAACACAGGTCGCTGGACTAGGCAAGGGTTCTGCATCCTCCATATCTATCCAAAGCTCTCCGGACCTCGACAATCCTCAAAGATTAATCCTCCCGTCTTCACCCGATGCCCCCATACCAACCTCTACTTCCGACACCACGAGTAACCCGTCCAGTATGTGGGTCACCATGACCACGAGTACAAACCACCGTTCAAGCAGCCATCGTAGCGACTACGATGCAGAAACAGGACGCATCGTGACTTCTCCGCGGAGTGAGAACGAGAAAGAGAAGAAGGCTCAGTTGTGCCACGAACTCGATGTTAACGGGTTGGACGGGACCAGAGGCAGCTCGATTGTCAAGAACACGGAGAAGGAGGTGTTAGGGATAATGCTTGGGAACGTGGATGTTCCTGTGGAGGGTTTCGAGAAGGCGGGTATCTGGGTGCTCGACTGAGTGGTGTCAAACCTCAGGCCTCACCGTTCTCCGCTGTTCATATCCAATTTCCCAGGTAGTTGTTATCGTTTGCTGGTCCCCAATTCATACAGCATCGAGTATACTTCAACGTTTCGGACCGTCTCTACTTGCACAATATAGCCGGTATCACTGAATAATTACAAGGTTTTCGTGACTCGTGCATGGATGCGCCCGAAGAAACTGAGGCAGACGCCGGTATCCCTGCCACTCCTTCGAGCTAAGAATGAAAAGTTGGTACGTGTACGACACACATGAGTGGAGGAGGTGGATAAAGGAGAAGGCATTTTAGCGGTGGGGGAAAGAGGGGAATTATGATAACAAAAATGTTTAAAAACTCGACAGGGAACGGGGTGAATGAGCGAGGCGTTGGCAACTTGCAAAGTAAGAACCCGGAGCAAATGTGGATGTCATTACCCCGATTCTGTGATCCAGTCCGAACACGAAGAATCAACGCACACCTCAAGTAACATTGTTTCGAGGAGCTCACCGTCAGGTACGGCTGGATCCAAGTCCATTTCCTCGATCTCCTCGAGGAGGTCTCTAGTGTCCTCTGCATCACTCGTGGCCCTGAGCTTCTCAAACACACCAAGAGCACGCAATGCCTCGGATCTCGCCTCTTCAAACATGCGTTGTTGACACCAAAACCAAGCCTGCAGCCGCGACGCGCGAGCCAGAATGTATGCGTCGTCGGCCGCGAGCGGTTTGGCTTGTTCAATATGAGCGTGTGCCTCGTCAAACCTGCCCTCCCTGGAAAACAAGTCTGCGAGGAAGAAGTGAGCCCAGAACATCTCAGTGTGGAAGTTGAGAGCGGATGCAACTTCGAGGGCTACCCCGAAATGACAAATGGCCTTCTCCGTGTTGCCCTTGGAGCGATATATTTCGCCAAGCGCACGGTGACCTTCGCAGACCCGAAGTTCTTTGCCTTTCTCCGGGAGGAGATCGATCCCGCGGGATCCGGCTTCTTCCGCGGCGTCGAGTTGTCCGTCCCCGTGCAGCGAATGAGCGAGACCGATCAAACACTTTGCTTGATTCGCCGTCTCCCCGAGCCGTTCGAAAATTCCCAATGCTTCCCTAGCTTGTCGTATCCCTTGCTTAGGGAGGCCCATTAGCCGATTTACATCAGATAGGTAGCCCAATGTTACAGCGACCTGATGGTCATTCCCCCGCTCTCTCCAAAGTTCCACGGCGTGAGCGAGGACCCGTTTGCGTTCCACCCAATTTCCAACCGAGTGGAACAACGATGAGAGTTCCCGCAAACATTGTGGCTTGGAGGGATGATCGTCCGGGAGTGCCATGATCTTTGGCCCTAGCATGATTGGCCGTGGTTTATGCCAATACAGGTGAACCATGAATCTGGCGCAGACATCCCAGACATTTTCCGAGTCTGCGTCAATAGATGTGAAAACGTCGAGCAGGTGCTCGACATTCACATCCTCTGACGTGATCCATTGTGATTCTTTGAAACCGGGCTCGTTGGGATGAACACTGGCTGACAACCGGAAGAAGTAACATTCCTTGGTCGCTCCGAGGAGTATAGATGACGTTGGATCCTTGGGACGGAGATGATCTCTGAGTGGTGCCAACATCGTGACGAATCCGTTGGTTCGATATGTCAGGGAGAGGACGCAGAATTTGTCGAAAATATCTGGTCCGTCGGTGATGGTTGGAAGCAACCAGTCGGCGTTCTTTTCGTTGATGCCCTGTGGGAAGAAAGCAACGACTCCAAGAAGCTCTCGGGCGTTGGAGCCGAGTTCTCGGAACATTGGGGAGGAGAGCGAAAGTTCGATCGTGGTCGCGAGGCTCCCGGAGTGCGGTGCGTGAAGGACGCCCGTTCGCTGTCTCTCCCACTCCCTGGCCAGCCGTTCGGTGTCCCATTTATTGTACTGAGCAACAGTTGCGAGCAGGGTGACGGAGAGCGGATGGAAGTCCAGCTGCTCCAAGATGTCGTTGATCGGGTCGGGCTGTTCGCCACACTTGTAGATCCGGTAGAACGTCTCGCGTGCGGCCTCCGTCGACAATGTTGGGATCTCGAGTATCTCGCAGTCGGATGGAATGGTTGAGATACGGGAGGTGATGCAAAGGCAGATGTTGCTGAACCGAGTCAGTTCATTCACAACCGCGTAGATCTCCTGTGCGCTTGACCCCTGGGGATCGAGAATGGACTCAGCGTTGTCGAGGACTACAACCATCTCCTTCGAGGATAAGTATCTTCGCAAGGGAGTCAGATCCTCGGGATTCTCGATGCCTGCGCCGATGACCTGGGAGAGTCGACGGAGAAAATTGGTGCACGAGGCGGGGAATTCGTCGCAGCGGATGAACCATCGGTTGTCGCCAAACTGTTGTCTGATGCGACTGTCATTGAGGATGGTCAGGATGATGGATGTCTTGCCAATTCCACCAGCACCAAGTAGAGCGATTGGCATGAGGTGCTGTGCCAGATCGACGATCTTCTCGATCAGATCGTCACGTCCACAGAAGATCCTTGGTGGTTGTGGTGGTAGTTCCCCAGGCGCACTAGACATGAATGTAAAACGCTGGGTCTCTCCCTGGTTGAGATTGCTAACCTGTTTTGAGTCTAGGCAACAGTAAGCGTTTATTCAGCGAGGGGCAAAGTGCGAGTGGCACTCACCGACTGTTGGCCACCAACCCCTTGCTGACTCTTCAGCATGCTATGAATGTCGGAAACCATCGTTTGAGTCTTCAAAACGCCGCGATGAACCTCCGAAACCGCGTCGCGACGGGTATAAGAAATGGTTCCATGCGTGTTTCCCGGTAACGGGGGTGGCGACTCTCCGGGTGCGCTGAATGCAAAATTCAAACACTGGATTCAGTTGTAGTCGGGACCTCTGACCTAGCGTGAGTCTAAGGAGCGGTCAATGTTTACTCGGTGGCGGAGTACGGGTGGTACTCACCGCCTGATTTTGACCATTACGGCTTTTCAACTTGCTACGGTAAATATCGGAAGCAGTGGTGCGGGCATTTTCAATGTCACCCTGGACACCGGAAACGATAGGTTGGATATTTGAGACGTCATGGTGGACACCCGGAACGATGGTTTCGGCGTTTGTAACATCGTGATGGATATCGGAAACGACGGTGTGCTCGTTTGCAGCGTCTTGATGGGCGTCAGAGCCGGTTACACGTGCGTCTATCCCAAGTTCAGTCTGGGAGCGGGCGGTTAGTGGCGGTCATACAGGAGTGACGGAACGCACATCAAAGACATGCCGAATCCTGTTGAGGTCCAACCTCCAGGTGGCAATTGCCTCTTTATCGTCCTTCGCGTGGTAACGTCGAGAGATCACATTCCGTCCACCTCGCTTGATAATATTTCCCCGGATCCCGTCAGCAGTCCTGGATGGAAGCCTGGTGAGAAAATAGCCTGGCGTATGCATCGCTGGTTCGACTCACAACGCCAATTTCCCAATCGCCTCGAGGGTGGGTTGACTGAGTTGATCCGCTCGTCTTATGCCCATCCCTTGATCAAGGGCTTCGCAGGCGCCGGCGCAGGTTAGCCCCAGTTCGACGTAGTCCACTTTGTTGATCATCGAGTCCTACATAAATTAGCCGGCAATCGACCAACAGAAACCGGAAGGGAACCCACTTTGATCAGAGTGAGGAGAACGCTTGCAGAAGCGAACGCGGTCTTTGCTGGTGTCACGTTCGCCTCCTCCTTTGCGAGATTCAAGGCAGCAATGGCCGTGTTCAGCGAGGAGAGAACGTCGTTCCGCTCCTGGGTTCCTGTCGCCATGGTCGAAATGCAAGATAGCTGCGAGAAAGCGGTGCAACGTGCAGGCTGTGGGGAAGAACCCGAACCCGACTAGAAACGGGCGTCCATCTCGTTTTCGTACGCCTCGTGCAGACGAACCTGTCTGGTGATTGAAGCGAATTGAATTCGCGTCACCGGTGAGATCGGCTGATCACCAAAAATCTGTCTGCTCCTCTCAAGTTGTCTTTGCCTCCGTCTAACTTCCGAATTGGCCTTGCAGTTTGCTGTCTCGGAGATACATTTTCGAGGCCCCCATTTACAACACCAATCTTTCCGTTCATCAACCCCTCTGCCGATTGGTTATTGTACCAGCTGGCAGCGTTTGATCTGAGCTTGCCGGGTGACCCATTTCGGGCGCCTGCAGGGGTCGTACCTCGTCAATCGCGTCTTTCTACGGTAGGACCGCGAGGTTGTTGGTCCCTTCTTGAAGCGCGTTTACCGTTCAGTTGTGCCATGGGCTTGGCGTTGGCGAGTTGAACGGGGTCAGCGGGGCTCGATCGTCAAGAGCACGGAGAAGGAGCTGCTAGGAAGAATGCTCGGGAACGTGGATGTTCCTGTAGAGGGTATCAAGAAGGCCGGCATCTGGGTGCTCGGCTGAGTGGTGTCGAATCCCGGCCCCAAGTCCCACCGCCCTCCATTGCTCGTATCTAATTCAGGTCGTTGTTATTGTTCACTCGTCCTCACCTGATCCACACGCCATCGAGTGCTTCGACATCCCGAACCATTTCCATTTGTACAGTATAGCTACGTCCGATATCACCGAATAAATACAAGGTTTTCGTGACCCGTGCAAGGATGTGCCAGAAGGAATTGAGGTAAACGACGGTGCTTCCACCTACTGCTTCTCTGAACTTAGCCGGAAAGTTGGTACGTGTACGATACGGGTGGATGGAGGAGGTGGACAAAGGAGAGATCATTTTTGCAGCGGGGGAAAGAAAGGTATGGTGATAGTAACGATATTCAAGAGCTTGGCCAGCGCTCAGCGCTCAACGGGGGACGGGGTAAATGGAGGGGTGAATGGATAAGGCGTTGGTGGCTTGCGAGAAAGTCACATCTGGAGAACTCGAGACGGGTGTGTCACCCCGGTTCTGCGATCCCGTCTGAACACGAAGAGTTAATACACACGACAAGTAGCATTGTTTCGAGGAGCTCACCACCACCGGCCAACTCATCAGGCCTTCACCGGTCACCGTCTACTCCTCTCGACTTGTCGCCGGTGCAACGATGTGTCTAGATTGCTTCCGCTTAGTTTTCAAATCGGCCTTATAGGTCCCTGCCTCGAAGGCGCACTTGTCGAAACTCCCATTCGTCGCACCTCCGCTCTTTCCATTCATCAGCCCCTCAACTTATCGGTTGGTTTGATACCGGCCGGCTAGCCACTCGCGAACCTACCAATCAGTGTTCGATCCCGGGTGATGGTAACTGACACTGGGGCGAAGACTGGACCGTCGCTCGGATCAGGCGTTCAAAAACAGCAGACAGAGCCATACTCCTTTTTCAATCGACCACGCTTTGTACATCCCTATCAGCATCTCCTCTCAGGCCTTCTCCTCCCCCTGTTTATTCTCCAACATACCTCAGCTTTTCTCACTCTCCAGACGGCCAATTTAGTCTGTAGCTCTCTCCTGCAACTTCTTCAGCCGTACCGGTTTCCCTCAGGCACCTTCATACGTGTTCAGATCCCTTCGTCCCAATATCCGACCTGCTTGAGACGTAGAAGTCCCTCCTGAACGTCCCTGTACCCATAATCCCTCTTCCTCCACCCGAGCTCTGCTACACCTTTCCTGGTTTCGACTCGACTCTCGAGGCCTAGCTTGGCCGCTCCGATGATGCTCGACGAGGTAATTTTCTCCGGGAAAGCTTGGTAGCACATTCACGACCACCTCTGCATCGAGTCCGATGTCGGTTCCTAATAAGTAAAGTATTTCCTTCTTTTGAATCGCACCTGGTGACTCACCAGGAATGCCTCCGCGCTGTAATTCCGCTCTTCACACGAAATCGGGTGACAGGCCATCGTCGAAACAGCTGGCCGTGGCTCAGATAGAGTTGACTATGCCAAAGGAAACACAGATTGCTGGGCTAGCCGAAGGTTCCGCACCCTCCGTACCTAGCCAAATCTGTCCGGACCTCGAGAATCCTCAAAGATTCATCCTCCCGTCTGCGTCCGACGTCCCCGCGTCGACCTTCACGTCCGACATCAAGACTGTCCCACCCAACACCGGGATCACCACGGCTACGAGTACCATAACCATTCAAGTCTGGGCACTCGAATTAGTGGCCCGGGTCCCAATGGTGTCACCGGTACAAGGAGCCCTCGTAGTGATCACGATGCGGAAACAAGACGCGTCGTGGCTTCTCCGTGGAGTAAGAAAAGTAAAGAGGGGATGGCTCAGTTACGCCATGAACTTAGTTTTAGCGGGTTGAACGGGACTGGAGGCAACTCGATCGCCAAGAGCACGGAGAACTGAACCGTTAGGGAGAATGATTGGGAACGTGGATGTTCCTATGGAGGGTGTTGAGAAGGCAGGGATCTGGGTGCTTGGCTGAGCGGCGTCAAACCTCAGGCCTCACCGTCCTCCGTTGTTCATACCTAATTTCCCAGGTCGTTGTTGTCGTTTGCTGGTCGTCACCTAATTCACACAGCATCGAGTACCTCAACATTTTGAACCATTTCTATTTGTACAATATAGCTGTGTCTGGTATCACCGAATAAATACACGGTTTTTGCGACTCGCGCAAGGATGTGTCTGAAAAATTGAAGCGAACGTCGATGCTTGTCTACTACTTCTCTGGACTTGGAATAGAAAGTTTGTACGTGTACGACGTGTGGATGGAAGAGGTAGATGATGGAGAGAGAACGTTTTTGTAGTAGGGGGAAGAGAGGTATGGCGATAGTAACTGTATTCAAGGGCTCGGCGCCCAATGGGGGACGGGGTGAGTGGACGAGGCATCGGTTGCTTGGAAAATAGTCACATCCGGGGGACCCGAAGCAAGTATTGGTGCCATTACCCCGACCCTATAATCCAGTTCGAACACGAAGAGTTAGCACACACGACAAGTAGCATTATTTCGAAGAGCTCACCACCGTCAGATCAGATACTGCTGGGTCCAGATCCGTTTCCTCGAGCGTTACGGTCGATCTCCTCGAGTAGCTTTCTAGTGCCTTCCACATCGCTCGCAGCCCCAAGCTTCTCGAATGCCTCGAGAGCGCACAATGCCTCGGATTTTGCCTCTTCAAACATGTGTTGTTGGCCCCAAAACCCAGCCTGCAGCCGCGACGCGCGAGCCAGAAGGTATGCGTCCCCGACCGCGTGCAACTTGGCTTGTTCAACATGAGCATGTGTGTCATCGAACCTGCCCTCCCCGGAAAACAGGTCTACCAGGAGGGAATGAACCCGGAACAGCTCCCGGTGGAGGTTGAGAGAGGATGCGATTTCGAGGGCTACCTCGAAATGGTGAATGGCCTTCTCCGTGTCGCCCTTTTTGTGGTAAATATTTCCGAGAACACGGTTGACATCGCAGACCCGAAGTTGCTCCCCTGTCTCCGGGAGGAGATTGATCGCGTGGGATGCGGCCTCTTCTGCGGCGTCGAGTTGTTCGTCTTCATGCAGCAAAAGTGCGAGGTTGATCAAAGACTTTGCCTGTCTTGTCTTATAGCCAAGCCGTTCGAAGATTTTTGATGCTTCCTTGGCCTGTTTTATCCCTTCCTCGAAAAGATCCATGACCCGATTTACATCAGATAGCTCGTTCAATGTTACAGCGACCCAATAACCATCCCCCTGCTCTCTCCAAAGCCCCAAAGCGCAAGCGAGAATCCGTTTGCACTCTGCCCAATTTCCAACTGAGTGAGACAACAATGAGAGTTCCCACAAGCATTGCGGCTTGGAGGGATGATCGTCCGGGAGTGCCTCGACCTTCGGTCCCAACGTGACAAGCCGTGGTTTATGCCAATAGAGGTGGTTCATGAATACGGCGCAGACATCCCAGGTGTTTTTCAGGTTTCCATCGATCGATGTGAAGACATTGAGCAGGTGTTCGACGTTCACATCCTCCGACACGATCCACCGTGATTCTTCAAAACCGGGTCTATCAGGGTGAATATAAACTGACAGCCGGGAGAAGTAACGTTCCTTGGTCGTGCCGAGGAGTAGAGATGACACCGGGTCCTTCGGATGGAGATGATCTCGGAGTGGCGCCAACATCGTGATGGATCCATCGGTTCGATACGTCAGGGAGAGGGCGCAGAATTCGTCGAATATATTCGGTCCGTCAACGACGGTCGGAAACAACCAGTCGGTGTGCTTTTCGTCGATGCCCTGTGGGAAGAAGGCGACAACTCCAAGAAGCTCTCGGGCGTCGGGACCGAGTTCTCGGAACATTGGGGAGGAGAGCGAAAGTTCGATCGTGGTCGCGAGGCTCCTGGAATGCCGCGCGTGAAGGACTCCCGTTCCCCGTCTCCCCCACTCCCTTGTCAGTCGCTTGGCGTCCCATTTGTTGTACCGAGCAACAGTTGCGAGCAGGGTGATGGAGAGCGGATGGAAGTCCAGCTGTCTCAAGATCGAGTTGATCGAGTCAGGCTGTTCGCCACACTTGTAGATCCGGTAGAACGTCTCGCATGCGGCCTCCATCGACAATGTCGGGATCTCGAGTATCTCGCACTCAGGGGGGACGGTGGAGAGGCGGGAGGTGATGCAAAGACAGATGTTGCTGAACCGAGTCAGCTCATTCACAACTGTGTAGATCTCTTGCGCGCTCGACCCTTGGGGATCGAGAATGGATTCTGCATTGTCGAGGACTATCACCATCTCCTTTGAGGACAAGTGTTGCCGCAAGGGGGTCAGATCCTTAGGATTCTCGATGCCTGCGCCGATAACCTTGGAGAGTCGACGGAGAAAATTGGTGCGTGAGGCAGGGAATTCGTCGCAGCGGATGAACCATCGGTTGTCATCAAACCGCTGTTTGATGCGACTGTCATGGAGGATGGTCAGGATGATAGATGTCTTGCCAATTCCACCAGCACCAAGTAGAGCGATTGGTGTGAGGCGTTGTGCCAGACCCACGATCCTCTCAATCAGCTCGTCACGTCCACAGAAAATCCTGGGTGGTTGTGGTGGTAGTTCGCCGGGCGCCCTAGACATGAATGTAAGACTCTATATCTCTCCATAGTTGACATCGCTGACTTGTTTTGAGTCTTAACGATGGTCAGTACTTATTATATAATGTCAAAAATACGTATCACTTACCACCCGACTTTGACTGCCAACATCCTCACGAATTTTTAAGATGTTTTGGTGTACATCGGTAATTATAGTGTGTGTGTTCATAGCCAGCTCGGTCTGAAAAGGGATGTTTAGCGACGGCCAAGAGGGAGCACACTAAACACACGTTGAAGACATGAAGAACCCTGTTTAGGTCTGACTTCCAAGCCGCAATCGCATCCTTGTCATTCCTCGCGTGGACAAATCGAGAGATTCGATGTCGACCGCCTCGTTTGATAACCTTCTGTTGTATTTCCGCGACAGTCCTGCAATCGGGAGCATGGTAAGTGAAAGGACTCGGAATGTGCACCGCCGGTGGTCCAACTCACGTCGTCAATTGATTTACCGCATCGCACACGGACTTGTTGAGGTTGTTCAGTTTCTTTCCATCCATTCCCCGTTCAAGGGCTCGACAGATATCAGCGCAGGATAACCCGAGCTCGACGTAATCCTCGTCGTTCGCCATCGAATCCTGGCTGTGTGTGAGCCTGTAACATCCCGTCGTATAAGAGAAGGAAACATACCCGGATCATGGTGAGAAGGATGGCGACGGAGCCAAAAACAACCTTGGCCGGCGTGATACTTGAAATTTCCTTCGCGAGATTCAGCCCATCGATGGCCACATCCAGCGAGGAGAGAACACCGTCCCTCCCTTTCTGCCGCTGGGATTCATCTGCCATGGTTGAAACACAAGGTAGCCGTGGGGAAGCTGGTGTGCGGCGTGGAGGCTGTGGAGAACCCACGTAGGGATGACTGGCCACTCTGTTGTCGGATCCATTCGGTAGAGTGGGTTATTGGATTCGCGCCCGTGGCATTTTGCGAGGATACATGCAGTCGGCTGATGGCTCGGGATCTTTATATGCACTGTGGGAACTCGCGCGCGCCACCGGTAGTACGCGTCCGTACCACCGCGCCTGAACTCGCCTTTTTATTACTGATGAATCAATACACGTTTTCACTCATGAATAAGCACGTTTATATCAGTACTACACGCCCTTGGTAAGTCCTCAGGAATTGGAAGCGTATCTCCAGCATTATTCAAGTCACTTTCTGTCCTGACTTCGTCTCCATCTAAGCCTTGACATGGATAACGCACATCCAGGGGCCATCGGAATGTCATGAAACAGACGCGTCCCCGTCGAGGGAGACAAACGTGACCAGCATACAACCACGACGCCCGCCAAAGGACCCGGGATGAGGGGGACAAGGGAATCTATTTTGAAACGGCGCAGGAAACACGAGGGCATGAAATTCTATGAACTGGGATCGACAACCTTCAGCTAAAGACAGATGCCGAAAGTTCGTTAGATAATTCGCCATCGGTGAATTTGAGCGACGAACCTGGAGTCCATGTAACCCACCCATATCTTCTTTGAGAACGTCCTTTACCCTCCGATGCTGCTTGAGAATCGGGAGTCCCTTGAGCTTCTCGCTCGCAATGGTGATTGCATAGAAAGAGCCGCAACCACCTAAACACGGCGCACACACACAAAGCACGATATGAATACCGCAGGTACAATAGCATGCGTTGATAAGCACGAAACAAAATAACAGAGAAAGGGGCGGCGTGCAGACCTGAGACGTCCTGGACCAGGAGTTCAGAAGGTTCCAGTTCCTTTGTCAGCTTGTCGAAGATATGCCGTTCGCCCTCCGTCAGTGAAGGTGTCGTTTTTCGTGACGCGTATGTCCTCAAGAAAGCATTCGCGGTGGGGGTTCGCCTCACGGGTAGTCTGAGTAAACGATACATCGGCCTCCGATGATGCAAGCGACGGAAGCCGGTAGAGCACGGATGGGCCGAGACGCCTTCTCGATCGTTCCTCTCCCGTCCGTCCGGCGCTGTTGACCCGCGGGCTGCGACCAGTCGGAACGGAGGAACTTGTTTTCTCCCAAATCCCCCTCATCCAGTCTAAACCATGCTCGGTTCACCCTTGCGGTGGAAAGCTATCGCAAAGGAGCTGTCCTCAGTCATTTCCACTCAACGGAGAGGGCTCAGCCGCGGCACAATTCCGTTCAGAGTTGGCACTCAGTGTCAGAGCAACGGTCTTACAAAAACGCCTCCTGCATGGTCTTTCCCTAGACAATGCAGGGGTTATTCCGCGTTATCACAATCTCAGACATCCACATCCTCGACAGTCGCGCCCACATCTCGCCGGGCCACACGTTTTGATCCACGGTTCTTCTCCTCGAACGCCAATGCTACACAAGAGACAAACCAACTACCGGTCTTGTCGTCTCCTGGCGTCGGAGGGTGGCTTATGGGTTCCGCGGGATTGGTTTTTGCGGTGATTGTGGTTGGAGGCATCACTCGTCTCACAGAATCTGGCCTAAGCATTACGGAATGGAAACCAATCACGGGCACGATACCTCCGCTTAATCAAGAGGAGTGGATGGTAGAGTTCGAGAAGTACAAGGCCACCCCAGAATTCAAACTGTGAGTTTTTCCCACCACTTCGAACGGGTTTGAACCTCGACTAAAACGAAAATTTATACAGGTTGAATCACTCCATGAACTTGGAGGAATTCAAGAATATTTTCTACATGGAGTGGAGTCATCGTGTTCTTGGCCGCATCGTCGGAGTCGCATTTGTCCTTCCCCTGGCGTACTTTGCTGCACGCAAGAAATTGACCGCGACTCTCCCAAAACACTTGGCGGGGATGGCACTTCTCCTGGGTTTCCAGGGCGCACTTGGATGGTACATGGTTAAATCCGGTTTGGAAGATTCGTTGATGGATTCGCCCAACGCTGTTCCCCGAGTGTCGCAATACAGGTTGGCAGCGCACTTGGGAACAGCGTTCTTGTTGTATGCGGGCATGTT
>Ga0307515_10017843_pt1 | contig 12897 bp, 17 predicted proteins | sample 17_EM_MG_FD_194513 | JGI IMG/M metagenome (GOLD analysis project Ga0307515, IMG submission 194513) | Populus trichocarpa ectomycorrhiza microbial communities from riparian zone in the Pacific Northwest, United States - 17_EM | ecosystem: Host-associated > Plants > Roots > Unclassified | place...
TATTCCTCCCACAGCTTCGTGAGGCTCCAATCTGGCACTGGCTCGCCGCGCTGGGTGTGCAGTGCCTTGCACGCATCTTGGAAGACATTAAATTCTGCCCATATCTTGTTGTATACGTGACGAAGTTGTCCTTGAACTGCTGGCTTGCGGAGGTAATCGAAAACGTCGATGACTACTTGAATAGTAGCCAATGCTTCTTCAATATTGCTTTCTTCATTCAATCTCTTGGCTTTCCAGCGTGCTTCAGAGACTGGGGCAATGCCGAACCAGATCTAAGAATTCAGCAGGTTTCTCCCAAGGCGTATGGGACTCAAACCTTCGTCTTCGTGACTTTGAAACTCCTCTCAACCATATCTGCGCCCTTCTCAGACATCACGTGGGTAGACGCCTCCTCGAAGATATCATCAAACATGCTCATGATATGCATGATCCGTATGATTGGAGGAGGCGATTCATCTCCAACCATGACTCCAAATGGCCCCGGGGGCCCCGGTAACTGCGAGTACGGTTCCGGGGCCCATTTCTTATACGGCTCTGCAAAGTGCGCCATCTCGGTGGGCGGAAAGAGCGGTAGCTCGGTCTTGACATTCCCGGGCATGTCTCCAGATAGTGCAGCAGCGAGGAATAGATTGAGGGAGGGGATTTCGTATGCCGGACCCGCAGCTACACTTTATCAGTGAAGTCAGAATTAGAGAATCACATGATCGACACCTACGGACGCGCTCTTCTGCATCTTGGGGGCCGACTCCCCGAAGGGAAGGACCTGATGCGCTACCAGACATGCGGCCGATGACAAAGAATGTAGAGAAGATCAGCACTAGAATCGCGATAATACGGTCGAGAATCTCAACCAGATATTCGTAACTTGTGGGGGAAAGTGTGCTTGATATGAGGGTGGGGTGGTAAAGGTTGCATTCGGGTTGGCGAAATAATGAGCACAGTAGGTAGGGGCTTCTAGCTCGGTTAAAAGGACCGTTCTCAAATTCAATTCCCCAAGCAGATAAGTCATCCGCCTGCTGGTTGTGCTTCAAGATCAGGATATTTGACTTTGCGGAGTTGCTGCCTCGTGATGACTCCACGTTCAAACAGTTAGCATATCATGGATGGACCTTCTAAGTCGCGGGAATAATGGCTGCTGGAAGTACAGTCACGTGGTCTGTACTACCATGTGCGGGATTTGGCCGAATTTGTGGCTTGCTGAGCTGTCAATCTCAGCCTCGGACTCCCATCAAACTCTATTCTCTTCCTGTCGTTCCAAGAGAGATTATTACTTCACTCTTAGCTTTGAAACCATCTTCAACTGGTCCAGCATCACAATTATTCCCGGCCTCAGACAACCGAGAATCTAAGTCGCTCGAGCTGGGTGGCATCGACACCCACATCACGGCATCGGCCTTTGTTGTCTCGTTGGTTGCTTTCTTCATAGCTTTGGGACAACTTCTGCAGCAGTACTTCGCGACGGCAGGCGGCTACCGCAGGTGTCAGCGATCAGTTATGCGTAATTGGGCTAGGAAGACTCGCCTGCGGTGGCGCTGGAGGGAATTCCGATTCGAGACTCTTTACACAACCCCGGAGATTCTCCTGGTCGTGAGTGACAAGTTCTATTCGGTTCAGAAAGGAGATTGTATCACCTTGGACGGAACCAACATCTCAAGAAAATTGTCGTTAGTCGAGTCTAACGAGTCACTTCCTCCAAACAACAGCTATGAGAGGGTGTGCTGGATCCCCCCTGCTAGGGAGCATCCATGATCGTATCTCTTTACTTTCCAGAGAGTCTGAACTCATTCCTGGTGTGCACTGTGTCCTTCCGGCTATTCGCTTTCAAGAAAACTCCTGGGACTTTCAGCTCCCGGATGTTGTGCGGCCGCTAGCGAAAACATCTGTTCACGATATTACAATCATTGCACGTCGATTAGGCATGAGATGGAAAGAATTTGATCCTGTGCACGGAATTATGAGAGCGGAGGGCAATCGTCAGATTAGTAACGCCACCACAATACGATCTCTAGGTATAGTGATTCAGTACATCGATGCTCAGTCCAATGCCGACGGAGAGTCTCCCAAGGCCCATACATTCCTACACAGACGCTGATCGTTTCGGTTTTGGTCGAGTTCAGTCTTTCATGGCCCCTGGAACCATTTCTAGCCCCTACTTTATAGTCGGAACTCGTCACGAAGTGCTTGCTACTATCAGAAGCCTGGATCCGAGCGGCTTTTGTACCACTAGACTCCAGGCATTTTATGACAAAGACCCCGACTACAGCTTACCAATGGGGGATCTGGTCGCTCTTTCAATGCCAATGGTTCACCTGAAGGGCACAACTCGCACCCAAATTCCTGCTCCCGGCGCTAATATGCTCGGCTTCACTCAAAGTGGGCTAGGTCGTTTTGCTTTTCGTCAAGTCTTGAATCCTATTATAAGGGCCACAGGCACGGAGATCAAACCAGGGTCGTTCTTCAAGCATGCAAGGAATTTTATGCCAACTTCATAGAATGGGAAACATGGAAAGTCTCCGATAGTCAATTCTCTGTGGGGTACCAGGACGCAGTACATGTTGAGTACGACAGGGCACAGCTATGGGAGAAACAGCGTTTGGAGCCCTGGTCGAATTTACTTAGTGCACACGTACGATTTGCAATTTTTCGCGGCGATTAGGGGGCAGCTTTATCGGCTTCACGACCGCCGAATTTCGATTCCGAACTAAGAGGATACTTTGAAGCCTGGCCTGATATATTTAAGGCCATCTGCGAATACACCAATTCACGGCTGCTTATCATTAGCGATGAGAATCTGACCCGTGAAATGGTTGAAACTTCCTGCTTCGATGCCTGGGTCACTATGCTGTTCCGTGGCTGTTTGTGGGGTGCTTGTCATGATTTTCTTCCTGGAGAGCGGGTTCCCTCGGAATGGTGGGGGAGCAAAATGCCAATCTACATTAGATAATCTCTTCACTTTTCGAAAGGATGGATGAAAAGAAACCTCAAGAGCAACTTCAGCTTTCTAATGGTACACTACATTAGTGGGGATATAAGGCGAAAAATTATCAATTGACAATTTTCATACAACCTGCAACGATTACCAATATCTGGCCAATCCTGAATAGACAGTCATTTTCTCTTGGTTTTCAATGCGGATTCTCTCAAGCGAGTGTTCGTGCTTACGCTATGTGATACTTTGCTTAGGATACGATCCTTGTGGAGTGACAACGTAGGCATCTCCATTCTCATTACGTTTAAACAGGAAAGGGAGGCTGAAGAGCATGCTGGAGGGGAACGGTGACTCGTCTTCAACCACGCTGCCTTCTTCCTCGTCCTCATTCTCTTGTCCGTACAATCCAGCTCGGAGAGTCTCGAAGTACTGCTCTGCTGAGCGGTCTTTCTTGACCATTTCCTTTAGGTACCTCTAGAGTGGGAGTCAGAGAACTATGCATTGAAGGTCAGGAATGTGTTGCGTTCTTACGAGGATGAGAAGAGCAGATTCGCAGCAATCCCTCAGTTCATGATGAGTTTTGTTTGCCCAAATCCCTCCACGGGTCTGCTCTGTCTTGACGAGCTTCAGAATAAACCACACATGACGTTGGAGAGTTGTTGGATGAGTCCAAATGTCTGATGGCACTGTGCTGCGGATGTATGAGTCGATAGGGCCGCTGCGCAATTCGTCGATGCAGCTATCCACGACCGATTTATTGTTGGGACCGCGATGGTCATCCTCGGGACTTTCTTTGGCTTTTGAAATGTCATCCATAAACAAAACAAAGTAATGTTTGCAGGAATTGAGAAAGAATGCATGTAGTCGAGCATCATCGAGTTGTCCCCATCCCAAAGCCTTTTTTATATGTTGTTGTGTCACTTGGCTGCCGCTAGTGAATTGTGCCATGTTCTGCGTAGCCACGAGATCAGATCTTGTGCTTCTATGTTAGGATGGGGAACTTACGACAGTGGGTTTCAGCCGTATGCTTCGAGTCCATCCGTTTGCGACTAGCGGTAATGGGGTTGCAAGGCGGGATTCTGGGGTGACGTTGAATCGGCGATGACTGAAGACTTGAGAACGGGGTCAGATTTGTGCTTCCGCATTTGGATAGGAACTCACAGTGATGAACCTCAGCTGTATGCTGAGGATCTCTCCGTTTGCCGGCCAAAGGTGGCGAGCTCGCAAGACGTTTTCTCAAGGGTGACGTTCAATGGCCAAGAACTGAGAACCTGAAAAAAGGTCAGGTTTGTGCTTCTATGTATGAAGGTGAGACTTACGAACTCTCAGCTGTACGATCGGGGTCTCTCTCTCTTCGTCGATCGGAGGTGAGCAGGCAGCGACGAGCGACAACAGAACGAACCGTTGATGGATGGTGCTAATGTGGAAATTGATGTCAGACTCGCGTTTGCAAATAGGTCGATACTTGGCTGGTCCGCGAGCGTATTTCTTGGGGCTGCGCCCGGTCTGGAGGAAATAGGAGAAAAGGTGAGCGGGAAAGAGACCTTGTTACCTCGTGCACGGCTTTAGTGCCGAGCAATGCGCAAATATGAGAACAGAGAGCGAGAGCGAGAGCGACGCGCAGAGGTGTGCTCGTCGCCTCGGATGATTTGGATGGTTTGTTGAGAGTAGGAGAAGGTTTGGGGAGGGGGGGAAATTCTGGGATGGATGTTGGTTCTTTGTCAACAGTTTTCCGTTTCCGACGAGCTAGGCGGAAAGGGGAAAGGTGACGGGGGCCATTAAGCGGATGGGAGCACGGATTTTCTATAAAGGTTGGAAATGGATGGAATGATAGAGGAATTCTTGGCAGAGAAGATACTAAATATGCTCTAGGACTTAATAACGGGAGACGTGTAGCAATACAGACGTGGCCCCGAAGAATGAAACATGGCATGTCAAAAGGGTTTCGAAAGTCCGATGCGCCGAGAGAGAAAGCTCTATCATTACATGGGCGGGCATTCATAACAACGTTCGTGTGACGAGTAAGGAGGGATAGATTGTCCTTTCGGCGTCATATTCTATAGTAAATCAAAACAAAAAGCTGGAAACACTGCAAGGAATCACAGGATAGAAAGAGGATTTTATGATCTTTTTTTGCGGCCTGGCTTCATTTCTCTGAGATTGTACATACTGTGACCACCTGAAGACGTTGGAGGTATCTTGGGAAGTACGAAAGTGCAGTTTGTGAATCCGTGGACGGTCGTTACTAGCAGGAGGAATTGTGTGAGTTGACGCGGCGCATGGCTGCAAGGGCATTATCGATGAATTTTGATTAGTCCTGTCGTTCCATTTGGTAGATCTCTTACTTCGAGTTGTTCGGATTGTTTCTTTGGGCGAGTATGAAAGATTTGGCTGAAGCGGTTTTTGTGTCTTTGCCCTTCACCGGAGCAGACGATTGCGGAGAAGCTGGAGGAGTGCCATTGGTGAGGTCAATTATTTCGCGCTCCTTATTTTCGGTCTTGGACTTGGGAATGTCGCGCTTATCGATCTCAGAGGGTTGCTCGGGCTTGGACTTGGGGACGTCACGCTTCTCAATCTGAGACTGTTTCTCGGCATCGGTCTTGGATTTGTGGTTCTACGCCAGGGGATTAGACATACCGCGTCTTCAATGGGTGGCGGTGGTAACTTACGATGACTGTCTGGACTGGCGTATCCTGCTCCGCATGTTGTTGCATTTCCTCTCCAGAGGTATCGAAACCACCTCGAAGTATCTCCATGGCTCGGCCGGAGAGCTCCATGGCCGTGACCAACGTCTTCAATCTCTTTCGGCGTCGTCCATCCTCGCCACCTAGAGGTTCACGTCTTAAATCTCTTCCTTCCATTGGAAGGAGGAAGCCAGAGAGCAAAAGGGAGAGGGATTGAAGAGGAACCAGCGATGGTGCGAGTTCTTTGATGTCGCGTGTCGCGTGGTGCAGACTGGAACTGATAAATATTAGAGATTCCAGGCGGAGTATTATTTGCAGGGATGGCAACTCAAAGGTGAATAATTGATTATGGAATTTCTCACCTTATGGTCAGCCTCGTTATCACACTTCTAGACACGACAAATTCGAAAAAAATCAATTCGAGATCAACGACTTTGGTAACAACTCCGCTTTTCGCACACATAGTGAGAAACCCCACATTCGCAGCTTACGGTCACCACTGCGAAGAAGAGATTGTCGCAACCGGAATCTGGAGAGGAAGTCTGAACGGCAATCACAAAAGGCGAAGCACGATGTCGTCTTCGAACGGCACCATGAAGGGGCACGGTACGGCGAACGCTGGATCAGAGATCACGGTAATGCCTTCTGGTTCGTGTTCACTGGTTTCCCAAGCTGACCCGCGTAGAAGATGAAAGATAATCCGCCAACCCCGATTTTCAATCAATGGAAAGAGGCATACACATTATACAAATGCGATCGCGATTCCTGGTATGAGGCTGTTTATCATCTATTGTACATCGACTTGATAGAGCAGGCATATGCCAAAGCTGCGTTAGAGGGGGAAGGCAAGAGAGCTACTCAAGTGGAAGTGTTGAAGCGCCAACCGCAATTCTTCTTGCTTCCAGACAAAGATTTCGATAGATTTGTGGGAGTTCATGGCATGATATGGAAGAACCTTTTTGAAAGCCAGTTAGACGCTGGAAAGGAGGTCAATTCGTCGTACTGGATGGACTGGTGTGGAAAGGGAGAGGGCCCAGAATACCAGAACCTGATGAAGGGTTTGTTCGAGGAAGGTGTGTTATCCAGGGAAGTTGTGCGTGAGATTGCACGAGGAGAGGGCGAACAGGTTTTTGGGGAATGGGAAGAGTTACATCGACGGTGGTCGGAAGACCAGCGAACCTAATGGACTGGGAGATGTGCTCTTGTGATGGGGTGATTCTTTACATTGGTGGATGGGCAACAGTGGGCGAAAGAGCAACAAACGTAATGGACTAGGAGATGTGCTATTGTGATGGGGTGGATCTTTACATTAGTGGATGGGCAGGATTGATAATTAGAACGGAGCTGGTTGTAGTAAACGGCGTGGAATTTCAGGCACTAGCATAGTGTCCCGGGGAGGGGGGGGAAATGCTGCATTTTTCGATAGGGAAATACAATGCACATGGATCGCGAAAAGTATCTTCTCTCGTGACAGGAGATTTAGCTCATTGCCTTTGATTGCTTCTCAATAGGAGCTGGAAGAAAGGTGGCAGATGGGCTGAATACACCTGTTAATGTAATGAAAACAGTTTTGGGTATTGTAAGGATGTTTCAGATGTTCTCGGTAAAGATATGAGTGTTTTTATGATTGTGTTTTACTAGCGTGGCCAGTTCTATGTCAAGAATTATCCGATTCTCTAAATTTATCAAAAAGAAAATCCAGTGCTTTGTTTGAGGCATCCTTTCATGTATTCGAATCGCCGATCCGGGGTCCAGAATTTCGAAGAAACACCCACGAGATACCATCGACATCCAGTCGTTAGGCTACCAAGAAACGGAGAGGTTGGTTTCTTCCACATAAAGACTGCCGCGGTGCACTGGGGCGGATAGGCAAGACATCTGCTGAGGCGAAGAAAGCGAAAAGAAACCACGATACTTCCGGAAAAGATGGCGGGCATGAGTACGATGAGAGGATCTCATGGTGATGGGCGAATCATTGCAGCGAAGAGTGCTGTTGAAAGGCCAACGACAATCACAATGAAGAAGGTATGCCTGTATGGTCGGCTTGGATTGCATTTTGTGTTAACACACTCGTTAAGGAAAATCGTCCACAGCCATAATACGAGAAGTTCAAGCGTTCATACCCAGACTACGAGGGCTCTGCGGATGCGTTTTACGAAGCAGTGTTCCATCCGAGATTGTTGGACTTGAAGGAGTCAAATATGGGTCAGGGCAAGTATGTGGTTGAGAGGGAGAAGCTGGATACATTTGTGGCCATGCATACCAAGGCTTATCGACCCGTAATCCTTAGCAAAAGCAAGGATGGGAAAGAGTTGCCGGGCTCCTACTACAGTTATTGGCTAGACAAGATTCGGTGCAAGGGCGAGGGCGGCTATACCAATGTGGTATTGGCAGATCCAACGGCTGTTGATGAGATTGTAGATGGAGAAGCAAAGAAGCTTATTGAGGAATGGGAGGAGGTATTCGAGAAATTCGCCAAGGATGAATTAAGCTAATTATCTGAATGACAATAGCGGTATTTGCTGCAGGGAATAAAAATTTTGCATGTACTGACGTGTGAAATACCATTGGGGTGTGAGGATGTTTCCCAGTGACCCTGGATGTGCAGAAAGAGAGTATGAGAAAGGGTTGGTGGTCATGTGACGCGCTTTTGTTCATGCGGGGTTCTCACGGTTGCCAGTGAATTTAACCAGGGCGCATCTCCTACTCGTCATACCTTTTGTTTTCGCCCACTGGAGGCCTTCAATCCTTGAATCGTAAAAGCAAGTGGTGGAATGTATCCATCAAGGTTTTCTCTTCGAAAGGCGGATGAACGATAGATTCGTGGCAACCGAGGCCCGACGTGAATATGGCGCCAAAAGGAAAGCAGGATTTTATGCGGGGGAAAGAAAATTCTTGGATAGAGGTAAGCCCCGAGTTCTTAAGACCTGGCTCGGGCTCTAATGTGTGAGGCTGTAGGATCCGGAAGTTGATTTCGGTCAAGCATCGGTCCCTTTCCCCCAAAATGCTGCTGAGCGCATCCGTCCATCTCAGCACGTAAGTTGAGTCAACTGTAAATTATGGACATTTGCTGAGAACACAATTTCAGAGCCAACAAATTACTACAAAGCCTACCGGTTCCCAAGACATGGTTCCTAAGGTTAAGCACGGCGGCTACGGAGATGGAATTGGATTTGCGGCTGCAAGACCTAAGGACCCCCAGCCGGAATCTGAGGCTTTTGGACTCCCAGCTCTCACAACAAGCACGCCTAACGTCGCCCGAAAAACCATGATAGTCAAAATAAAGCTCCTGGGACTGAAGCTATTGCAGGCGGAAAATGAAACCCTACGCAGGAAGGTCACGCAACAGGAACAGCAGCTCAACCTTTTTCTCAGTCTGGTGATTCGGATAAGGGAAGAGGGCTTGCTGGCAATGGAAGCTGGATTTGCGAGTGTCATTGGACTTGGAGTTCTAGCAGAAAAGGTTGGTGAGCTGGATGTAGCTGTGGGTGCTCAGAACTGGAGTGATATTGTCACCCATGTTGCCACGTTACACCATCACGTAACTATTATTGATCGCAGTCTACTTCATGATTATTAAATAAGCAAGCTATCTGTTAATTGAAATACTGTGGGAGGGGAACTGGGACGAGACAAAAACCCACACAAAGGACAGCAAAGTGCAAAACGTGACTAGACAACAAAAGCAATAGCATGCGCAGTAAAACATGAGTAGCGTCCGATGATAAAGATGGCGATTGATTATTAGTAGATAAGTTTACTTGTTTAGAACCATAGAGAAGGCTAGCCAGCCCTCCAGTGTTATTAACAAGTCACAAGGCTATATTAATGTGACCACACTAAGAACTGCTAACCAACATGATTTTAATGGACCACGGCTTGCAGCGCCACAACACTCATATTAAGCTAGTATTTATATAATACTACTAAACACTTATTTTCGGAATTATGAACTACTTCTTAGAATCTTGATTTTCCCACTTTCATTATCGGTTCGGCTAGCTCGTTAAGCGTCGTCACCACCTGATCGAGTGGCAGAGTGGCGCAAGAGCGGGGGCGGGCGGGAGGGAGCGGCAGCTTTACCCGATATAGCTAGCTTACCACGCGCATAATTATTTGCATAATATTCGAGGTATTTATAAACATTCATAAAGACCTTAATTAGAATACGAGTATAATATGAGTAGTGTGGTACGGCAGGCCGTACACAGTAGATTTTCGCGATTTTTGGTAGTTTTGAGATTCTGATCACATGACCACGGCCACTTTGGCATTTCGCATAAGAAGGCCAGAGTTTCCGTAGCTGTAGACAAAAAAAACATACATCCCTTTAATCAATTTGAGCTTTACGCACTCGCACACTGATTCTATACTGCTTTACGTCTACTTTGCGCGCATTGTTTTTGGTGTTATTGCTATTAGTCATTTTTACGCACTGTATTTCTTTATGTGGGTTTTTGTTTTGTTGCGAGTTCCCCTCTCATAATACTCGTGTCGATCAAGATCTTCGGAACAATTGCGGGGCATAAGTCTCAGTAATTCAAGGACTACCAAGTTAGCACGGCATCTTCCTTCATTGAAGATTGACGGCAGGTTCATAAAGATCTCCCCTGGAACTTACGAGGATCCCGGAATAGAATGGTGGGTTTTCAATTAAACTTTGAGTCCGGTGGATTTTCTTCTATTTCATGCAATAGACACGAATCATTCGGGGCGATGGGGGATCCCCACCACCCGCAATTGTGGGGCCGAGAATTGACCCCACGAAACAAGTTGTGTGTCCTGGTAGGCGCAGTTTCAGCTCTTCTCTGCTTAGATGTGTTGGTTGAAATCAACGTCAGTTACGGAATGAAGGAATCTATTTTTGAAATTTGCCCGGAATGAGTCAAAATGAAACATTAGTGCGAGGAGAACTATTTCGAGGCATCTTTTCTGCTTTTTGCTTCATTTCTAAAGGAATGAAAATCACCAGTTTTGATCCCTACCCCAAAACTTGATGTTTCATTAAGCTGGTTTTTGACCGTATATAACAGAGCTGCGTTGGTTAACACTGGTTTTTGCAGTAACATTGAAGTTGCTTACATCGTATAGTAGCCACGGATCTTGGTGTCCTTCATGTCTTTTCTGACTGTCACTAGGAAGGCCTCTGTTTCTTCAGGAGTCCATCCCAGTCCTCGGGTAAAAAGTGCCATGCTTAGGCCTGAGAGACCACTAGTGAAGTTCTCACACATCCACATCCCTATTTCATTAGTGCGCAAGTGGTGGAAGGGACGAGATAACTTGCCCAATTCTTTCGGCTTTGCATCTTTTGGCCACTGATTTTGAGGCCATCTAAATATCTCCTCTCTGACGTTGTGAAAGCCCGCTTCTTTGAGCTGTGTTTTGTATTTGATAGCGCTATTGAGAGGGCGGCCCATTTTCTCGGCTCCTTCCAAAATGAGTTCTGTCCATTTTCTGACCGCACAACCCTCAGGGAATGATGTGTCATTGTCCTCAATTGGAAGCCTGATATCTTTGACCTCAATCCAGCCTCCGGGGTTGAGGCTCCTGGCTGAGGTTAGTGAGTGTCCCGGGGGAGGGGAGAACTTACTCATAGCATTGATGAAAACACTTCTGCCAGTCCGCAATTGACCCTGTCATCATGCGGAGGTGAAGAAAGTCGAATTTGTACTTGTAAGTCCACGGTTCTTCAACATCGTCGATCTCAAAGATGCAATTCGGGGGGAGGCTAATCGTTAGCGGTAATTCCATAACCATCAATTTATAGACATACAAGCTAGGTTGGATGGGGCTGAGATCAACACCATGGACCTGTATTTGGTCAGGACTGTCTGTTTAAGAAGTTTTCTGAACATACCTGAGATTCAGGATGTTCATCGGCTAACGAATTAGCTTTCATTCGATCGCGATAGAGGCACCATACCAAAATCGATGGCCCAGATTCCTGTGCCGGTTCCAAGATCGGCAACGCGGTGAAGCTTTTGGTCTTTCGGGATTGGAGCGAGATATAACTTGCCGCTGAAAGTCAGGTACCACATGTGATGTTGGAGGTCTTCACGGCATTAGTGGGGTTTTATCCGAGGGAACAATTGTACCAAGCCGGTCATTCTCGCCCTTTTTTTGTTAAAGAAGCTTTATGGAAGAGGGGGACAATCTTACCTCATCATTAGGCAGTAAGTATTCTGGCAATTGTTAATCAAACGGCAGCTGTGCAACCGAAAGAGAATAACTCACTTCCATCTTTGTAGGCATGGTATGTTCTCCCATTTTCTTCTCGGTACTTCAAAATGCTGGAGCCGATTGAAACTGTCGAGTCGATGTCTTCCTGAGATCAGTCAACCCCAGGTCAATAGCAGAGAATGTCCTTTCAAATACGAACGGTTGCGATTGCAGAATCGTTGTCATTGATATCGCCGGAAGCCTGGGCATGTCAATTCAACACTTAAGAAATGAGAGATCGGAAGCCCGACATCGACGGGCAAATCGTCCGCCATGGTTTCTCTAGTCGGCCTCAAGAGAGAATTCTGAAATGTTCTCGATGTCGTGAAGGTTTTGGAGGGACTGAGCTGATTCAGATGCAAATTTAAAGCTTCACAACTCACCGCCTTATAATTAGGCTGTGTTAACGTGTTAACACAGCCAAGCGTTTAACGAAGCATTCTCATTGATTAAATTTGAACCTTATTCTCATTTAACGAATTGAACCGGTCAGCCTGCAGTGCTTCCCCGAACCCCTCTTTCCCGACACCGGTGTGTCTCCAGCGTAGGGTTATCTCGCCGAACCATTTTCTCTATTCCTAGGACGTATACCCAATTTGGGGCGTCGATATCTGCAACTCACTAAATAGAGCCGATTCGCATTGCGGATAGAGACTTTAGCCGTTGATAAGAAACCCGATAGTTTGGAACGACTCCTGATTTGATAACAAGCCTTCGCTCTTTCAGCCGTTAAATTTTGCCGTGAACTCTTTAAAAGGTTATAAACATGATATGTCGTAAAGAGATTACACTGGCGAAAAAAGGTTGTCAGTGAGCATGGTGGAGTGGAGGGCAAAAGGTTCGGATAATAATATTGCTGCCATATAGAGCTTTGCTACCAAATACTTTCTCAGTCTTATTCGTCAACTGCACCCACTATAACCAACGACAATGCCTTGGCACTTTGCCCCTGGTTGGCCTGAAGGGGCTCACTAAATGGGTTTAGCTTCAGGGGTTACAATCGCTAAGCGAGGCTTGGTGACGAGCCTGCCGACTAAAGTCCGTGTTTTTATCGATATTTTAATG
>Ga0307515_10017844_pt1 | contig 12896 bp, 13 predicted proteins | sample 17_EM_MG_FD_194513 | JGI IMG/M metagenome (GOLD analysis project Ga0307515, IMG submission 194513) | Populus trichocarpa ectomycorrhiza microbial communities from riparian zone in the Pacific Northwest, United States - 17_EM | ecosystem: Host-associated > Plants > Roots > Unclassified | place...
CCCAGGCGCTGGTGTACTAGCCGCAGCCGGCGGTCGCCGCGACCTGCACTTTGCCGTCGACGCCGCTGACCACGATGGACACGTCGCCGTCCCGGTAGGCCCAGTCGTGCGGATCGGCCTGCACGACGGCGGTGGTGGGCACCAGCCGTTCGAGGGCCTTGCCGAGGTTGGCCGGCTCGGGCAGGTCACCGCTGACCACCGCGCTCGCGGTCCGGCCGTTCGGGCAGCTGACCTGCCGCTCGGTGGCGGCCGCGGCGCTCGCACCCACCGCGTCGGCGGCCTTCTGGTAGGCGGCCGGGAGGTTCGTGGCCGGCGGATCGGCCGGGCTGAGGTCGACCCCGTCGGCGAGCGGCCGGCATCCGGTGGACGCGATCAGGGTGAAGGCGGTGTCGTCGGTCCGGGCGGTGGCGTCGATCGCAACGAACCCGCCGGCGTCGGCGTACAGGTCGTGCCGCGTCCCCTGTGGGCTGTGTCGCGCCCGGCCGTGATAGGCGGCGGGCAGCCCCGCGGCGATCGCGTCGAAGGCCGCCCCGACCTGACCGGCCCGCACATGCACGATGACGTCCCGGACCGCCTGCACGCCGGCCCGCACGGGCGTGACCCGACAATCCCTATCAAAAACCAGATCTCCGAGTACGACCGCCTGCCCGTCGACGTCGGCGGCGGCGAGCATGGCGCCGGTCGCCCGTTCGAGATAGGGCAGCGCCTGCTTGATGTTCCGCTGCTCGGGGACGCTGGGCGGATCGTGGCGCACCGACCAGACGGCGAGCCCGGCAACGACGACAATCCACGTGGCGACGATCCCGACCAGCCACCATCGCCGCTTCGGCTGCACGGGGGCCGGCGGTGGATACGGGTACGCCGGCAAGGTCACGCCGTCATGGTGACACGCGGGCACCCGGACGGATCCGCGGGCATCTTTCAATAAGCGAACGCGATGACCGGACCGCCACCGGCCAGACCCGCGTAGAGGCCCGGCTCCGCGGTCAAGACGGCACAGCCGAGGTCGGCTGCCACGCGAAGCGCCGCCGCGACGTCATGCCGGCCGACGATATCCACTGCCGCGCGCAGCGCCGACCAGTCCTCGGACAGGCCGACGATCTTCGTTGCCCGATGGCGCACCAGCAGATCGAGCCGGCCGGGATCGCCGACCATCCACCGGGCCTCGACCACACATGGGGTCGGCAGCCCCACTGCCGCCTCCTCGTCGTCGATCTCGGCGAGGGGCGCACCGACCTGCACGGAACCGTGCGCGTAGGCGAGGATCGCGGAGGTATCGAGAACGAGGCGAATCGGTCGAGGCCCCTCGAGGGTAGGCATACGGCAACTGTACTGGAGACTAGCCACGCCGTCAGCGCTGGTAACTCACGTCCGCCGCATAGATCTCGAAGCCCAAGCGCTTGTACAGGGCCACCGCGGGCTCGTTCGACTCGTCGGCGTAGAGCATCGCGCTGGTCAGGCCCGTGCCGGCCAGGTGGCGCAGGCCCGCGACGCTCAGCGCCCTGCCCAGGCCGCGGCGGTGGCCGCCCGGGTCCACGCCCAGGACGTAGATTTCGCCGATCGCCGGGTCGTCGCCCGTGGCGGGGTGGACCTTCGTCCAGTGGAAGCCCAGCAGCCGGTCCTCGATGTCGACCGCCAGCAGGAAGCCGGCCGGGTCGAACCACGGCTCTTCTTCGCGCATTCGCAGGTCGTCCAGCGTCCAGCGGCCCTGCTCCGGATGGTGGGCGAAGGCTCGCGCATTCACCCCTAGCCAGGCGGCCTCGTCGTGGCCAGGCCGGAACCCGCGCAGCGTCACCCCGGCGGGCAGCGGCACGTCGGGCAACGGATCGGTCAGCGAGCGGCGCATCTGGAACAGCACACGGACCCGCGCGAAGCCCGCCTTTTCCGCGAACGCGCGCGCCGCCGGCTCGTCGCCGTGCGCCCAGAATCGCATCGGGCCGGCACCGGCCGCCGCGAGCAGCGCGCTGCCATGCCCGCGCCGCCGGAATCGCGGCGCCACGACCAGCTCGCCCGCCGGGCCCTCCGGATCCGACCGGTCCAGGAAGGCGTAGCCGGCCAGCCCGTCGTCCGTGGCGGACAACAGGTGCACACCACGCGACGGGTGCCGCACCTGCAGCACCACGTCCTCGGAGAGCGGATAGACCCCGTCGGCGGCCTGGGCGTCATCGGCCAGCGCCAGCACGTCGGAGACCTCCGATGCGGACAACCGGTCCACCGTACGGACCGGTTGCGCCGTCATCATGGAGTTAGCACTGCCCGGTCAGACCGGCAGCGAAACCGGCTCGTTGTCGGGCAGTTGGCGCCCGCTCGGGGGGACCACGAACTTGTAGCCCACCTGGCGCACGGTGCCGATCATCGACTCGTACTCGGAGCCGAGCTTGGCCCGCAGCCGTCGCACGTGCACGTCGACCGTGCGCGTGCCGCCGAAGTAGTCATAGCCCCAGACCTCGCGCAGCAACTGGTCGCGGGTGAACACCCGGCCCGGGTGCTGGGCGAGGAACTTCAGCAGCTCGAACTCCTTGTACGTCAAGTCGAGCGGCCGACCCTTGAGCTTTGCCGCGTAGGTGTCCGGGTCGATGTTGAGCTCGCCGGCCCGGATCGAGCCGCCGGCACCGGCCGTGGCATTGGTCAGCCGGCCGACGCCCAGGCGCAACCGCGCCTCGACCTCGGCGGGACCCGCGCTGGCCAGGATGACGTCGTCGACGCCCCAGTCGGCGTTGAGGGCGATCAACCCGGCCTCGGTGACGACCGCGACCAGCGGCACACCGATGCCGGTCGCGTGCAGCATGCGGCAGGTGGCCCGAGCCTCGGAAAGCTCGGAGCGAGCGTCCACCATGACGGCGTCGGGACTCGGCCCGGACACCAGCGTGCGAACGTCGCGGGGGGCGGTGCGAACCGAGTGGGGCAGCAGATCCAGCGCGGGCAACACGGCAGAAGGCTCACCGGCACGTGCCGTCACCAACAGAAGGATTTCCACACTCACCTCCGTACTCGCGGCAATAAAGCCGCTCGGGTGACCCGGCATGCGCTGCTCAGGGCTTCGCTGCCGGAGGACTTGTCCCGGCGTCACCGACGGGTGGGCTGCGCTCACCTTAGCCGATGCATCGCCCAAATCGCCTCGGCCGGATCATCAAGTGATGTGGTGAACGCCTCTCAGGTGTACGAACGGCCGAATCGTAACCAGCCTTTTACCCGAGCTTTGCGACGTTTCCCGCTCGTCGCCGCGCGAGCTTAGTTGTCGGATGACCTAACCGCGATGAGCAGCCAGGCCTTTTGTCTGGCACGATCGCAGGCGTGTTCCCCTCGACGCCGCAGGACGGCGACCGCGATCCGTGGGACGCCGACAGTTCGCGCCAGATCGCCCGGTCGGCGCCGAGCCGGTCCTCGTCCGGCTTCTACGCCGGCGCGCCCGAGGGCGAGTCGGGCACGATCGGTCGCCGGCCGACGAGCCTCGAGGATCTCGAGGAGGGCGCGGACGAGCCCGAGGAGATCGAGGTCGTCCCGGTACGCCGGAATCTGTCGCTGGCGATCGCCGGCTTCGCGGGCCTGCTCGGGATCGGCCTGATCCTCGGCGCGCAGACGTCCGGGCCGGACGCCCGCCTCCCGTACGCGATCGTGATCTTCGGGGTGCAGCTTCTCTTCGTGCTGGCCTGGACGATGGCGATGCGGCCACCCGCACCCGGCATCGTCGCCGGGGTCTGCGCCGTCGTCGCGGCCGCGGCCGACTACTCGGCGATCTCCACCGCCACGGCCACCCTCGCTCCGCTGGGCTATGTGGCGGCCGGCGGCTTCGCCCTCGCGGTGGTCGGCCAGTTGATCCGGCCCGGCGACCGGGCCCGGGTCACCGACTCGCTCGGCGCGACGCTGCTGATCGTGATCGGCGTGGTGTCGTTCGCGTCCCTGATCGTGCTGACCCGCAAGCCGATCGGCACCCAGACCGTGCTGGTCTGTCTAGCCGCCGCCGGTGTCGCGGTGTTCGTGGCCCGGCTCACCGATGCGATCTTCGCCAAGCCGCGGCTGGCGCCGCAGGTCCCGCGCGGCGCGACCGGCATCATCCTGGGCGCGATGGTCGGCACGCTGGCCGCCGCGGTCCTGGGCAACATCCTGGTGCTGCCGTTCAATCCGGCCAAGGGAGCAATCCTCGGGCTGGTCACCGCCGGCGTCGCCGTGCTGGTCGACCTGGCCGTCAACTACGCCGAGACGAGCCGCAACATGGCCGGCGACGCGCCGACGTTCTGGCTGGCCCGGCACATGCAGGGGCCGCTCGGGGCGTTCGCGCTGGCATCGCCGGCCGCCTACTCGCTCGCCATCTTCTTCCTCTCCTGACTAGCTCGACTTTGCGGTTCCCTTTCGGCCCGGCCGGACAGGCTGTTTCGCGGCCGGGTGGTTCCGGGCATATACGGTCCTCTTCATCGGGGACGCAGGCAGACCTGGAGGCGCAGTGGCCGAGGTGTACGAGTCGCGACGGCGACCACGCAAGCGCTGGGGACGGCGCTTGTTGATCACCTTCATCGTGCTGCTGGTCATCCTGGGCGGCGCGCTGGCCGTCGTCGACCGCTACGGCGCCTCGTACGCCGAGCGGGAGATCTCCGACCGGGTCGCGCAGCAGGTCGCCGACCAGAAGGCCACCAGCGAGAAGCCGGAAGTGACGATCGAAGGCGTGCCCTTCCTGACCCAGGTGCTGCGGGGCAACTATCAGGAGATCAAGATCGAGCTGCGGGACTTCTCCGGGCCGGCCGGCAACGGCAAGACGATCAAGATGCCGCTGCTGGACGTCCGCGCCCAGGACGTCCGCGCGCCGCTGGACACGCTGCGCAACGGCACCGGCAGCATCGTCGCGACCAAGGTCACCGGGGCCGGCACGGTCGACTACGCGACCCTCGAGGGCCTGGTCGACAAGGACGGGGTAAAGCTCACCGAGAAGGACGGCAAGCTGGCCATCACCGGGCCGGTGAAGATCGCCAACCAGACGGTCACCGTCAGCGGCGTGGCCGACCTGTCGGTCAAGAACAATGTTGTTTCGGTGCGTTTCGAGCAGGTGTCGGCGCCGGACCTGCCACAGGTGCCCTTGGTGCAGAACCTGCTGAACAACTACGCCAAGCAGATCTCGGTCGACATCAAGATCCCCCAGCTGCCGTTGAAGCTGGTCGTGCGCAAGGTGCAGCCCACCGCGGCCGGCCTCGTGGTGACCGCCGAGGCGAGCGAGGTGCAGCTGAACGGGGGCGGGCTGTGACGGCCACCTCCTTCCCGGATGGTGGTCGACAGTGTTCCGGGGTCTGGAACCGCTGGTAAGTTGACTCGCATGAGCCTGTTGCTCACTAAACGGCGCGCGGTCGACCTGTGCCGCGTGGCCGCCTGCCTGTGTCGCCCTGTCGTCTGACGGGGCCACTCGCGCGCTCTTTTTCGCCCGGCAGTGGCGCCCGTTCGCACCAATCGCTGATCCAAGTTTTCCAGGGTCCGGCGCGCGTGCGATTCCCGCGCGCTGACTCTCCCACTCACACCTGACAAGGGAGTATTCCGATGAGTCGCGACACCGCGCTCGTCTCTGCCGACTGGGCCGAGAAGAACCTCGAAACACCAGGCATCGTCTTCGTCGAGGTCGACGAGGACACCACCGCTTACGACGGTGGCCACATCCCGGGCGCCATCAAGCTGGACTGGAAGAAGGACCTGCAGGACCCGGTCCGCCGCGACTTCGTCAACCAGGAGCAGTTCTCCCAGCTCCTGTCCGAGCGGGGCATTTCCAACAACGACACCGTGATCCTGTACGGCGGAAACAACAACTGGTTCGCGGCGTACGCGTTCTGGTACTTCAAGCTTTACGGCCACGGCGACGTGAAGCTGATCGACGGCGGCCGCAAGAAGTGGGAGCTGGACGCCCGGCCGTATTCGAAGGAGACGCCGGCCCGCGCGACCACCGAATACCACGCTTCCGCGCCGGACCTCTCGCTGCGCGCCTTCCGCGACGAGGTGGTGGCGGCGATCGGCGTGAAGAACCTGGTCGACGTGCGCAGCCCCGACGAGTTCGCCGGCCGGCTGCTCGCCCCTGCGCACCTGCCGCAGGAGCAGTCGCAGCGGGGCGGTCACATCCCGACCGCGATCAACGTGCCGTGGAGCAAGGCGGCCAACGAGGACGGCACGTTCCGCTCGGACGACGAGCTGGCGAAGATCTACGGCGAGGCCGGCCTCGACAACGGCAAGGACACGATCGCCTACTGCCGGATCGGCGAGCGCTCCTCGCACACCTGGTTCGTGCTCAAGGAGCTGCTCGGCAAGGAGAACGTGAAGAACTACGACGGATCCTGGACCGAGTACGGCAGCCTCATCGGCGTGCCGATCGCCCTCGGCGACGAGCCCGGAAAGGCGTGACCATGACGTCACCCTCGAACATCGCGGACGGTTGCGCCGCGCCCGACCAGTCGGCTCCGCTGCCGGCCAGCGTCGACCTCGAGAAGGAAACGGTGATCACCGGCGTGGTGAGCAACGCCGACGGCGAGGCGGTGGGCGGCGCGTACGTCCGCCTGCTCGACTCGACCGGCGAGTTCACGGCCGAGGTGGTCACCTCCCCGCAGGGGGTCTTCCGGTTCTTCGCCGCGCCCGGTTCGTGGACGCTGCGTGCACTCTCCCGGCACGGCAACGGCGATCTCACGGTGGACGCCACTCGCGGCTTGAATGAGGTCGGCCTCAGCGTCGCCGCCTGACCCACCCACGCTCTGTTCAAAGGGCGGGACCCGTATTGGGTCCCGCCCTTTCGTGTATCCCGGCCCGTTTTCCCACGCGTCACGGGACGGTCAAGGGCACGTCTCGGGGGCGTAACTGCCGCCCGGATAAGTCCGACATTACGGTCCCTCATCACTCGGTTCACGTACCGGACAACTCACCCTCGGTCTGTGGTCATGTTTGCGGATCAACCTGTTCACCCTGCGTTCATTTGCGTCCCGGGAGGTGGCCACCTGCGACTCCTAGCTTTCGGTTGAGCCGGTGAGAGGCCGGCTGCCGGGACTATGGAGCCCGGAGTTGCATCCATTCGAAGGGAAAACCGTGAAGCTCCAGCGGTCCGGCATCATCGCCGGTATTGCTTTGACCGCCCTCGCGCTCACCGCGTGCGGTTCTGACAACACCACGTCTGGCGACAGCGCCGGCGCGTCCGCAGCGGCCAGCAACTGCGCCTCCGGCAGCCTGACGGCGCAGGGCTCCAGCGCCCAGAAGAACGCCATGGCCGAGTGGATCAAGACCTACCAGGGCCAGTGCCCGGACGCCAAGATCTCCTACGAGGGCACCGGCTCCGGCGCGGGCATCCAGGCGTTCATCGCCGGCACCGCCGACTTCGCCGGCTCCGACTCGGCACTCAAGCCCGAGGAGCAGCCGCAGGCCGACGCCAAGTGCCCCGGTGGCCAGGCGCTCAACCTGCCGATGGTGGTCGGCCCGATCGCGGTCGTCTACAACCTGGACGGCGTCGACGGCCTGCAGCTCGACGCGGCCACCCTTGCCAAGATCTTCGCCGGCAAGATCACCAAGTGGGACGACCCGGCGATCGCGGCGCAGAACTCCGGCGCCAAGCTGCCGTCGACGGCCATCGCCACCGTGCACCGCGCGGACGAGTCGGGCACGACGGACAACTTCACCAAGTACCTGAGCAAGACCGCCGAGGCCGACTGGACGTACAGCAACGCCAAGGCGTGGAAGGCCCCGGGCGGCACCGGCGCGAAGGGCTCGGACGGCGTGGCCAGCGCGGTCAAGAGCACGGCCGGCGCGCTCGCGTACGTCGAGCTCTCCTTCGCGGAGAACAGCGACCTGAAGATGGCCAAGATCAAGAACGGCGCGGGCGAGTACACCGAGCTGACCGGTGCCAGCGCCGGTAAGACCATCGAGGGCGCCAAGATCACCGGTACCGGCAGCGACCTCTCGATGACCATCGACTACGCGACCACCACGGCCGGTGCGTACCCGATCGTGCTGGTCACCTACGAGATCGCGTGCAGCAAGGGCAGTGCGAAGGCCGCGGCCATCAAGGGCTTCCTGACCTACACCGCGAGCACCGGCGGCCAGACCGCGCTGAGCGACCTGGGCTACGCGCCGCTGCCCGACTCGGTCCGCACCAAGGTCGAGGCGTCGGTCGCCGCGATCTCCTGAGCTGACCCACTACCGGAAGTACCGCGCTCGACCCCCCTTCTAGACGACAGCGAGCCAGCAGATGGGTGATTACCCCTCCCGCTCGGCGAACTCCAACGCCGGCGGCCCGGCTGTGACAGCACGTCACAGCCGGGTCGCCGGCGGCGGCGTATCGCCGATCCCGCCCGATGATCAGCCTCTCGGCGGTGGCGGTGCACTGCCGAAAAAGTCCCGGTTCTCGATGGAGACCGGCTTCCGCGCGCTCAGCACCTCGGCCGGGGCGATGGTGCTGGTCATCATCGTCGCCATCGCGATCTTCCTGATCTCGAAGGCCGTCCCGGCATTGCGCGCGAACACCGAGAACTTCCTGACTTACCAGGCCTGGTTCCCGAACGATGACCAGCCCCGGTTCGGCATCGCCGCGCTGGCGTTCGGCACGCTGCTGTCGTCGATCATCGCCCTCATCGTCGCGGTGCCCGTCGCGTTGGGCATTGCGCTTTTCCTCTCGCACTACGCGCCGCGGCGGCTGGCCACGCCGCTCGGCTTCGCCATCGACCTGCTCGCCGCGGTGCCGAGCGTGGTCTTCGGCCTCTGGGGCCGGGACGTCTTCCTGGTGCCGGTGCAGGACTTCTCGGTCTGGCTCAACCACTACTTCAGCTGGATCCCGCTGTTCGGCGGGAACGGGCCGTTCGGCCGGTCGATCCTGCTGGGCAGTCTGGTGCTGGCGATCATGGTGCTGCCGATCGTCACCTCGCTGTCCCGCGAGGTCTTCCAGCAGACCCCGGCGATGAACGAGGAGGCGGCGCTCGCCCTGGGCGCCACCAAGTGGGAGATGATCCGGACGGCCGTGCTGCCGTACGGAAAGCCGGGTGTGATCGCCGCGGTGATGCTCGGGCTGGGCCGAGCGCTCGGCGAGACGATCGCTCTGGCGCTGACCCTGGGCACCGTCTTCAACATCTCGTTCAACATCATCCAGAACGGCGGCAACTCGATCGCCGCGAACATCGCCAACACGTTCGGCGAGGCCAACGACACCGGCCGCGGCGCGCTGATCGCCTCCGGCCTCGTGCTGTTCACCATCACGCTGATCGTCAACATGGCTGCGCGGGCGATCATCTACCGCCGCCGCGAGTTCCGGGATAGTGCGGCATGAGCGACTGCACCGGACAAGGCTCACGAAGGAAGGGCCAGGAGAACATGCCAAAGGTGGGCCCAGCATGAGTCTTCTTGAGCGTGAGCAGCCGGGCGTTGCTATGACGCCCGACAACATTCGGACGCGCAAGCTGCCGCTGATCGTCAATCTCGGCGTCGCAGTCGCGGCGATCGTCGTTTCGGCGGCGCTGGTGCTCGGCACCAGCATCGGTAACTGGGTGCTGGTGGTCGTCCTGGCCGGTGCGCTTTACCTGGTCGGCCTGTTTGTGGCCGCGACCAGGGTCGAGGGCCGCCGGGCCGCCCGCAACCGGATCTGGCAGGCGATGATCTACTCGGCCTGTGTGCTGGCGATCCTGCCACTCGCCTCGGTCGTCTGGACCCTGGTCTCCAAGGGCGCCAGCCGGCTGGACGCCGACTTCTTCAACGCCTCGATGAACAACATCGGCCCACGGGACGCGGACGGTGGCGCCTACCACGCGATCATCGGCACCCTCGAGCAGGTCGGCATCGCCACCCTGTTCGCGGTGCCGCTCGGTGTGCTCGGCGCGATCTATCTGGTCGAGTACGGCCGCGGCAAGTTCGCCTTCGCGATCCGCTTCTTCGTCGACGTCATGACCGGCATCCCGTCGATCGTCGCCGGCCTGTTCATCCTGGCCTTCTGGGTGCTGATCGTCAGCCCTTGGTTCAACAACGGGACGCCCCGGTTCTCCGGCTTCGCGGCCTCGCTCGCATTGACGGTGCTGATGTTGCCGACGATCGTGCGGTCCACCGAGGAGATGCTGCGGCTGGTGCCCGGGCCGCTCCGCGAAGGCGCCTACGCGCTCGGCGTACCGCAGTGGAAGACAATCCTGCGGATCGTGCTGCCGACCGCTCTGCCCGGCATCGTCACCGGCGTCATGCTCGCCATCGCCCGCGCGGCCGGCGAGACGGCCCCGGTCCTGCTGGTCGCCGGCGGCGCCGCGGCGATCAACTTCGATCCGTTCAACGGGAACCAGTCATCCCTGGCTCTGTTCGTCTATTCGCAAGCCAGCGACTCCTCGCGCTACGCACCGGCCCGTGCCTGGACGGCGGCATTGACGCTGGTCGCCCTGGTTCTGATCCTGACCATCGCAGCGAAGCTGCTCGCCCGCCGCAACCGGCTGTCCTGACAAAGAGGTGTCCCCCATGGCCAAGCGCATCGAAGCGAGCAACGTCTCGTCCTACTACGGCAACTTCAAAGCGATCGACAGCGTGTCGATGACCGTCGAGCCGAAGACGATCACCGCCCTGATCGGCCCGTCGGGCTGCGGCAAGTCGACGTTCCTGCGCTCGATCAACCGCATGCACGAGGTGCTGCCGAACGCCCGGATCGAGGGCCGGCTCACCATCGACGACCAGAACATCTACGACGCCGATGTGGACGTCACCGCCGTCCGCCGGATGATCGGCATGGTCTTCCAGCGGCCGAACCCGTTCCCGACGATGTCGATCTACGAGAACGTCGTCGCCGGCCTCAAGCTCAACGGCGTCCGCAAGAAGGCATTGCTGGACGAGGCGGCGGAGAAGACGCTGCGCTCGGCGAACCTCTGGGACGAGGTCAAGGACCGGCTGGACCGGCCCGGCGCGGGGCTCTCCGGCGGCCAGCAGCAGCGCCTCTGCATCGCCCGCACCATCGCGGTCGAGCCGCAGGTCGTGCTGATGGACGAGCCGTGTTCCGCGCTCGACCCGATCTCGACGCTGGCGATCGAGGACCTGATGTTCAAGCTGAAGGACCGCTTCACGATCATCATCGTCACGCACAACATGCAGCAGGCCGCCCGGGTCAGCGACAAGACCGGCTTCTTCTCGATCGACAAGACCGGCGACCCGGGCCGCCTGATCGAGTACGACGACACCCAGAAGATCTTCAGCAACCCGACCGAGAAGAAGACCGAGGACTACATCACCGGCCGCTTCGGGTAGCCGCTACGGAATGTGCAGCACCACGCCGCCGTCTTCGGTCTGCTCCACCCGGGGCATGACCGGAGCGGCGGCGTTTCGGCTTTCCGCGGCAACGACAACTTCTTCGATCCTTGCGTACGCGCTCAGATCGTCCACCATCGACCGGGTCGGCGGGAGCATGGTCAGTTCGCCGGCGGCCGCCGGGCTGATCCACGCTGTCTGGTCGGCCTCGCCGGAGACGTTGCGCGCGGTCTGCGCCTCCGGCAGCAGAGCCACGAAGAACCAGGTGTCGAAGCGGCGCGGCTCGAACTCGGGCGTGATCCACCGGGCCCACGGGAACAGCAGGTCGTCCCGCAACCGCAGCCGGTGCTTGTCGAGCAGCTCGGTCATTGTCAGCTCGCGCCCGGCCACGGCGGCCCGGTCGGCCTCCCATTCGGGCCCGCTGACGTCGCCGACGGTGTGGTCCAGCTCGTCCCGGCGGCCCGCCAGCAGAACGCCCGCCTCCTCGAACAGCTCCCGGGCGGCCGCGCCGACGACCGCCCGCGCCGCGGTGTCGGGGATGCCGAGGCGGGTCGCCCAGTCCTGCTTGATCAGCTCGGGCCGGTCGGACTCGTCGACACCACCGCCGGGGAACGCGTAGACGCCACCGAAGGCCATCGTGGTCGCCCGCTTGAGGACGTACACCTGAAAGGTCTTGTCCACCGGTTGCAGGAGCACGACGGTGGCCGCGGGCCGCACTGGCGCCGGTGGCCCGGTGAAGTCGCGCGCCCGCTGCAACATGGCCTTCGGCATCGGTATCGACTTAGTCACCGTCTGATCCTGCCACCGACGGCAGTACGGACGATACGGTGGCGATCATGAGCGACTCAGTCATCCGTTGGGGCATCCTGGGCACCGGCGGGATCGCCGCCACCTTCGCCGGGGATCTCCCCCGGGTCCCGGGCGCCGAGCTCGCCGCCGTCGGATCACGCACTCTGGCCGCCGCCGAGGCCTTCGCGCGCAGGCACGGCTTCGCCCGGGCCCACGGGTCCTGGGCCGAGCTGGCGGCCGACCCGGAGGTGGACGTGGTCTACGTCGCCACCCCGCACTCGTTCCACCTGCCGGCCGCTCTGGCCTGCCTGGCGGGCGGCAAGGCAGTGCTCTGCGAAAAGCCGATGACGCTCGACCTGGCCTCGGCCGCGCGGCTGGTGCAGGAGGCCCGCGGCCAGGGATTGTTCCTGATGGAAGCGATGTGGATGCGGTGCAACCCGGCGATCCGCAAAATGGTCGAGTTGATCGCGGACGGCGCGCTCGGCGAGGTGACCACGGTGCACGCCGACTTCGGGCTGCAGGGCCCGTTCGACGCCGGCCACCGGCTGCGGAATCCCGCGCTGGGCGGCGGCGCGCTGCTCGACCTCGGCGTCTACCCGATCAACCTGGCGCATCTCGTGCTCGGCACGCCGGCGACCGTGACGTCCTGGGCGCATCTGACCCCCGAGGGTGTCGACGACAACACGGCGGTCGTGCTCGGCTATGCCTCGGGCGCGGTGGCGACGCTGACCTGCAGCCTGATCGGCGAGACCCGGAACGCGGCGTCGATCACCGGGACGCTCGGCCGGATCGATCTGCCGTCCGGCTTCTTCGCACCGCAGTCGTTCACTCTGCACCGCAGCGACACCACGGAGCTGTTCGAGTTCCCGTTCGAGGGGCGCGGCTACCAGTTCGAGGCCGAG
>Ga0307515_10017846_pt1 | contig 12895 bp, 2 predicted proteins | sample 17_EM_MG_FD_194513 | JGI IMG/M metagenome (GOLD analysis project Ga0307515, IMG submission 194513) | Populus trichocarpa ectomycorrhiza microbial communities from riparian zone in the Pacific Northwest, United States - 17_EM | ecosystem: Host-associated > Plants > Roots > Unclassified | place...
GGACCCTTAATCCCTACCTAGATAGTTCCTTCCTTATAGTAATTCTTAGAATACAATTAAAGTTAATCTATTAGGCAACCACTCCACCAGTTATTATTACGTTGTTAACTTTAATTTATATTACCTACACACCTAGCCTAATAACGAGCCTATTGTAGTACCTGCTATAAGGTTCTATTATATAATTACTACCTAGTTACGGTTTTAAATATAGAAAGTTAAATAACATGCCACCAAAAGCAACTACCACGACGCTATTAACGGCGGCAACTACTTTAAGGTTAGGAGGTAATACCAGTATAGCAGATACTAATTTATAACAACCTATAACAGTTAGACAGCTATAAGAGATAGTTAACTAGTTAATAGAAAATAATACGATACTTAAATAAAGGATTAATAGGATAGGGGTAGTAAAGGTTAAGTTACCTTTAATTAAGAGATTCTTAGGGGAGAGATTAAAGCTTAAAGGCTTCCTTATATAAATGCACTTTAAGGTTACGTAAGAAGGAGTAAAGTTACCAATACCTATAGATCGGATAGCTTATGCGGGATTATTCTTATTAAGAAGAGTACTTAAGTAGTTTAAGCTTTACCTTATAGAGATATAAGTAAATAGAATAACGACTACGAACTAAGATGTATAGTTTATATTCTTAAGTTAAAAGGGATTTATAGAGCGACTTATATAAATATTTAAAGACCTAGAGGTAGTACCTATAGCAAAAAGAAAACTCTAAGATATTACGTAATAAACCTTAATAATTAAGTATATAATACAGTTCTAAACGCTAGCTATATAAGTTAAGTAGAATAATAAGGCGCTTATGGCATAGTATAAACAAGGACTTAAGGCTAAAGTCTAGGATATAATTATTCTAATAGAAGATGTGGACACCCTAAGGGAATTAATAGATTAAGTGATAAAGATTAATAATAGGATCTACTAAAGGGAACAGGCTAAGAGAGGTTAGGATAGAGTTCTATAGTTATATAAGACGTAAAGTACGTAACAACTAAAGCTAAGTTAGAAACTATAGTATGGCGCAGAGCTAATAGACCTAAGTAGTACTAAAGAAACCTATAAGAGATAGAGTAAGAAACTATAAAAACCTAGAGGTTAAGGATCTAGTAATTACAGAACTAGGGAGCAGAGGCTAAACTAGGGATCTTAGCAGTAGAAGATATTTAGGCGGACTCTATAGCAAAGTTAGTGGTTTAAAAATAGAGCTTATATAAATTACGGGAAATAGGGTTATTTTATAAGGGATTATAAAGATAGTTAGAGTTACTATTATGGGAGGGTACGACCACTCTTAGATAGGAAAGTCACAATACTGTCTGTCTGTCTGTCGGTCGGTCGGTCGGTCGGTCGTTAGTCATAATCAATCAGTAGGAAAGCAGTTAGTAAGAAGAAAGGAAAGAATGTATTCCCGGTAGGTCGTGGTCGAGAGAAGGAGAGAAGCCGAAGGCTTGATATATATAGGAAAATGCCAAGGCACTAAGTAGTAGTCCATTTCACCCCACTATATACCTCCCCTATTAAGAACGTTGTTCCCTAACGTTCTATACTATAGAAGAATAGCCAAATAAAAGAATAGCAAAAGTAGAAATAGAAAAAGGAAAGTATATCCCTAAAAGAACGCAAATAACCTCGTCCTCAGCTCTCCTATAGAACTGTTCTATAGTGTCCTTCCGTTATTTATAGCTAAGATCTAACCTAGTAACTAGGAGTAACTAGGATAGCAGTAAATCAGAAATAATAGCGATAGCAGTAATGGCAGTGATAGCAGTAACAACAGTAACAGCAGTAGTAGTAACGGCAATAGAAATAGCAATAAAAGCAGATATCTAGCGCAGTAAAATAAAACAGGACGGTTAGCGGTAGAACGGTCAGTAACAGAATAGTCGGTAGAAGAACTTAGTCGGTGTAATAAGCAATAGGATATCTAGTAGCAGAACTTTTGATAACAGAACACTTAGTAACGGCAGACGGTCAATAGCAGTCGGTCGGTAGCAGTTGGTCAAAACAGCAGTAGTAGAACAATCGGAACAGTGGAACGGAACGGTTAAACAGTAGTAGTAGAATAGCTAGTCGGAACAGCAGTAGCAGTAGCAGTAGAACAGTCGGTCGGCGGCGGTCGGTTGGAGTAGCGCTTAGTGGAAATAGTAGAACGGAACAGGTCGGTTAGAGTAGTTGGGCGTTATAGCAGATCTAGTAGATCTAGCAGTAAAATAGATCTAGCAACGGTGTAGATCTAAAACAGTAGAGATAGAGTAGTCGGTTGAGACAGTAGGATAGAGTAGTTGGACGGAATAGCAGCAGTAGCGGCGGCGGTAGTAGGGCAGTCGATTAAGACGGCAGAGGCTATGACCCGACTCGATCGTTCGGCTAGTCATTTAATATTAAGACTCTGTATCTAGCTCTGCATCGGTCTGTATTGTACACGGCTCTTGATTAAGGCTCTATCCATGGCATTGCATTAGGCCCTGCATTGTTAAGCTTTACGTCCGTATAGCTCTGCATCTGACTGTACGTCTGACTGCGCGTTAGTAGTTCTGCATTGTATAGTCTATGTCCGTGTCTGCGTGGGTGCCTACATACCTACTTTGACTGTCGGACGAAAACTGTCTAGTTGGTCGACGACGACGTCCTGCAACTGATCGTTCGGTCGGTCGATTAAGGTAGAAAGTCAGCCCGGTTAAAGGCTCTAATTGTCCTGATTTAAATGCGGAGACGGCGTTCAGCTGATTGAGATTTGATGAGGCCCTGGCTTGACTTAAGGTGTCTTCTACTGCATATACGACTAGGGCTTTGCATCTATAGATAATTAATTAAGGCTTTGCATATATAGGCGTCCAGTTAAGCTGCCGTACTATTGTCCAATTAAGGCTCTGCACCTGTATGCTCCATATCCATAAACTCCGTATAAAGCTCCGTAACTATATCTACGGGAAAGATCATTCTAGTTAACTAGTCCGTAGGCGTTAAGACGGGCGGCAGTTGATTAATACGGAGGTAGGTAGTTAAGGGAAGAGGCACTCACAGAGGCTCTAAAACGTTAATTGACCGTATTTCCGACATCCTTCTAGCTGTGTACTAGTTTCCTAATTAGGTTTAGTGCCTACGGTAATACATCTTTAACTGCCGATTAAAGACATCTGACGGCGACGGTGACTAATTCGGTTTGGCTATGACAACGTATAATCGACTGACGTTCAAATAGGGTATTAGGCCGGCCTGACTAAAGCTCTAGTTGATCCGACTTGACTGTAGAGGCGGCATCTGATTGATCAAGACTTAACTAAGGCTCTAGCTTGACTCAAGGCGTCTTCTGCTGTATATACGACCTAGGCTCTGCATCCGTAGGCTCTACATCTACAGACAATCGACCAAGACTCTGGCTGTGCAGTCGTTTGTCAAAGCTCTGCATCCATGTAGTTGTTCAATTGGGGCCCTGCATCCGTAGTCGATTGAGGCTCTTAGTGTCCACCAGACGTCCAATCCAGAGACCTGTCTTAAGACTTCCTCCTTCGCGAGCATAAACGGCAGCTTTTAGTAGACTATTTCTACAGGCCAGGTGCTTTTCTAGGACGTCCCCTGTAGCTGCTTTTCTTCCCTTTCTAGGCCGTCCTTACTTAACTCTTTCGGCGTATCCCTGGGCTTTTGCGGCTGCTTCTTCGCCTATGCTGCTAGTAGTACGCTCGCGTATTCTTGATCTTCTTCCGGCTTTAGAACCCTCTTGGAATTGCCTTCTGCTTCTAGTCTCCTTGTTATTATTCTGCTAATTCTACGCGTCATCTAAGTCGTCCTTCGAAACCATCCGGTGGCAGCTTCTTAGTTGTAAATACCTCCGTCATATATCCCTTGTCCTTATGTCCACAATACAGTCCTTTCGTTAAGACGATCTCTGAGAAGTGCTGGCGCCTATACGTCCAATTCCTGTTTCCCTTGTAATCCTCGACTAGGTCCTTCACTAGCTTAGTTAAATACGGCTTTGTCCTGTCTTTAGTTGTATAAGGATGGCTTAGGCTTGACGTGGTTAGCCGTGCCCTATATACGATTTCTCGCAGAGCATCTTTATCAGTGCCTCTTTATATGCTGCTTTACGGTTCCGCGGTACTTGTTTCCAATATTGTGCTGCTGTCCTTATATGGGTCCCTTCCTTGTCGCGGCGTCCGTTCTCATTATACAGCCAGTGCAGTACTAAATTCGGATAGCAGTGGCAGAGCTGCGATCAGCTGTTGTTTAAATAAGGAACAAGGTCGGCCCGGTCAAAGGCTCTAATTTGACGACATTTAACTAATTTGATTCAGTGACGTGACGTGCTGGTATTGAGGCTCTGGCTTGGTTTAACTCCTTGACTGACCGTGGCTTTTATACAGTTATTCGATTGATTAAGGCTTCCGTGTAGTCGTTCGATTAAGGCTCTACGTACAGCTCTACGTTAGGCTCTGCATTATATAATCGGCTCTGTATCCGTGTAATTAATTGAGGCTCTTTGGTATCCGTTCTTATTGTATAGCTGTTGTTGAATTCTAGGGGCGGTGTAGAGTTGTGCTAGCTCTATTGCTAAATGGACCAATCAGGATTTTCTATCCCCGGGATGGAAAATCGCTATTGGCTTGGTGGCAGGCGGTGAGCTAAACTGACATCTTTGTAGCAGTAGGTCGTCGCAACTGACGCGTCTTAATACGTTGTAATTAAGAAAATAAATAAAAAAAGGAGCTTTAGGAAATATAATAAATAAGCAGACAAATAGAAATCTTTTACGCGGCCGTTACCTACATCCCCTCCCCCACCTTAGAACTTGACTATCCCCTAGTCGAACATCCTACACCTACTACGGAGCCTGCTGCGGAGCCTGCTGTAGATTAATGGCTTTAAGCGTCCGTCTCTAATGACCGTCTCTAAGGGTCGGACGATTTTAATAGTAGTCCTCCCTAGCTTCAGCTGTCTTCTTCATAGGCTGTGACCTAATCTGTATATAATCTCCTAGTTGTACATTGTTCTCCTACGGCTTAGTAGCTGTCCTGCTGTCTCTAAAGATTATGCGATTTTGATAGTAGTCCCCCCAGTTTATACTTTTCTCGTCACCGATCTTTAGCGCTGCTCCGTTATAAAAGGCCTGCTGCTGCGTCTGTTCTTTCCTTGGTCTGTCTGCTCCTTAATACGCACGGAGCCAGTTTTTAATACCTTTTAATCATCCTTTATTGCCGAGCCACGGAAGTTTAGGTCTAGGTTAATTGCATGTCCCAGCTACTAGTCTTCTTTAATTAGACAAATATACAAGTCCTTGCTAAATAAGATCCTTTAAGCCTTAATACTCGTACTTAGTAAAATGATGACTTCCTCCGCATCCAAAATAGGTCCGTCGGCCTTGTCCTCGCGTACCTTGCTGACCCCTTGCGTCCCGCTGCGGTCGTCCAAAGGCAGTAGAATCTTGCGGATATCGAGGGTCCTGCGGATATTGACAATCCTGCGGAGGTCGAGAGTCTTGCGGAGGTCGAGAGTCTTGCAGTATAAAGGGAGCTCAGGTGCTGTTCTGCCAGTCTTCGTATCCTGGTGCTAAGCTGTATCCTTATACTGGGCTTTGAACTGTAACCTAATCTATAGCGGGTGACTGCTGCTATATTAGGGCTCCTCCGTGTACACCTAATCCAACTAGGTCCGTTTTTTGGCTGGCTTGACGAGCGTCGGCTGTCTTATTTGGCTGAAAGATCACAAATAGTTAAAGGGTAGCATCTTTGCTTATAACTGGCTGCTAATTACAGAACTGCTTAACCAGCTAACGAAGGCTCTGCTCCTCGGGGTCTATTTTTAGTAGACGATCTGCGCCCTTATATAAACTAAGCCTGTCCTCTACGGCCCTTTATAGCTGATAGAAGTTAAAGGACTCTTATCTATTAGGATCAGCCCCTGTCTTAGCTATAGCATATCTTCGATATTTAAGCGGAAGTCCTTTTATAAACCAGTACCCTTGCTAAGTGTTCCCTAGATTGCCTACCTCCGTAACCCTTTAGGAGATTAGTGTGAACTGCCTATAGTACTCGCGCACGCCAGGTAGGCTGCTCCTATACTATAGTATATAGGCCTCCAAGAATTCTACCGTCTCTATTTCACGAAAGCGGTTACTTCCTCGGTATTCTACCTTAAGCTTTCTTACAAGCTCCGTCCAATTGCCAGCTATAAATTTAGGCAAGCTTCGGATCTATATCCCTATCTAATAATCGTAGTACTCCGGAAGGCCCTGGTGCTTCTCCTTGCTCGTTACGTAGTGTCGGACGCATAGCCGCTCGTACTGCTCGATAAACTGTAACACGTCCTATCCTGTGAAGTACGGAGTTCTAACAGTTCCTAGGGCTGGCATAGGCTGGACCATGACGTAGACCTTGTCTTGAGCCGTCAACCGCTGGTTACGTGCATCTAGCGCTTCCTTAGGAGCTTGCAGGTGGTCCTTACGGCTTATATCCTTCGTCTGCTAAGGGTTATCGGCCCTAGATATTACGAGTAAACGCTGCGGTAGGTCTGCTTACATTGCTGCCTAAGGTAATGGTGTCCTAGATGGCTGTCCTGGTGTTGGTTTATACTTAGCAAAAGAAGTATAGGCTTTAGTTCCTTCTGGATGCTTCTTAACACCTGGAGGTCGGTCTTCCTAAAAGAGCACAGAATCGCCATCTTCTACTACTGCCGGGTCTCGATACGTCCGTCTATTTTGGCCTGCTGTTACTCCACGCGGTAGGGTACTACTAGGCCTCGGGCTTTTACTTATATCTGCGTCTTCATAGAACGCCTCTATAGCCGCCACTAATACGATCCGGATAACTCAAAAGAAGATAAAGCTAAGCTAGAATAAGAAGCTCTTAAGGATAGACCCGATCTCATATGCTTGCGACCTTACTCGGTATTGTGTCCTTTATTCTTAAAGGGTAGTGCTGACTTCCTCTACCGCCAGTTTCCATCTAATTAACTGGCTCTCGGCTACCTGTCGTCGTCTCTGTATCTTTAATAAAGCTCTGGCCATGTCCGTGCGCAGGTAGTAGAAATTAGGTATCTCCGACTGCCGGTCAAAGCTGTCTGATTGGCTCGCTGGTTCGCTTAACGTCCTTATATGTAACTTTCCGAGACCTTTACCACTCCTTTTTGCCACTCTTTGGCCTATGCGTAGAGTCTGGCTGTCTGTCTTTTCCGCTGTCTTTCTGTTCAGGGACTCCTGGTTCCCCTTGCTGTCCAATACTGCCTAGTTCTCTGCTTCTACTGTCTCGTTGGTCTAGCTAGCGGTTCTTTTGCAGCTAGTCGTTCTTCTGCAGCTAGCGGTTCTTCTGTAGCTGTAGTATATTCCTGCGTATCTCCTGTGTATATAGTTGTGTATATAGCACTAGACTTCTAATCCAAAGAGCTTGCCGTCGTCCCCACGTGGAATGCCATAAAATATGTGGGAGGGTACGACCACTCTCAGATAGGAAAGTCACAATGCTGTCTGTCTGTCTGTCGGTCGGTCGGTCGGTCGGTCGGTCGTCAGTCGTAATCAATCAGTAGGAAAGCAGTCAGTAAGAAGAAAGGAAAGAATGTATTCCCGGTAGGTCGTGGTCGAAAGAAGGAGAGAAGCCGAAGGCTTGATATATACAGGAAAATGCCAAGGCACTAAGCAGTGGTCCATTTCACCCCACTACACTATATAATAAAGGGAACCTAACTAGTAGAAGATATATATATATAGAGGGATAATAGTATACTACAAGGAACAAAAGAATATTTAATTAGAAGTTTCGCGTTTTATTATAATAACGTATACCAAATTTATAAAGATACTAAGTACGGCGTAAGCTATTAGCTATAGAAGCCAAAATTTATAGAGTGTAAAGGGATTAATAAACTATTATATAGACCGGATATTAAAGATAACGAGTTTAATATAGGCGAAATATTTGCAGATAATAAGGTAATAAAGGCAGCTTATTAGGAGCGTGTAAACCTTAAAGAAGTTATAATAGAAGTAGAGACTAAGACCGCTATAGAGTAAGGTTTAGTAATGGGCATTATAACACCATTAGATATAGTATCTATCGCTTTATAAGAAGGAAGAAGTAATATCTAAAGAAGATTAAGCAAGTAGACGACTGCTAGTGCTAGCTTACCCCTTAATAAAGGTAAAAGGCTAAAAGCTTAAGATTTTTAAAATAAGATAAGAGAGATTTAAGACTCTAAAGATAGGATAAGGATAGCTTAAGGACTTATAATAAACGAAAACCAATAAAGCAGAGTAGCAGCTTAGTTTAAAGACATACGAATAAGCTTGGGAGAAAAGTTTCCCATAGCATAAGATTCTTAAGATAAGATAAGTAAGATTTAAGACTCTTAAGACGAGATAAGAACACTATAGACGCCTAGTTAGACTAAGGCGAGAGCTAAACTTAAGTTAGAAGCAAGCTTAGGATTAAAAATCTTATAGAACTAATATTTTAATAAACAAATAAGGACCACTAATAAGATTAGAGAATCCGCAATACAAATAGTAACTAGACTAGGAGATAGATATATAGACCTAGAAGACTTACTAGAGGAATATAGTATTTAGCCTAAAGATTAAAAAGTTAATACTAAGATTAAGAAGTAGGAAAACTTTAAGGATCTACTTATAAGACGCGAAAGGAAAGAAACTATGGCAGAATTTAGAATAAGAATTACTGCATAGTAAGAGCAGAAACTAGATAAGAGATTTAGTATACTAGGCCGTATAAGGGACAGAGTACCTATATAAAGAATTACTAATAGGCCTAGAGTAGGTATACTAAGGGCTAAGTAGCTTACCAAACTAGAATAAGAAGAGGATTTAGGGATTCTAAGTAGGTTTAAAGAATAATATACTAAGGGCTATTATAATGTAGTAATAAGAAGATACTTCCTTATAAACGAACCGTATACACTTAAAGGGTTATACTAAAAGTAGTATAGATAGTAATATAATAATAAGTAAGAAGATTTCTATATATAGTTAGATAAAAAAGTTATCTAAGACTACCCGATTATAGAGAAGGCTATAACTTATATTAAAGGAGCCTTAATTATAATGTTAAAAGATTTAGAGGAGTAATTAAAGGACTAGAGAAGTAAAAGGCGAATCTTAATACCTGTAAATAAAGTCGCAATGCTTAGGTTAATAAGAGAAAGGTTTAAACTTAAGGATAAAGATAAGCCGAGAGTTAACCTAAGACACTAAGTATATTATACACTATTGTAGATAGTATATATAGATAATGCGTATAATATATATAGAGCACCTAAGGATAAAAACCAAAAATACCTAATAAGAATATATTGGATATTGGATAAAGCGAAATATTAAAACGCTAAGTATATGTATAGTTAGTACCCTATAGAAGTTTAAGAATAAGGGGACTTAATACTTTAACCAGGAAGATTTCTTACGGAAGAATACCTAGACGGATAATAGTGGTGGGAATGTTTAAAAAATACCTATTTATGGCATATTAAAGATAAAAAGCGAACTAAGTATTAGCCTAAGTTGGACTAAGTATAACTAGGATTAAGCAGCTAATAGTTAAGAAAAGTAGAGGCCTATAGGACTAGAGGGAACTAATAGTAGAACTTTAAACCCTTAAAGGAATTTAAGGACGATACCTAAATTTATAAGTAAAGTGGTAAAATTAACAGTTTAAGGTATTAATAGATAGTAGAGCAATAAGGAACCATATCTTACTAGCAGTAGTTAAAAGAATAGGGTTACCATATAGGAAAAAGAAGTATTCTTACCTATTAGTAACGATTTTAGGAGATCCAATAGCCTACGAAGGAGGCATTATTAATCTTAAAACAGGACCTATTTAGTTAACTATTAAAGGGAGATAAATTAAGATATCTTTTAATATATTACTATTAGGGAATAATAAGGTAGTACTAGGAATGCCTTAGTTACAGGAATACAATCTAAAGATTAATTGGATTATAGGTTAGGTCAATATTAAAGATACTTAACGCCGTAAGATATAATAATAAGCTAAGTTAGTATAGTACTAAGTTAGAGCGACATATAAAGAAACCGAGAGAGGGTTAGATTATATACTAAAGAGATATTATAAGTATAGTAAGAAACTATAGTCACTAAAAAGTAAAAAGTTGTTAGAATATATAGTATAGGACTATAAAATAAAATTAGAACTAGGAATAAGTTTAAGGTTCTTTCCAATCTATAAGCTTACCAAAGAAGAAGGTAAAGCATTAAAAGAGTTTATCTAAGAAAACTTATAAAAGGGATATATTAGACTATCGTAGTTATTAGCGGGTTATCTGGTACTATTTATACTAAAAAAGAATAGTAAACTAAGGCTATATATTAACTACAGATAGTTAAACAGCATTACTAGGAAGGATAGGTATCCTTTACCCTTAATTAGCGAAATTTAAAATAGGATAAGTAATGTGCAAATCTTTATAAAGATAGATCTAAGATAGGCGTACTATTAGATTAGAATTAAGGAAGGCGACAAATAAAAGGCAGCCTTTAGATTAAAGGAAGGACTATATAAGCTATTAGTTATATAATTTAGGCTTATAAACGTACTAGCGACGTTTTAAAAGTAAATTAATAATATATTAAGAGAATACTTAGATAAATTTATTATAGTATATCTTAATAATATTATTATCTACTTAATAACTAAGGAAGAATATGGAGAACACGTTAAATAGGTTTTAAAGAGACTATAAGAAGAACAAATGCTAGTAGCAATTAAGAAATACGAGTTCTTTACTAGGAAGACCGATTTTATTAAATTTATTATTAAACTAGGCTAACTTAGTATAGATCTAAAGAAGATTAAGGCTATAGTAAATTGGTAGGAACTAGAGAATATTATATAGTTAAGATTGTTTCTAGGGTTTTGCAATTACTGCAGAAGGTTTATAGCGCAATAGTTAAAGGATATTAAGCTATTTACGCGGTTAATAAAGAAAGAGGAACTATAGGTATAGGGAAAGGAATAATAAGAACTATTCTAAGAAGTTAAGAGGTTGTTTACCTAGGAACCAGTTTTTAAAATCTATTAACTAGGACTAGAGACGGTTATAGAGATAGATATATTAGACTTTATACTAGAAGTATACTTTATATAAAAGCATTTAGATAGATAGCATCTAGTAGCATACTATAGTTAGAAAATAATACTACTAGAGTTAAACTATAATATCTATAATAAGGAGTTATTAGGTATAGTTATAGTACTAAAGAAATAAAGAGCATTCTTATAAGGTATAGAGAAACTATTTATAGTTAAGACGGATTATAAGAACCTAATAGGATTTTAACGATAAAGGAACTTAACTAAAGATAGGTTAGATAGGTAGAGATACTTATAGAATACTATTTTAAGATTTAATATACTAAGGGTATAGATAATACGCAAGCCGATACGTTAAGTTAAAAAGCTAAACTACAAAATAATAAAAAGCTATTAGGGGCTTTATTGCAAAAAGATATAGATAGATTAATTAGATATAATTATCTAAAAATTATAGCAACTTATAAAGATAAACTAGATAGAGTTTATAAGTTACTAAAAAGCTTTTAGGTATAAAGAATTCTAGAAGTATAGCTAGAAGACCTATAGATAGATATATACAAAAACCGAGAAGTATAGTATATCCTAAAAAGCATAGCGGAGCACTTTATAGAAGATTTCTATAAGGGGCTAACTTAAGGATATAATGGAGCTATAGGCTTAGTGTTAAGACTTTAGGAGGAGTATATTATTAATGGAATCTAGGGCATAGCACGAAAAGTTATAAAGAAGTGTCTAGATTGCTAAAGGAATAAACTAATAAGGTATAAGCTATATAGAGGGCTATAACCTATTAAAATACTAAAGAGACTATAGGAGGTTATATTATAGGACTTTATTATTAAGTTGCTAAAATTAAGAGATCCTATTATAAGATAAGATTATAACGCGATCTTAATAATAGTAGATAAGCTTATAAAGTGGGGATACTTTATAGCCTATACGGAAGAAATCTTAGTAGAAGATATCACTAGAATCTATATAAAAGAAGTGTTTATAAGACATAGAGCACTAAATAAGACTATATTAGATAGAGATCTAAGATTTATAGCAGTATTCTAGGAGGTATTTTTAGCGGAGTAAGGAGTTTAAGCAGCAACTTCTACTATATATTATCCGTAGACAGACGGCTAGATAGAAAGATTAAACTAGACACTAGAGCAGTATCTAAGGCACTATATTAATTACGTACAGAATAATTAGGCATTATTATTACTAGTTATATAGTTTATATACAATGCAACACTATAGGAAGGAATAGGTACTTTACTATTTAAGGCGAATTACGGGTACGAGCTAAGAATATTATTATCGCTATAATAAGTAAAAAAGATAAGTAGCACAGCTAAATAAAGAATAGAGACTTTAATAAATCTTTATAGGAACCTTATAGAAATAGCTAAAATAGTATAGCAGAGAATAAAGAAATACTATAACGCTAAGAGATCTAAGGGACTAGATCTTAAGGAGGGAGATAAAGTATGGCTACTATATAAAAATTTTAAGAGTTAACAACTAAGTAAAAAGTTAGACTATATTAGACTAGGACCTTTTAAAATTATATAAAAGATTTTACTAGTCACGTTTAAGTTAAACCTACTAGCTAGAATAAAAATCTACCTAGTATAATATATTGTAATGCTAGAGCTAGTATATAGAGATATTAAGCCACTAGTTTACGAAGCAGATACGTATAGAGGGTAAGAAGAAGATAAATAGTAAGTTTTAAAGATTATTAGTTATAAGGACGTTAATAATAAAATATAGTATAAGGTAAAGTAGATAGGCTATAATAAGACTACCTAGGAACTACTAG
>Ga0307515_10017847_pt1 | contig 12894 bp, 13 predicted proteins | sample 17_EM_MG_FD_194513 | JGI IMG/M metagenome (GOLD analysis project Ga0307515, IMG submission 194513) | Populus trichocarpa ectomycorrhiza microbial communities from riparian zone in the Pacific Northwest, United States - 17_EM | ecosystem: Host-associated > Plants > Roots > Unclassified | place...
ATCTCGAGGTAAACCAATATTTTTGCAAATTTATTTACCTAACATAGTTAATTAATTAATACATGTTGTCATCATAATTTTATAGAGATTCGATAGAAGTCATGGATGATCGTTCATGGATGTATCAAGATTCACCCCAAGGATTGCAGAGGATGGATTATTGTAACAGGGTTCAGGGTTTTATTAATTTCGCAGCATCTATTCCCAGAAATTTTACTGGAGGCGGTATTAGGTGTCCGTGCAGGAAGTGTCAAAATAAAAAGTATCTGCATCTAGATGTTGTAACGATGCATCTTCTACACAAAGGGTTTATGGAGAATTACCAGTGTTGGTATGCACACGGAGAAGTATTTGTTAGTAAGAGGAGAATGGAAGAAAGGGTGGTTGGGTCAACTTCTAGTGCTAGCAACGTGCATGAAGCGACAAATGACAACACTAATCCTTACAGGAATATGGTTATGGATGCAATGAGAATGAATTAAGGTAATGTCAGTGAATGTCCAATTGTAGAAGAAGAACCTAATGCAGATGCAGCTAGGTTTTTTGATTTGTTGAAAGATTCTGACGAACCATTATGGGATGGCTGCACGAACCATAGTAAATTATCGGTCGTAGCACAGGTGTTCACCAGTAAGTCAGATCACGGGTTGAGTGAGGCTGGGTATGAAAAGATTATTGAATGGGCGAGAAGCATTTTACCTGAAGAGAACAGGCTGAAAGAGAACTTCTATGCTGCGAAGTCCATGATAAAACCCCTCGGTTTAGGATACTAGAAAATTGACATATACCCTAACTTCTGCATGTTATACTACCTTGAAAATGCTGAGATGACCGAGTGCATGACATGCGGGCATTCTCGTTACAAACCTAGAACTGGTAGGAGAAAGACTCTAGTGGCATATAAAAAACTTAGATACTTCCCAATCACATCTACACTATAGAGGTTATTCATGTCACCAAGGACTGCTGAGTACATGACATGACACCAATCACATGATGCGGTTGATGGAGTGATGGTGCATCCTTCTGACGGCGAAGCATGGAAACACTTTAATAGTGTGCATCCTCACTTTTCAGCTGAATCAAGGAACGTGCGTCTTGGGTTGTGTACAGACGGATTCAACCCATTGGGGTTATTTGCTGCTCCTTATTCTTGTTGGCCGGTCATACTGACGGTTTATAACTTGCCACCGGGGATGTGTATGAGGCCGGAGTTCATGTTTTTATCTATGATCATACCAGGTCCGAGCAATCCAGGGCGGAATATAGATGTTTGTCTTCGTCCGTTGATTGATGAGTTGACGCAGTTGTGGTCCTCTTGAGCTTTGACTTATGACATCTCAAGGAAACAGAATTTTGTTATGAGAGCGGCTTTGATGTGAACTATCAATGATTTTCCAGCTTATAGAATGGTTTCTGGTTGGAGCACGCATGGAAAACTAGCATGTCCATACTACATGGAAAAAACAAGGCATTCACGCTAACAAATGGAGGTAAAAGCTTCTTTTTTTTACTATCACCATCATTTCTTGTCACCGAATCACAAGTACAGAAAGAACATAAGGGATTTCTTTGTTGGCAGTGTTGAAAAGGATGTTGCACACCTGCATCTTTCTGGTGAAGAATTGCATGATGTTGTATCAGAGTACGGTGACATTGTGTTTGGTCTCCAATCAGGTAAGCAGAAGTTTCCTGGTTTTGGTTTGGCCCACAATTGGTTAAAGCGAAGTATCTTTTGGGAGCTTCCTTATTGGAAGACCAATCTCCTCCGCCATAACCTTGGTGTCATGCATATAAAAAAGAACATGTTTGAGAACATTTTCAACACCGTCATGGATGTGAAGGGGAAGACAAAGGACAATATCAAGGCTAGATTTGATATAGCTTTGTTTTGTAACCGTACAAATATGGAGTTGGTTTGTGATGGGTCACGGGTCACAAAACCAAGAGCAAGCTTTATGTTACTACTATTCTACAAATGGCTTAAGAGTCTGCGTTTTCCCGATGGACATGCCTTGAACATATCAAGGTTGGTTAATATGAAGGAATGTAGATTATATGGAATAAAGAGTCATGATTGTCATGTGTTTATGCCAACACTCATTCCATTAGCTTATTGTGATTTGTTGCCAAAAGGGATATGGGATGCACTCATGGAGATCAGTCATTTCTTTAGAGATATATGCTCTAGCAAGTTGAATGTTGATCACATTGAGAGGCTTGAAATAAATATCATCGAGACACTACGCACACTTGAGATGATATTCCCTCCATCATTTTTTGACTCAATAGAGCATCTCCCCATACATTTACCATTCAAGGCAAAAGTTGGAGGACCGGTCCAGTATAGATGGATGTACCCATTCTAACGGTTAGATATTACAGTTGCAATGTAATTCATATATAAAAGTATTTTCTTTGTTTTTATTAATTGAAAATATTTAATTAATTCAATGCAGGTACTTGTTCAATCTCAAGAAAAAGGTTAAGAACAAGACGCATGTTGAGGCTTCGATATGTGAGGCCTATATTGTTGAGGACATCTCAACATTTATCTCGTACTATTTCGAACCTCATTTGAGAACGAGAATCAATCGCGTTCCACGAAATGATGGTGGTGATGAAGTGCCTTCCAGTGGGAATTTGTCAATATTCTCAAATCCTAGACGACCCACACCTAAAAATGTCATAAGAGGAAGATATTTGTCGGAAATAGAGTTCAAACAAGCACACAATTATGTTCTATTTAACTGTGATGAGCTGAAACCTTTTATTCAGTAAGTATATGTACTACTAATTAAACTTTGTTAAGAATGTACTATTTATATATTGTAATATCATAAAGTCATATAATTTGGAACAACCTTGCAGGCAACATCGATAATATTTACTGTCCAATAACTCATAGCTGACCGAATCCCAAATCTTTCAATCACAAGATGAAAAATTTTCCACGTGGTTCAGAACACATGTAACTACTATCACAAACTCATTATCTCTTGCAAAGTTATTGTATGTTATTAAAGAATTCTCATTTACTGTTCATTTTTGTACATGATATTATCAAATGGGAAGAAGTGCTGCTAAGTCATTGTCTTCACTAAGCCTAGGCCCTGAAAGAAAAGTTAAGTGCTACAACCGGTATTTTGTCAATAGATATGGGTTTCATACTGAAGAATACGAGAATGGAAGAAAGACATACAACAACGGTGTTTGTGTTAAGGGATCGACTACTTGTGAGTTAAAAGTTGACTACTATGGTAGATTAGAAGAGGTCGTTGAACTGAAATATCATAGCGAGCAGAATAGAGTGTTTATATTCAAATGCTATTGGTATGACACCACTGACAAAGGAATCAGAGTAGATCCTTACTATGGTCTGGTCGAAATCAACTCAAAAGCTAGACTCCGCAACATTAATGCTGTATTTGTTTTTGCAAAGCAATGTTAACAAGTTTATTACACATACACCCCTTCCTTTAGAAAGGACTGATCAAGAGTTGATTGGTTATCCGTTTTAAAAATAAAACTCAGGGGTCATTTCGAGGTTGTTCAGGATGAGAACGAAGACACAAGTGTGCGAGATGAAGTCTTTCAAGTTAGTGAGTTGGTTGAACCATATCGAGTTGCTCCTTCGATTGACTTGGAAGAAAATTCAATTTTTTGTGTTTTTGATGATAGTCTTGTTGATGTTGACGCAGAGGAGTTGAATGTTGTTTTGAGCTCTAGCAGAAAAGCAAATATCGATGAAGATGATGATGATGATATCCATATTGAAGATTGCGATGGAGCTGATGACTATTCAATTGACGACAAAGAAGAAGAAAATTCTGACTAACTATCAGAATAAAGGAAAGTGTAAATCATTTTTTTTATAATGTAATATATATTATGGATGATATATTGTAACACAAAATATTTATTTTATAAGTGTTAACTATTGTTATTGTTTTGTGCGACGGGCAGTTTGTAATATAAGTGTTTGCAGGAAGGTAAATAGGCAATACAAACATAATCTTTCATGCACAGTGCACGATCACCGACGTCTATATCAACGGATTACAGTCCGTCGGCATTTCATAGAGAGCTTCACTAGAAATGCCATAATCACCGACGACTTTGTAGACGGATTACGTCCGTCGGCATTTCACAGAGAGTGCTGGAAATGCCAAAATCACCGACGACTTTGCAGTCGGATTACAGTCCATCGGCATTTGTCGGCAGTTCACAATTACCGACAAATTCACCGACAGACGGTGCGAATTCCAAAGGGTGGGTATTAAATGCATCTCTAACCGCGTGCCATTAGTGACAGAATTACCGACGGATTGCAAAAAATATAGAGGGTAATTAAAAAAATTCTGGTGTGAAATTCAAAATTTACCGATGGATTTTCGAAACATCACCAACGGAATAATTAAAATTAATATTATTTAAATTGGCCGGTGGCAATTCCATCGGTAAAATTGTGCTATAAATCCCAGCGACCGCTCCTTCAGTTCATTTCTTCGTCTCCTTCGTTTCACAGCTCTCATTTTCATTTTTTTCCTCTCATTTGCTTCAAATCTCTTGTTTTTTGCTTGTAATATCTAGTTATATCTTCAACAAATTCAAAGGTATGTATATCCTCTACTTCATTTGCTTTGAGATTTTATTTTTTTATTTGTTTTTTTGTTTTAGCTATTGTTATTTTTTTATGTTTTTTGTTTTGGTGTATTTTTATAATGTAGATAAAGTCTTGAAATAAACACATTATTAAGGTAAGCATATTTCATTCCTAAAGTCTATAGTTTTTTTTTTTGAATTTGTTCAATATATTTTGTTGTTTGTATTGCCATAATAATTGAACACTTTGTTGAATTTTAATTTTTATTGTTGAATTTACCTTGTAATTAGTAATTGAATATATAGGAATACATTTAATTATTTTATCTCAATTTTACTCTATTATTGCATGATATGTGTTTAAGTATTTCTATTAATTTTAATTTTTATTGTTGAATTTACCTTGTAAATAGTAATTGAATATATATGAATAAATTTAATTATTTTATCTCAATTTTACTCTATTATTGCATGATATGTGTTTAATTATTTCCATTAATTTTAATTGTTATTTGTATAGATGTTAGCTTATATACAAAATTTTTGAATGGGGTCAATTGGTTGTGGCTATTGTCAATATTTGCAGCTTTGAAAACTTTGGGTAGTCTCTAGTGTAGGGGAGGTGCTGCCGAAGTTTTTTTTTAACAATCGAATTTAATTATGTAATTATTCGTATAAAATTGTGTAGATGCGTAGAACGAAATCAATAGCTCGTCACTCACATAGGGTTGCAGCTAGTTCTTCTAGCAGTGAGGATGACATGTCCTTAGGTGCCGATCAAGAAGAGGCACCTGCGGCGACTCGCGATGCTGCCTCTTCCAGCGCGGTTTCACAGCGCAGAGGCAGTGTGCCTTCACAGCGGAATCAATTCACCCACAAGTACGAGGCACATTGGAAGGACGACCTTTCAATGTAAGTTTGTTTCGGTTTTAGGTTTTTCTAATTATAACATAATTTATGAACAACTAATCAATATTTCATTAATTTAATTTATTTTCAGGTTCACAAACATTGAGGCCGCCTGAGTAATATCATCAGCGTTTAAATCGTCGATGGAGATTCCATTATTTCAATGGAGTCAGGTATCCAAACATCCTGAATGGATACCGAATTTCGATGCATGGTTTGACAAATTTGAGGTTGGTGTTAATTTCTAATTTCCACCTTATTTTTAATAAATTATTAATATAATTGCAAATAAATTATCATTTTTATTTAAAATAAATTACTTATACACAACACAAATTTGACCAGGATAGCACGCATGACAATGTTGCGAGGAGGGTGTGGAAAAATCATGCAGCAACTAGGTAACATCGAAAACAATATGATATTTTTTTAAAAAAACATTTATGATTTAAAATCTAATTTGTCACTATGGAAGTAGGTTGCGTGATTTTTTGTATGAATCACAAAAAAAGGCCAAACAAAACGCGAGAGATAGAGGTCTCCATGGCTGGAACGACATGGTGGTTTGGAGGGATTTCAAACCGCTACACATCCCGGAAGATATTTAGTCGCAATATATTGAGCACGTGACATCTGAGCGGTTCACACGACGCTCACAGTCCGGTGCTGGCAACCGAAACCGGCAAATTCATGTTTCGCTGATAACACACACCGGCGGGCTCCGTTCCGTTTGTTGCACATGAGAAACGAATGGTAAGATTAATTTCAATGAAATATATCATTAAATAATTTGTTGTTACTTGATTAATTTTTTTTCTTACAGGCTACGTCTCTTGGACGTGAGCCGAGCTCAATTGAGCTATTTGTAGAGGGTGCAATAGTTCATTGACAACCGCGCTTAACACTTTATGGTATGTTCGTTCAACCATTTTATTTCGTAAGTATTATTTTTATTGAATTAAATATGATGATTTCTTTTTTCATTTTTAGGAGACCTATAATAGCAGGTTGAGGGAGAGATACGGGGACAATCCTTCAACCCATCCGGATTTGTGGATGGAGGTAGGATCGTCTGGTGGACCCGATAAAAATTGAGTGTACAGGCTCTCCAACACTACGGCCGAGAACTTGAGGGCGGCCCGTAGTTTCTCAACCGTTGGAAGCTCCCAATCAGTATTGAGCACCCAATCTAAGGAGTTCGTGGCCTTGCATCAACACACGACTCATCTCACCGAGAAATACGAGCAACTCTCGGCAAATTATGAACAACTTCGCCAAATGGTAATGAACTTGACATCACAAAGTGGTGATACATGAGCGCCCCCTTTTTGGCCGTATGGTTCCGGGAACAACTAGCCTCCTCCTCCTTATCCTCCAACTCCGCCATTGTGCTAATTGAATATTTTTTTGGAAACACATTCAATTTGTAATAAATATTATTTAACTTTATTTTTTTATTTTTGATGTTTAATAAAATTTTATTTGCATAATTGGTTTTTTTTACTATTAATTTATATAATTTTATATTATTTATTCTAAATAATTTTTTAAGAAAACAAATTTAAAAATACCCACCGACGGATTTACAGATGGAATGTATTCGTTCGCATTTTACAGAGAGTTGAAAAATATTTATTGAAAATGCCACAATCACCGACAGATATATTCCGTCGGCATTTTATAGAGAGTTGAAAAATATTTACTAGATATGCCCTATCACCGACGAAATAAATCCGTTGGTATATTTCCAGTGGGGATTTTTTTTTTGCGCGCATTTTCAATCTGTAAAACCATCGGCAATTTTTTTTTACCGACATAGTTAGCGACGAAATGTGGTATTACCGATGAAAGGGATGTCGACGGACGCTTTTCGTCGGTGATTTTGTCGGTAAAACAATTACCGACGGAGTCTGAATCTTACATCGACGAATATAAAACTGTGAAATCTAGTAGTGGAAGAAACCAACTCATTTTTTTAATCAATTTGATATTCTCTATACAATTGAAAATGCAGATTTTAGGTTTGTAGTTGTGTGGAATTTAATGAATGGAAGAAGTGTTGAAATCCCATAAACATATGTATAAAGAAAGGTGCTTGTTGAAAAAACAATTAATTGTCTTTGCATAAAGGAGTTAAGAAGGAAGGTGTATTACGATGTCGCAGCCACACAAATTAATTACCCTATCTTAAATAAACAAAATAGTATAGAGCAAGTAGGGAGTCGATCCCACGAGGAAGGTTTAGTTCAGATATTTATGCTATATGATATGCAATTGGGGGGATTTTAAGGTTATCTATGCTATAACAGAATAAAACAATCAAGCTAAATTAAATAAATCAGAAAACTATCAAGAGAACAAACATTGGTTTCAAGTAAACATCTACCTACGGAAATCAGAACCGATCATTGAAACGAAACACCAATTTATATTCTGAATCTTTATCTTTTCTTAACATTAGGTAGTTAACTGATCTGCAGTATAACTAACCCTAACCAGTAAACAACCATAGTATTCGCACTAGTAATTTTATTCAATGGCAGCCTTAAGAACTAGAAAAATTGATTAATCTAGACAACATAACTGTCCACAGTTCATGTTTGATTTGTTTGAATGATCTCCCTAAGATTAATAACGTAGATCCATCACAATTATTAAACTTAGTTGCTTCATAAGTTTATATACCACAACTCCAGTTTTGATGTCAAACTTAGCAATAGATTGTTCACAATAATAACCTAGAGTATGCTCTAGCAATTAAAATAAACAATCATAGGACATAAACATAGAAAAAAAACATATTCATCATATAAACTGAAAAGAAAAGGTAAAATAAATCTCACAGTTCTTGAAATCCAAAGGTTTCTGTGTCCTTGCAACCAAGAAAAAGAGTTTAGCATTGCATGTCTATTGAAACACTAATCAAAAGGAAAGTATAATGCATGATTTCTGGTTTTTTAGAGGAAAAGGCGTTTTTCTTCTCTTCTAGCCGCCACCTCCCTTCCTTTCTCTCTTTCTTTTTATTTGATAGGAAACCTTAATCCCTCTTACCTACAAAATAGTCCTTACCTAAGTAGACAATTTACATTCAAGTAGTTTAATAACAATTTTCCTAAAAAAAAAAAATAGTCTTGCATAAAATCCTCAAGCTTTGACTTTGGACTTAAAAGAGTTAAATTGCCAAAATAAAGACTTGGATGTCTGTTTGGATGCTTTGGAAAATAATTTGGACTTGTTTCTTCACAAAACCTGTCTATATATTGGCAGAATTCATGTGTCATCTTAGAAAAATCATATATCTCTCGTATGAGCTCATTTTCTGCTGAAATGTGGTAGGCTGATAGGTCTAGGAGTCAGGAATCTAACAAAATTGAGTTTGCATCAAATGAACTTTTCTACCTCAAGATATTCAAGTCGGAATGGCCGAAAGTCAACATTGGCAGAATGCGAGATTTGTCTTTGAAGGCTGCGATTTCCATGCTCTTTCTTTTTTTTATTTATTCACATGGAAACACATCATTTCTACCTCTAGAGTTCAAGCTCTGCACAAAACATCAATCGGTGGTCAAATCTGTCAATTATGTCTAATTTACTTCTTTTTGAATCTTAGACCCAAAAGTGCCTTCAAAACATAAAACAAAGAATATCAAGTCATTTTATATATAAAACATAGCAAAATACTAGGTAAATGTGGGTAAAACTATTAAATAAAATGGTTGCATCAAGGTGTCATTATTTGTGCAAATAAAGGGATTCCGGCAAAGAACGACAGAATGGACGATGGTGTTTGCTTGGTGGACCATGTGTTTCCAAAATGGTAGATGGACCACAATCAAGTGATTTAGACTCAGTTAGAGGGTTAGCTGCAACAACTAATTCGAAGCTGTGAATTAAAACAAAAAAGCCATTAGTTTTGTATACACATGATGATAACTGCTTCTAAAAGTATAAATATAAAGGAATGGTTGCTCTTATTGACAATCATCATAATTAATACAAATACTATCTCTCAATAGATCTTAACTTGGTATCAGAGTAGTAAATCATCCAGCAGCCTTCCTCCTTACATTATGTCGCCGCTACATCAGCACTTCAGTCTTCTTTCTCCTCTATGGCGCCATCAGTTACCTATGGTGCATCCACTGCTACCATCATACATCTTCCTAACACACAATAGGTAATCTTTTTAAAACTCTCAAACACTAATTTTCTATATTGGAGGATGCAGAAGAAACCGTTTCTGTCTTGAATGTGTTTCGGGGATTACACATCAATTTTAAGGATCTTGTCACCAGCTTGTCTACTAAGGATGATTATGTCTCCTACACTGATCTTCATAGTAGTCTTCTTACACATGAGTTTCTGCACAAAGCTTCTCTCCAGCCTGCCATAATAGCTCCTATGTTACCAACTCCAACGCAGCAGCTAACTATGTTTTTTGTGCAGCATCACTCTAGTTTCAGTACTGGTAGATGGGGTAATTTTTGTGGGGGCTGAAGACATAACAATCGCATCAACTATTCTCGTGGCAATCATGGCAATGGCTCAGCCTAGAACTTCAACACTCACAGTTATGCTTCATGTCAGCAATTTGGACAAGGAAACCAATTCTTTTTCTTGTTCTCTCTCACAGTTCTGATCTTCACATATGCCAGCTCCAATGTTTTATGTGTGGACAAGTTGGTGAAAAAAATAAACAAAGAAGAAGAATAGGAAGAGTTGACACCTGCAATTCACTCTTTTAAAGCTAAAATTTAAAGTTATCTAAAATGACAAAGAGGAACGACATTTGTTTATTATTTGTAACAATTCCAACTTGTAAAGAAGAATACAAAAATATTGTGATGTTCTGCATTATTCATATGTGCATTTATAGAGAGTTTAAATAGAAAATAATTCTAATTGTTGTCCTATATATTTGCATATACATCTCATGAGTTCAAAATCTAAATAGATATAATCTTGCAATCTTGTTGATTTCAAAATTAAATATTGGATAGCTACATTCCTGCAGACTTGGAGTTTGTTGAAGCATGGACATCTTCGGGATTCTCTTTGACCTATTCTTCTACACACCCCTACAATCGAAAGGGTAAGGACCGAACCCTGAGATTGTCATGTAAATTATGAAATCGAACAGAAGGAAGCGGTTTTGTTAGAGCATCCGCATACTGATGTTTAGAAGAAATAAAACAAACATTGAGTTGTCCACGTAGAACCTGATCACGAACATAATGAAAATTAATTTCAATATGCTTTGTGCGAGCATGATATAATGAATTACTAGTTAAGTAAGTAGCCCCTATGTTGTCGCACCACAAAATGGGAGAATGGACACTTGGGACACCAAGATCATTAAGTACTGATTTTATCCATTGAATTTCTGCTGCCGCATTTGCAAGTGCCTTGTATTCAGATTTTGTGCTACTGCGAGCTACGGTTTGTTATTGCTTGCAACTCTATGAAACCAAATTATTTCCCAAGTATACACAATAAGCTCTAATGAACCGTCTGTCATCAGGATCGGACGCCCAATCTGCATCACTAAAAGTTTGCAAAGTAACACTGGCAGTATGTTGTATGAGTAAAGAATGAGAAATTGAGTGTTTTAAATAACACAATATGCGTGTAACTGCTGCCCAATGCATCTCCATAGGATTATGCATAAACTTGCTAACTTTATGAAATGCAAATGCAAGTTCAGGCCAAGTAAATGAAAGGTATTGTAATCCTCCAACAATACTTCTGTATAAAGATGGATCATGGAATGGAACACCATCATATTTTGTCAAGGGCAACGAGGTTGACATTGGAGTAACATATGGTTTTGCTTTGTCCATATTGTTGCGCATTAAGAGATCCAGAATATTAATCCTCTGTGATAGGTAGAGACCATGATCAATTCGGATAGCTTCAATGTTTAGAAAGAAACTGAGTTCACCCATATCTTTGACTGCAAAATCAGCCTGCAGTAAGTTGATCACTCTGTTTATAGAACTGATGTCACTTCCAGTTAAGATTATGTCATCGACATAAATCAAAAAATAAAGAAGAGTGGACCCTTGATGATAAACAAAGAGGGAGTGATCGACTTGACTTCCGATAAAGCCAATGGCTTGGAGTTTATCAGTCAAGCATGAAAACCATGCTCTTGGTGCTTGACGAAGACCATAGAGAGACTTTTCAAGTTTGCAAACATGGTTTGGGAATTGAGAATGAACAAACTGGGAGGTTGAGCCATGTAAACATCTTCGTGCAAGTAACCATATAGAAAAGCATTTTTGTAACAACCCCAATTTTCTACATCCTTTTTCACGATACATTGGAAATTTTCAGGTAATTTTTTTTTTAGATATACAGGTTCCACCAAAATTTTGGCAGAGTCTCCCACTATACTGGGAGGTCCTAAGTTATCAACAAAATCACATTACACTTCCAATTTTAATTAACATCCTGATCCAATTGTCCTGGATCTTAACCCAACTCATCATCATCAACACAACACATCTTATTCAATAACATCATATAATGTAATTCAAGTGAAAGATTCGATTTCAACTATAAACATGCATGGTTAATGACACGATCAAAGAGTTGATATCTTATCCCAAGTGCAGAAGTATCAAAGTAATAAATAACCGGCAAGACCGGAGTCGAACCAAAGGGAGGTCAACTATATATATATATATATTTTTTTTAACAAAGAGTTAAAGAGATCTTTAAGATGTGAGATTAATGTGAGGATTAAACAATGATAAAAACAGATGTCAAGGTTAGAGGGTCCACTAATGGTATTAGAAATAAGTATAGTATAAACTCTTTTTATTACTCAATTGGAAACCAAACACAAAGGAAATTTCAATCGGATGATTTATCCTTAATAGTTCATTATAAATTTTTAACATGATCATATTAATTATCTTATTTTAGTAACGCCATACTTTTAAATATTGTCAGGAATTCATGATGCTAACTTATGTTAACAACAAATCAAGTTCCTCTCATAAGAACGATGTCCGCCGAAGACTATGAAGGATCAAGCATTTGATGTACCAAGTGTTATACAACACAAATCTAGATTAACCATTTAACAAGAAATGTATTAAGAATTAGTAAGATAAAAAGATAAGACATATTAATAATAAACTTTCTTGGATATAAACATTGAAGTCTATATTGAGTTTATATTATACATATTTTAACACCATTAGTGAAACCTTTTCACCTTGACATAATTAACTTAGCTAGACATAATGAAGAAGAAGAACATAAATAAACAAGATAAGAACATAATTATGATATAAGTTAACTAAGAGTAGTAAAGGAAATGAAAAGCATAAACAAGAGATTAATGAAAATAAAACATGAAATAAAACTTGA
>Ga0307515_10017848_pt1 | contig 12894 bp, 1 predicted proteins | sample 17_EM_MG_FD_194513 | JGI IMG/M metagenome (GOLD analysis project Ga0307515, IMG submission 194513) | Populus trichocarpa ectomycorrhiza microbial communities from riparian zone in the Pacific Northwest, United States - 17_EM | ecosystem: Host-associated > Plants > Roots > Unclassified | place...
ACTATTTATATAATATTATAATATACTCTAAAAACGAGCTAGAATATAAGAAGCACGTTTATAAAGTCCTATAACGGCTCTATAAGGCTAGCCTCTAGGTTAATATTAAGAAGTTAAAGTTTAGTATTAAGCGTATAAAGTACCTAGGTTTTATTATTAGTATAAATAGAATTAAAACCGACCTAGAAAAGATAGCTATAATTAACTAGTTGGCACCCCTATAGACTATAAAGGGGGTATAATTATTTTTAGGCTTTTGTAACTTTTACTAATACTTTATTAAGAACTATAGTAAGATCGCCTAGCCTCTTAACCACCTTACTAGAAAAGACTAGCCCTTTTACTTTAACGCTATATATAGGCAGGCTTTTAATAAGCTTAAGAAACGGCTAGTATTGGCTCCCTTACTTACTTATTTTGACCTAAAACGGCCCTTAATACTAAAAACTAATGCCTTAAACGGCGTAATAGCTAGAATTTTTTTCTAAAAGCAACCGGACGGAGAGTGGCACTCTATTATATACTATTTAAAGACTATAATAAATGCTGAGCTAAACTACTACATCTATAATAAAGAAATACTGGCTATTATCTCTAGCTTTTAGCACTGGCGTATATAGCTAGAGGGGACTCCTAAGCTAATTAAGGTAGTTTTAGATTATAAGGCCCTAGAATACTTTATAATAACTAAGGCCCTTATAGCCCGGCAGGCACGCTAGGCGGATACCCTATCTTAGTTTAACTTTTTAATTATATATAAACTAGGCGCTATAAACCGTACGGACGCTCTTATAAGGCGTAAGTAAGACCTAGATAACTAGATAGCTATAAAGATCTTATTATAGACCTAGACGCTATTATAACTAAAATACCTTAACCCCCGGATATGGGCAGAACTAAGTATGGATTCCTTAGGCGCTAAGATATATCCTATTAACTCCTCTAAACTTAACTTTATTAATAAACTACTATAGGCTAACTAAACGACCCCCTCTCTATAGGAGTATTATAAAAAGGTAAAGAACGTTACTAGCCTATAGTCCTTTAAAAACGGACTACTTAAGCACTAGAAACGGTTAATAGTAGTTAAGGAATAAAACTTACGGACCTAGCTTATTACCAAAGCTTATACCTAGGTCTTTATAGCCTACCCTAGAAAAAATATAACTTATAAGATTATTAGTAACCGCTACTACTAGCCCAAAATAGTTATAGATATTAACCGTTATATACAGAACTGTAACAGCTACTATAGATTTATAATCCTATAAGATAAGACTCTAGGACTATTAAAACTACTCCTAATACTAGAACGCCCCTAATAATATATCTTTATAGACTTTTATAAGCTACCTATAGACTATAACAGATATAATATAGTTATAATTCTAGTTAACCACTTTAGTAAGCGCCTATTTTTAATCCTATATTATAAAAATATTAATACTATAGAAGCGGCCTAACTATATATCTACTATATCTACCAAATTAACGGACTATTAGATACTATTATATCCAATTATAGGCCGCAATTTATATTGGCTTTCTGGAATAAGTTTACCTAAATCTTAGGCATTAAGTTAAAGCTTTTTACCATATACCACCCCCAGATAGATAGTTAGACGGAAATTATAAATTAATACTTAAATTAGAAACTTCGGCCCTTTATTAACTACTTTTAAGATAACTAGGCTAAACTGCTACCCCTAATAAACTATACCTAAGCGACCCTACCCTATAACTCTATAGGATTTGCCCCTATTTAACTGGAAATAGGTTACTTACTCTATATAAGCTTTAACTAGGAAAAACTAAATGGACCCTAGACTATATATAAAAAAACTATTTTATAAAGAAGTACGGTAGTACGCTAAGCGCCTAGAAGAATCCTAGATAGTAGCCCATATAAATTTAAAAAAAAAAGGCCTAAAAATTAATATAATAATAGGTAAATAAGTATAGGTAAAAGCCTAACTATGAGGGGATTTTGTAGACAGGGGGCTATAAGGACACGATTGTGGAATAGGATAGATTGGTAAGAGAGACGAATCCTTAAGGAGGTAAGGCCTTTAGGATTGTAAAGACTATATACTACGGGTATATACCTCCGGCACGTGACCGGCGACCATCTAAGGGGCGTCCGGGGGTTGTCCTAAGGGCAACCTAAGGTGTCCGCAATAATATCCCTTATATTGCCCCCCCCCCTTCTTGCGGTTAGCCCCCGATCGCTATTACCTTACAGTAGGGAGATTATAAGGGCTTGTCCTAAAAGAGGTTCGGAGAGATATTAGAGAGGTGTTAGTATGCCGCTATATATTATCTATCTATCTAACCCCTGCTTTAAACTCCTAAAAACCCTTAATAAGGGAAAAACGTAACTAGAGAAAAGATGTAAGAATTGCTAGGAGACCTATTAGAAGCCTACTAGAAGTATACTGGTGACTACCTAAGCTAATATAGGGATTTTTATGCAACTCTGCTTTTAAGCCTTTATGCCGGTCTGTAATTAATTATAAGTATTATAGGCAATTTGGTGTTTTAATATAGTTCTATAGAACCTTTTGGTATGGGATTTAATATATAGAGCCTTAGCTTGCTGTCGTCTTTAACTGCTAAAATATGGTCTATAATTCTTTCTTATAATCCTTTTCTTATAATCTTCTGCGTTACTAACGTATTGCTCCTATATTTGCCCTTAGGCTATTAGATGCGGTTAAGGTATTAATTAGTTAGTTAAAGAGACTTATCTTTTAAGATTTGGTGCATATGGTTTTAAATCTAGTAGTCCTATACTATATATTTAGCGTAGCTCTACTACCTAGCAAATAGGGACATTTCGCGATGGCAATTATAGCTATTATGCGATTGTTAAGAACGTCTATAATATTGTTCTTTAATACTATAGTATCATTTTAGGTCTAATTTAACCCATATACGTCTTTAATTTAACGTCTTAATTGCCTTCCCCTGGCCGCGTAGTTAGTTTTTATAAGGAAGTAATGGTTAAATGACTTATACGCGTGTTTCCTTCCTTTTAAATAGCGCTATTATAACGGAGTTATATTGGTAAGGTTGCGGCTATTTACTAGAAGGGTATTAGATGGTAAAGTATAAGAATACCTTTGCTTATTGAGTAGCTCCTTTTCCTTAACACCTTACTTTCCTATTATTAACCTTCGTCTAATTTTGGACGTATCTTCGATATATTATTAAGATTTTCTTCTTTTTTATTAATAATTTAATATGCCTCTTTATTCTCCTACTGACTGCTCTTCTAAGTAGATTTTATAGCGTATCTTAGCTCTACCTTTATATATAGAACCCTAACCTTTGCTAACTCGCAACTGGTGCTAGTCCTGCCTAAATGATTTTGCCTATACGTCTTTAAAAGACCAGAAATCTAATAATAGGATTCTAGAGGCTTGTAATAAGATATACTGCGTTAAATCTAATACCTTTAGTCCTTATAATTAATGCATGCGTACTAAGAGCGGCAGTTGCGTTAAGGTAAGCTTTTCTATTCTTGATAGATTTCTATTACTAACTTTAAGCTTTAATAGCCTAGGCCTAAGTGGCGACGTTCCTTTAATGTCCTTAACTACTATATCGCCCAGGCTCTCTCTTATTCTAGTATAAATGCTAAACAACTTAGCTAAATTCAAGACTATACCACGGCTATCTATACTGCCTATAATTCCTAGCAAGCTAGCTAGCAACGCCTAATATAAGAGTAAGGTTGGTATACTAAGGATAGGGTAAGGGATAGGGGTGATAAGAAGAAGGTTGCTGTCTACTATAGGAAGGAGTTTGTGCATACGCGTTAAGTTTTAAAAGAGTATAATATAATGCGTTATTAGGTAGGTAACCCTTCAGATACCTACCGGATAGGTAACTAATAGTTGCCGTAGTAAGGTCTTAGTGGTTTTGGATTATACTAGCTAGCTAACGTCTCTATTTATTCTGGGCTTAAGTATATCTTTATTAACTATAAGCTTACGCCGCAAGAGCTTTATTGGTATTAGTTTGGACCTAATATTAGTATTAAGCGTTTAAGAGTCTCTGCTCTAGCTATACCTTATTATCCTACCCCTATTTTTATACCTACTTATACACCTACTAAGGTATCTAGATCCTATTCTTATTAGCCATTACTTAGTAGCCTAATGGATACTAATCCTACTCCTGATGATAATAAGGCGTAGTGGCTTTTTAGATTGGGCATTTATGGTTTAGACTTTTAGGATTTGTTCTTATATATAGTAGCAATTAAGGACCTTAATTAGGTACTTAGGAAGGCCTTATAAGGCTTTTACAAAGGGCTTAGAAGCCCTAGAAATAATGTTCCTGGTATAGATTAATAAATGGGAATGCAATTCTAGCAAAATGCCCTATTAACTCTATGCTATGTATATAAAAAGGCTGAGGACCTATTCTGCCTTAGGCTGTAGCCCTATCCCTATAGTTTCCGGAGCCTATCTATTCTATATCCGATTTAACCTATTTACTCTTTTCGCGAGCTTTCTTTATAGGTCGCGATAACACTGTAGTATTAGAGCGCTTTCTGTGACTTATAGATTGTGGACCTTAGTTCTAATATTTTTTTAAAATATCTTCGCAATAATTAAGGTGATCCTCTGGTTCCTATGTAGAGTCCTTAATAGGCTAGCCTAGCTATTTGGCTTTAAATTAAAGCTTGTTCTTAACAGACTTATAGTATAGTATAGCTTTAACCTTATACCGCTCGCCTACTACTTTAGGGTATTTAATTGGACCTAGACGGAAGTTTTTTTCTAGTAGTGGTCTATGCTATAGCTCTAGTAGGTTTATATAAAACACTAGATGTATATAGGTCATAGATAGGGGTAGCTAGAGATAATAGGCTAGCTTATTAATTTGTTCCTTAACTTAGAAGGGACCTAAGTATCTTATATTAAGCTTCTTTAATAATTGACGGGTCTTAATATTTGTTAAACGTAATAGAACCTTATTACCTATTCCGAAATACTTATTTTAGTGCTTATGGTTATATTAAAGTCTTTACTACTCTTGGGTATTTTATAGGCTCTACTTTATATACTTTTATTACTTCTCCTATTTCTAGAGGTATCCTTATATTCTTTAGTAGATGTCCTTAAACTTCCTGGTAGGATCCTATAACTAATTATACGGCCTTAGCTAGTAATTGTTAGGTATACTATTAAACCTAAATAGTCGGACGCTATAGGTAATCTGGATTGGTGCATACTTATATAATATGTGTTACTTTAAATTGTAAGCGTACTCTGTATACGGAAGCAGCTTGTACTAATTATCTTACTAGTAGTTTAAATATATCCGTAGGTAAGACTCTAGTTCCTAGTTCTGGCGTTCTATTTACCTATCCGTCTATAAGTAGAAAGTAGTACTATAATGGTAGTCTATCTTTAAATAGAAGTATAGATCCGACTAGTACTGGCTTATAAAAACGCTGCCCCTATTAGTAATAATAGAGTGTAGCTAATCTACTTTAAGAAAGTATTTCTCCTTAATTAGGTTGGCGAGCTTTTATATATTAATTGTCTTGTTAACAGGAAGGTATTAGACATACTTTGAAAACCTATTAATAAGTATGAGGACTAAATTATATGTTTGTTCTTGGCTATTTTTAAATAGCGGGAGATCCGTAATAAAGTTTATAGCGTAATATTGCTATAGCTTACTAGCGGGGGGAACTGATTTAAGTAGACCTTATGGCTTATGCCTGCGGATCTTATATACTTAACACTTCTTATAATGGCTGATGTACTCCTTTACTTCCTAATTGAGCCTTAGCTAATAGTATTTGCGCTAAAGTAATTCTACTATCTTTGCTTGACTATAGTGGCCGCTTAGGGGATTATTGTAATTCTTTATAAGAATCTTCTGTTGTAGATTTACTTCTTATAGCACCTAAACCTTGCTACCTTTATATAGTAGGCCTATCGGGTCTAGTCCCTAATAGTGGCGCCTAGTAGCTTCCTTTTTGTTACGTTTCTAGTTTACTTCCGCATTAAGGATGATATAGAAAGCGTCCCTCCGTTATACCTTATGGATGAGATCCGTTAACCTTTTAGATAGTTTTTAGGTAAAAGCTATTTTGTCCTATACTGCTCTAAGTATAAGACTAGATAGTACTATAGATCTTATAACTCTTTAATGCGCGTATGTTAGGAAGGCCGCTATAAGGTTAAAGTCCTTTAGTTATTATAGGGCTCCGAGTTCCGATTGCTCTATAGCTTCGCTATTTATTTAAGGGGATAGCTTAGCAATTAGAGATGGTGTATTACTAGGTTCTGAGAATATATTAAGGACGTCTTGTTTAGGTATATTTGAACCCTTATTAGTAACGGACTGGGTACTAGCTAGAATGTTAGTGGAAACCGATAGGGCTTATACTACCTAAGACTTAGTGTATAAAGCTATAGGTACTTAAGCATTTTATACCTAGAGCTTATTCTATAATATAGGGAGTAAGATATTTATTATCTGTTTTCCTTCTTTCGTTTTAAAGCCTTTAGTATAGTCTGGCCGTCATAACGGTCTATTAGTAGGGTTGTTTTCCCTTAGCTTATATTTAATCTTAAAATTAAATTACGTAAGCTCCTTTACCTATCTAGCTTGTTAAGGTATAAGCTCCTTTATAGTTATAAAATAGCGTAGATTATAGTGATCTGAGAGTATATAAGTGGTATAGCTCGCGTGCTTAAGGTAGTGTCGCCACTATTTAAAGCAGTTAACTATAGCTAGCAGTTCCTTATTGTAGGTATAATACCTAACTTTAGGTCCTTGGAATTTTCTATTATAAAATACTACTAGTCTCTAATAGAGCTGGGTAGCGTCTAGATACCTATTAGGTTATAGTAGGATACTAATAAGGGCAAAATTTGATGCATTAGTGATTATTATTAATGGCTAATCTAGGTTAAAATGCCGCAGTAATAGAGCTTCTGTAAACTTTGCGTGAAGTTTCTAAAAGGCCTCCTAAACCTTTTTAGGCCATAACTATAGCTTATACTATTTAGTTAGTCCCTTCTTAGTTTTCTTCCTTACTACCTTTAAGCTTTTTACTCCTTGGGTTAAGTCTTAGGAAGCTTCTGTAATATAGTTAAATAGGTATTAGGTAACGTCTAAGTAGTTATAGATAAAGCGCCTATAGAAATTGGCAAAGCCTAGGAACACTTAAATATTTTAGTAGCTCTTTAGCTCTGGCTACTCCTGGATTATCTATACCCTTACTAGGTCTATAACTACACCCGTAGGCGTTATAATATACCCTAGAAACTTAACCTGCTTAGTATTAAAGATATACTTTAACGCCTTAGTGTAGAGGCCCTAATTATCTAAACGTTCTAGCACTTCGCGGATGTATTACTTATGTTAATCCTTGTTTTCTAAGTAGATTAAGATATTATCTAAATAGATAACGTATATACGGTTAACTAGTCCCCCTAAGGCTCTATAAATATACAATTAGAATGTCGTAGGCGCATTAGCTAGCCTGAAAGGCATTATTAGATACTTAAAGTGGCTGTATTAGGTCTTAAAAGCGGTCTTTTACCTATCCCCTTCTTTAATACGGAGCCTATAATAGGCGTCTTATAGATCTAACTTTATAAAGATTTTTGCCCTAAATAGTTAATCCAGTATTTTACTAACTAGTAGTAGTAGGTAATAGTTCTTAATTATAATCTTATTAAGACCGCGATAGTTTACGTATAGCCTTATAGTTCTATCTAGTTTTAGGACGAAGAGGATTAGTGCGCCTAACGGCGACTTACTGGGCCGGATCCATCCCTTTTCCAGTAAGCTATTAAGGTACTCCCGTAGGATCTTAAGCTCTTTACGTAAGAGGTTATAAATAGGAAGGTTTAGCGGTTACTTACCTTCTTTTAGATTAATTATATAATCGTACTCTAAGTTCTATAGTAGGACTTTAGCTCTCTTACCCAAAAATACCCTTAGTAAATCCCTTAGGCCTACTAGAATATTTAATAAATTAGGGTTGCGTTTATCTTCCGCGTTATTATTAGGTAGGTCCTAGAGCTCCCTTAGGATACTTATAGGCAGCGTTATACGCTATAGTAGTTGCTTATATATGGTTGCTACCGTATATTAAACCGTTTTATACGGTAGCTAGTAGAGGGTAAGGAACTCCTTAACGTAGCGTTTAAGGTGCTATAGTATACTCTCCGTATATTGCTTAAGCTAGAGTAACCTATAGCGGTTAAAGTATCTTATAAGATCCTTAAGATTGCCGCCTCCCTATAATATCTCTGCGACCTATCTAGTAGTTCCCTATAGGGTTTCCGTTATAGAGGGGTTATTACCTATACTAGGCTTTATACCTATCTTGCTATTAAATAGGGGTTAGATCTAATACTCCTTTAGGTATAAAGCGTATACTATTTTACCTAGGGCTATATTCTCTAGAATATCCTTTAGGCTTATTAGTAATATGCACCCTTTTAAATCTTTATTATTCTATTATTTAAAAGCTCTAGTTTTAAAGCGTATTTTAGGATCTGCTTCTATAAGCTAAGAGTATTTAAGGATAAGGTTATAACCTATAAAGTTAGCTACCTAAAAGGGTTGCGGGCTAACTACCTTAGTGCGGTTATATATATCGGCTATTAACACTATAAGCTTATAGGCACTATATAGCTTAATTCAATACTTATTTAGGAAGCCTATAATAGGTTTCCGCCACCTTTATAATGGGATAAGTTTATACTCTTTTACCAAATCATATTATATAAGATTGATTTTAGCGCCGCTGTTATATAGTACTTAGAACTATTATACCTTACCTATAGGAAGTATTATTTCCAGTTTAATAGCAATATAGAGAGTTTTTCCTTTTATATCTTGCCCTAGTTATAGCTAGGAGAGGTCCGCGACTAGGGCTTTTCTTTTTTTAGATTATTAGTGCGGTTATTGCCCTGCTTATTTTTCTAATAAGATCTGCCTTTAGAGTTTTCTCTTAACTTTTTAAAGTGTTTCTATAAAGGTGCCAGATGGGTATTAGGTTAACCCTAAGAGTCTTTCCCGTTATTTAAGGTTCCTAACTTTAACCCTTTTAAAGTTCTCTTTAAGAACGGCTTCTTTAAAGGTTAGGTCTGCCCTATATTACTACTAAAGTGCCTATACTTCTAGTAACCCCTTAGCTTCCTACTAGAAGAGGTCTAGTTCCTTACTATATCCTTAGCGTTTAGAACCGCTTGTTTAAAATCCGCATATACGGTAATCCGCGGTAGGGCTCCTACGCGCTTTATTTTATTATAAATTACTAGCTTAATTCTAGCCTAGATAAATATAATCTTCTCCTTCTTATAAATACTGCCGTTTTTGTTTTTAAAGGGCTTTAGATCTATTTATTAAGTATAAGTTTCTATAAAGTTTATAAACTGGCGGAAATCTTAACGGTCCAGCTGCGTACTATTCCAGAATTATTCCGCATTATTATATTATATAATATACGGATCTTAGGTCCAACCCTTTAGGAAGGTCTATAGCTATAGCTATATTATAATTTACTCTTTATTAAGTTAATTAAGCGTAATCTAGTTTAGCGATCAGTCTTTAATCTTACTAATAATTTAGCGTGTACGCTCTTTGGTATTATCTTATATTATTAGCATCTTAAAGAAGTTGTCTACCTCGCGAACCCAATTGTCTAGCTATTAGGCGTTAGGTTTATAACGAAGTTCTAAACTATTAGAGGCCTTAGCTAGTTAGTCTATATCCTTTTTCCGTTTATTATATAGGTGCCTCTCTAAGTCTTCTATACCTCCTTAGGTAGGTATTAAGTAGCCCCTAGGAAGCCCTTAGCCTTAACTAGGTTATAAAAGAATTTGCCTAGCTTAGATTAAACCCTACTAGATATAGATTTGCCCTTAAAGGGTTCTAATATATTTATTAGTGGCTTTCTCCTATATAGCTTTTAAGAGCCTTATAACAGCTTCTTAATATCTATCTTAAAGGAGATTAGTATAGGGCTCTTAACCTTTTAAACTTAGGCTTAAAGAAGCTTCTGCTATAGAGGTAGTATTAGTACTAGTGGCTAGTGCGGGTTTCCTAATAAGCCTTAGGTCTTAAGTTAGTGTTTAGGTTTAGTTTTCTAAAGGGGTAGGCCTACTTAGCTTATAAGTAGTCTGTGTACCGCTATTATACTAATTATAGGCCGGTAGTCTTCCGGGAGGGTTCTAGTTGGGTCCCTAGTTAAACGCGTTAGTGTATTCCTTTAGCACCCCTAGCTTAGGGAAAGATCTTAGGGTTACCTCTAGCGCTTAATCTTTTAATTAGCCTAGGTAGGGCCAAAGGGGTTCTAGTTACTTTTTAGCAGCGTTACGACTGTTATAGAGGGTGTCTGTATTTTCCTTAGCGGTAACTATAGGTATATAAGAGTTTTCGAGCTCCTAGAGCATCTGGGTATTAGGGCTCGTTTAGCCGTCTTACCTAGAGGGTTATATTATCGTAATCTCTTGCTATTGGAGGGACCTTCCTGCCTTTGTGCAACGGCTTTCTATAAGGTATCCATGGAGTTTCTATTTAGGTTATCGCGAGATTTTAAGGGAGAATAGTAGTTATAAATAAAAGATATAAATAAATAATCTAGTTCTTAAAGCCAACTACCCTTCTAAAAAAGAGTAGGAAGGATTTAAATGTAAGGGGATCTTATAGATAGGGGGCTATAAGGACATGATTGTGGAATAGGATAGATTAGTAAGAGAGACGAATCCTTAAGGAGGTAAGGCCTCTAGGATTGTGGAGACTATATACTATAGGTACGTGCCTTTAGCACGTAACCGGCGACCATCTAAGGGGCGTCTAGGGGTTGTCCTAAGGGCAACCTAAGATGTCCGTAATAATATCCCTTACACTAACTTTACTATAGGAGATATAGTTTGGGTTATAATAAAGAACTAGAAGATAAAACGACCTAGCTATAAGCTAGACTATTAAATAGTAGGACCGTATAAGGTTTTTAAGAAGATAGGTAACGCGTATAAAGTAAAGCTCCTAAATTTAATTAAAGTTTACCCTATTTTCTCTCTAGATAAACTATAGAAAGTTATAAATAACTTATTACCTAGATAAAAGAATAAACCTCCCTTACTAATTTAAGTTAATAGCGATAATAAATAGGAAATTAAAGAAATACTAGCCTATAAGCTTATAAGGGGAATGTTAAAATTTTTTTTTTTTTTTTTTTTTTTTTTATCCGTTTTATTATACTACGTACAATACTGCGCATGCAGCCTCTAGGCTATGGCGCTATAGTCCTATATACATAAATCCCTTAGGGCAGCTTAACAATGTTAAAATATTATATTGGTTGGAAAGAGTATAACCTAGACCCTACTTAGTACCCTATATAGAACTTTATAGATAGTCCCTATAAGCTTTAAAAATTCTATAGTAGTTACCCTAATAAACTTAAACCCCTAAAGTACCTTAATAAGTAAATAGAGTACTAAAATAGTAAAGATAATAAGCTGCCTATTAAGTATAAAGATAAGAATACCCTATAAATATAATATAGATGTATAAAGCCTAAGGGTAGGCTTTTTTAGAAGGGGGGGTAATATTACGGCACTAGTGGAGACTAGTAGATTGCGGCTAATAGATATTGGTAAATTATAGTAAATAGTTATAGATAGTTATAAATAGTTTTATATAGTTCTAAATAGTTGCTATTATATAACTAGAGGATTGTATATAACGTTAAGCAGCGCTACCCTCCGTCTCCTTTCCTTTTTTTAGCTTTAGATCCTCGTTTATAGACTACTAATCGTATAGGCTTGCGCGTCCCTCTTGCCGTGCTCGTGCCTTAATTGACTAAGTCGCTAATATAGATAATATTAGCGACTTAATTAATTAAGGCATAAGTATAGCAAGAGGGACGCGTAAGCCTATATAATTAGTAGTTTATAAATAAGGATCTAAAGCTAAAGAAAGGAAAGGAGATAAAGGGTGGCGCTACTTAACGTTATATATAATCCTCTAATTATATAATAGCAATTATTTAAAACTGTCTAAAACTGTCTGCGATTGTCCGCTACAATTTACTAATTTCTACTAGTTTCTACTAGCGCCGTAACAATTTCTATACGTAATTAAAAGCGGATTAAGCTCGCTAGTAAGCTTAATCGCTACTATAATATAGGCCTTAAGTTTATTAAGATTTATACTAATAATAGTAATAAGGTAAATAATATTATTCCTAATCCTCTTACCTAGTAGCTTAATATTAGTTAAGTCCTCTATTTAACGCTTACTAAGATTACTCTTAATATATTCTCTATACTAGCTATAAGTTCTATATATAAATAAGTCTTTAGTTAAGCTAAAAAGATTATTACTAATAAGCGTAATTAACTATTGGCTAATACTATTAAAGCGGATTAGTGCTAAAAATAGTAGCTAAGTAGTTTAGTTAACTATATTAATACTAACGAAGCGTTAATTACACCCTAGTTAATAAGCTTAAATATTAATCTTACTAGCTATAAGCCGAATATAGAGGCAGGAAAGCCGGCTTAGTAAGCTATCTTTACTAACGTACTCCACTGGCGAGCTGCGAACACCAGCGAGCTGCGAACCCCAAAAACCATTAAAAATCGGAAAAAGTGCACCTTAATATCTCGACAATGGCTTAATAATAAATTCTGAAATTTTATAATTAGCCTTTTATACCTATATTAAGACTCTTAATAAAATTCTAGCGTAATAAGCCTAGCCGTTACCTAGCCGTTATTGAAATATTGGGTTTTGGCCCCTAATCTTAAGCTAAATTATAATATCTTTAGAGCTATTTAATAGATTACTTTTTAAATCTAATAAGAGGTTTAAAATAGGTATAAAAGGCTAATTATA
>Ga0307515_10017849_pt1 | contig 12894 bp, 2 predicted proteins | sample 17_EM_MG_FD_194513 | JGI IMG/M metagenome (GOLD analysis project Ga0307515, IMG submission 194513) | Populus trichocarpa ectomycorrhiza microbial communities from riparian zone in the Pacific Northwest, United States - 17_EM | ecosystem: Host-associated > Plants > Roots > Unclassified | place...
ACAGTCAAACCCCCTTAATACGATATGGGGTATATAACGATATCTTCTATATTACGATCTACACCCCTTAATTAAGCCTTTTTTGGTGTAATATTACGATAATCTGACTTTTGACGATATCGTTAAGCACCTACCACCAATATCGGTATAAGCAGTTTTTAACTCGTTGGATTTGGCCTTTGCTCACCGCAAGTTCAGCCATTAAATCTATCACACAACCATTAAAATCCATCAAAATCACCCTTAGATCTTACTCTTTATACTTAATTCTACCTTATTTATTATGGGAAGATATTAAAAGTCTACAAGGCAACGCCGTTACGGCTTTACTGATTATGAGCGCCAGAAAATACGCGCCCACTACCAAAAACACCCCAGTTTACTATAGTTAGAGATTGCTTGCTGGGCAAGCGACTTCCTCCGTCACAATATTAATTAATCCTTAATATCAGAAATACTAAGCGATAAATTCTAATAGCTTAATTAGGTTAAATTGCAACGCGGGTAAAGCACGCGAGAGCAAAAGAGAGCTGCTGAACATCCTCTTTTAGAGGAGGCTCTCTTTGAGTGGCACTAATGCCTACAAAACTCTCGCATTCCTATTACTGGCGACCTTATATATACTGCGGCCGCTTAATTATGGCAACGAATACCTATATTGGCGATGATAATTGAGCCAAAGTGGTTACTTAGCTAGTTGGAAGGCTTTAAATCTCGCAACGGTATTTGTAAGAGGAAGTAGCACGGTGAGGCCGCCTCAGCCGATATGGAGGGAGCAGAAGATCGTATGGTAGAGCTTCGAGTAATTGTTATGCCTTATCCACTAAAGGACGTTTACAATATGGATGAGACAGGGCTATTTTAGAAGGCTATACTAGATACTATACTGGCTACTAAGGCTCTATTAGGAACGAAGAAGCAGAAGGCACGAATCTCTCTAGGCAATTGCTCCAATGCAGACGGCTTAGATAAGCTTCCTCTCCTTATAATTGGCTTATTATTAAAGCTATATTACTTTATAAGGAATCGCATTAATATAGCCTTAATAAATATTATGTGGAAGTATAATAAGAAGGCCTAGATAACAACGGTGATTATGCTTAAGTGGCTTACCTAGTTTGATAAAAGGATGCACGGTAAAAAGATACTGCTCTTAATTGACGGCTTCAGCGCCCACAAAGCAGCTGTTCGAACACTTGTTGAGAATAGCTCTCTTAAGAACATGCGCGTAGAGTTCCTTCCTCCTAATTGCACCTTAGTATATTAGCCTCTTGATTAAGGGATAATCGCAAACTTTAAGCTGCTCTACTGGCGATACTGGCTGCAATTTATAGTGGAGCTCTCGCTTTAAAATAAGGATCCAATTAAGCAGATACACGTCTTATGGGCAATTCGATGGTTAGTTAAAGCTTGGGAGGAAGTTACACCACAGACGATTAAGAATTGCTTCATTAAATCTACGTTATTTAGCTCTTGTATAGGCCCACGGCCTCGCCCTCAAGACTATCTAGATCCTCCTGTGGTTGATGAGATATAGTAAATGGTAGAACAGCTGCTTACAGCAGGAAGAATTTATACCGTAGTAAATATTCGGGATTTTATTGAGCTACTGGGTGAGGAAGTAGAAGATTCGTTAGAGGATCTTATTGAGTACGTAGTAGAGCTCTACGTAGGGCCCAATTGCGATGTGGAAACAGATGAGGAAGCTATTAAGGAACCTTAAATTAAGCTTAATGAGGCGCTTGTAGCCTTATAAAAGCTTTGTCTTTATAAGGAGTAGCAAAGCGATTCTGATAGAGACGTAATTATAACTCTATTAAGGCACGAGCGTCGAATTTAAAGCCGACGACCTTAAAACACCAAGCAGCAATCAATTGCGATGTATTTTAGTATAGCCGACCGCTTAGTTACGACTCCACGCACGTAGATACATAATATCATTACCTAATTTTGAATTTGGGTGCATTTTATATACAAGTATGTAATACAACGATACCCTTGGTATTACGATACGCTCGGCCGAATAAACCATATCGTATTAAGCAGATTTTACTGTAGTATACTAGGTGTTTTAGGTTAACTCTTAACTCGTCTTTATCTTTAAGTTTAAACCTTTATTATACTAATCTAAACGTTATAACTTTATTCGCGGGTACTAAGATATATCTCTCGCTTCTCTAGTCCTCTAATTATTTCTTTAGATCCTTTAACGTTATAATTAAGGCTCCTTTAATATAAGTTATGGCCTTCTCTATAATTGGGTAGTCTTAGATAACTTATTTATCTAACTATATATAGAAATCTTCCTACTTATTATTATATCGTTGCTTATACTACTTTTAGTATAGCTACTAGAGTATATACGGCTTATCCGTAAAGAAGTATCTTCTTATTACTATATTATAATAGCCCTTTATATATCATTCTTTAAACTTAGTAAGGATCCCTAGATCCTCTTTATTTTCTAGTTTAATAAGCTACTTAGCTCTTAGTATACCTGCCCTAGGCCTATTAGTAATTCTTTATACTAGCGCTCTATCTCTTATACGTCCTAATATGCTAAATCTCTTATCTAATTTCTATTCTTGCTATGCAATAATTCTTTATCTAAACTCCTCTATAGTTTCTTTTAGTTTACGTCTTATAGATAAATCCTTAAAGTCTTCTTACTTCTTAATCTTAGTGTTATATTCTTTAATAGTCCTTATTTATGTCTAGAAACCTTAGTCCTATAGGATTCTTAATCTTAAGCTTACTTCTATCTTAAGCTTTACTCCGGCCTTAGTCTAACTAGGCTTACTTAGTGTCCTTATATTATCTTAAAAGTCTTAAATCTTACTTATCTCGTCTTAAGAGTTTTATGCCTTTAGAAAGCTTTGTCCTAAGCTTATTTATATATTACTAAACTAAGCTATTAATCTACTCTATTGGTTATTATCTATTATAGGTCCTTAAGCTTACCTTATTTTATCTTAAGAATTTTAGTTATCTTACATCTTATTTTAAGAATCTTAAGTTTTTGGCCTTTTGCCTTTATTAAGTGCCGAAGTAGTTCGCTATCCTACTTCCTTTACGTCTTATAAAGCAATAGATATTATATCTAGTAGGGTCTTAATCCCTACTAATGTTCCCTATTCTATAGTGGAATTATCTTCTACCTTTAGTATAATATCTCTAAGGTCCGTATACTCCTAGTAAGCTGCTTTCGTTGCCTTGTCGTTATAAAACGTTTTGCCTACGTTAAACGTATTATCTTTAATATCCGATCTGCAAACTAGTTTATTAGTTCCTCTATATTCTGCTAAGTATAGCTTTTATAGCTAATAGCTTGCGCCGTACTTAGCGTCCTTATAAATTTGGTATGCGTTATTATAATAAAACGCGAAACTATTAATTAAATATTCTTTTGTTCCTCGCAGTATACTATTATCCCTTTATACGTATATATCTCCTACTAGTCTCGTTACTTTTACTGCGTAGTAACTCTAACTACTCTTATAGTCTTTAATATAGTGACCTTATTTTCCGCAATTTATATAAGCTCCCTCTTTAAACCATTTTTCCTATTATAGAGTCCACCTAAACGTTTTCTGCTACTAAGATCCTTAGTTTAGCCTCTGCTCCTTAAACCTTTAATTACTTAATCCTTATCCTCTGGGTTTCTATAGTCGCTTATTCTATTTCTTATTTTCTTTAGTACTACTTAGGTTTATTAGCTCTGCGCCGTATTATAGTTTTTAACTTTAACTCTATTGTTGCGTGCTTTACACCTTATATAACTATAGAACTCTATCCTAACCCTTCTTAGTCTATTCTCTCTGGTAGATCCTATTATTAATCTTAATTACTTAATTAATTAAATTCTTAAGAGTGTCCGCATCTTTTATTAGAATAATTACGTCCTAAACTTTTGCCTTAAGTCCCTGTTTATACTGTGCTATAAGCGCTTTATTATTCTATTCGACCTATATTACTAACATTTAAAACTATATCGTATATTTAATTACTAAAGTTCTCTGTACTAGGTTTTAAAGCTTTCTTTCTGCCGTTATAGTTGCCTTTAGGTCTTTAAATATTTGCGTTAACCGTTCCGCGAACCTATTCTAACTTAAGAATATATACCTAACCTCCTAATTAGTAGTTGTTATACCGTGTTCTTGTATTTCCATAAGGTAGGGTTTAAACTACTTAAGTGCCCTTCCCGTTAAGAATAATCCTGCGTAAGTGACTTAATTTATAGGCGTTCCTAGTTTAACTCCCTCTTGTGTTACCTTAAAGTGCATTTATGTAAGAAATCCCTTAAGCTTTAACTTTTCTCCTAAGAATCGGTTAATTAAGGGTAACTTAACCTTGGCTGCTCCGATCCTACTAATCCTTTCTTTAAGTATCTTATTATTATCTATTAATTAATTAACTATTTCCTATAGCTGTCTAACGGTAACTAGCTAAGAGTTAGTGTCTTCTACTATACTAGTGTTGTTACCTAATCTTAATATAGTTGCTGCCGTTAACGGCGTTGTAGCTAGTGCTTTTAGTGGCATATTATTCGACTTTCTATCTTTAATACCGTAACTAGGTAGTAATTATGTAATAAAACCTTGTAGTAGGTACTATGGTGGGCTTATTATTAGGTTAGGTATATAGGTAATATAAAGAGTAGTTAACAACGTAATAATAACTAGTAGAGTGGTTGCCTAATAGATTAACTCTAATTATATTCTAAGAATCACTATAAGGAAGGAACTATCTAGGTAGGGACTAAGGGTCCTTAAATATATAACTGTACTCATATAAAATCCTTCTTATACGTATTATACATACGTTCACTTCATACACTGCGTACTCTGCGTATAATATTATATGACCTTAGTTACCATTCTTCGTCATATAGTTCTATCGGCTCCATTCTAGACCGTGCTTATATTAACTAACTAGCTTCTTCCGACTCCTCTCTAAGTAGTCGTAATATTATACTTAAGGTGTCCGTAACATAGATTACAAGAACCTAATAGGGTTCCTAATAATAAAAGAGCTTAATTAAAGGCAAGTTAAATAGATAGAGATGCTTAAAGAATACTAAAAATGCAAGGGTAGATATACTAAGTAGAAAAGCAAAACTATAAAATAATAAAAAGCTATTAGGGCTATAATACGGAAAGACGAAGATAGATTAATTAAGTATAATTATTTAAAGATTATAATAACTTAGGAATATAGGTTATTAAAGAGTAATTAAGCAAAAAAGAGTTAAAAAGTATAGGATAAGGATTTAAACTTAGAGTAGTATAAGAATAAAAAAGCGATATATATACTATGGAGTATTGCAAAAGAATTTGTTAAAGAATTCTATTAGGAAATAATATAAGGAAATAATAGAGCTATAGGCTTAGTATTAAAACTCTAAAAGGAGTATATTATTTAAGAAATCTAGGGCTTAATAAAATAAGTTATAAAGAAATATCTAAATTACTAGAGAAATAAACTAATAAGGTATAAGCCGCATAGAAAGCTATAGCCTATTAAGATGCTAGGACGTCTATAGGAGATAATATTACAGGACTTTATTATTAAGTTGCTAAATTTAAAGGACTTTATTACTAGATAGGATTATAATATAATCCTTATAATAGTAGATAAGTTAATTAAATTATAAGGGCGCGAAGAGACTTTAGGGAAGATTTAAAAAAAATATATATATATAAATTCTATCTAAATCTAAGGGTATATAGCTTTTACTTTAAGGGGACTTTATAGACAGGGGACTATAAGGACACGATTATAGAAATAGATTTTAGAGAAGACAAATATTTAAGGAGATAAGGCCTTTAGAATTATAGAGACTATATACTATAGGTATATACCTCTAATATATAACCGACGGACGTTTAAGGGGTATCTGGGGGTTGTTTTAAGGGCAACCTAAGGTAATCGCAATAATATCCCTTATATTGCCCCTACCTTCTTATAGTCGGCCCCTAATCGCTATTACCTTATAGTAAATGGAGATTATAAAGGCTTATCCCAGAAGGGGTTTAGAGAGATATTAGTATACTATTATAAGAAATAAGCAAACTTTCTAAGGAAAATTCCAAATTGCCGACTTACAGCCGGCAATTTTGTCTTTGGAAAATTTATATATTTCTCGCGCCTATAGTAGGTTTTTGTCCTTTTAAACTAAGTGCTGCCATACTACTACCCAATACTATTTTACTATTTTACTCTTTTTATTACTACCCTTACTACTTTTACTACTCTCCTTTTAACTACTATTTTAGCATCTTTTTTATTACTTTTATTACAACTTTATTTTCTAATTTTATAGATATCTTTATTACTACTTATATACTAGTTTAATATTATTACTTTATAAAGCTTTAGTAATAAAATAGTAATTTAAAGTATAAGGTTTAGTAATAAAATAGTAATTTAAAGTATAAGGTTTAGAGTAAGGAGCTAAATAGATATTAATAATATTTTTAATAAGATCCGCCCTCTCTTATACCTATTAATACGGCATAAGCTATAGCTATACCGTAAATATCTTGCTATACTCTTAGGCTACGTAATAAACCCCTAGCCGACCCTAGAGACGTGAGATAATATATATTAATATTATTTCCAATATAATTAAGAGCTTAGTTAAGCGCAGTAGTAGTATCTATTATTATTTAGGCTGTAGGGGCTTATAGCTTATATTTAGGACTATAGTCCTAACTATTAATGCTAACTATAAGAGCGAGGCGAAATAAGATATATCTTACTAGAGTAAAAGTAGACGTTTTTAATAAAAGAAAATAATATATAATATAGAGGTACATTATTAAGCGGGACTACTTATTCTTTTTATATAAGCGCTAGAGAGGTAAACCCCATTTATATTAGCGTTGGGGTTTTTAGCTAAAACTTTAACTAACTTTTTAGGACTTAGCCAAATTTTTAAAATCTCTAGAAATCTTTAAAAGTCTCTAAAAATCTCTAAAAATCTCTAAAAAAAAAATAAAGTTTTTAAAACTTAAGGCGAAACTTTTTAAGAATTAACGATTATTTTTAGCTGCTATCTACGTACTAAGTTACGCAACTTATCTACTACCCGCCTACCTTACTTAATAGAGTTTCCCTATATTATGCTTTATGCGAAGGGAGGGAATATAATCCGCTATAGTAAAGAATACGGCGGAGTAATAAATGCTAAGCTAATTACTTTTCTTTAGTAAGGCCGTTATATAGTAGCCTTATTAAAAGCCGAGCTAAAGAAGCGATAACCTTAAACACCTCTGGAACCTATTAATAAAGGCAATAAATACTATAAAAAACTCTATAAGAGTATTAAGAGACTAAGGATTGTAGAGCGTCTAGACAATCGTAATTCTAAGCACGTTAATACTGCTGTTAAGGTCTTAAAAACACTATAAACAAGCTGCGCGTTTAAGGTCTATTAGGACTTTTTATATAATGTCCTATATTATTATAGCCCTAAGTTAGCCTTGCTATATACTATAGCTTTAGGGAAATAAAGAGTATCTAGTATAACTATATAGGATAGAGTTAGTCTCCTTAATTACGTTAAGGAGAATAAAAATTCCCTAGGTTTCCTAATCCTTTAGGGTCTTACTAAGGATTATAAAATACTAGATTTTGATATTATATATACCTATTTATACTAATAAGGTAAAGGCTAATTTCTATCCCTTAATACGGCAGAGTCCTTTACTAAGTTCGCTTATATTAACGACCGGATTTAATTAGATACCTATATTAATCCAGCTTTTTTAATTAGTTAATTCTTATTAATAACCTAAGGACCTAAATTGCCGTGTTAAGGGATAAGCCTAAATATTATATATATTATAGTATGGTTTAAGAAGTATAAACGGGACAAAGGTATATATATTTATCTAATTTAATACTTTTATAGCTATTGTTTTATTTCTTATTAGTAAATTAGCACTTAAAACCTATTATAGTACTATTTACTATAGCGGGTGCTAAGATCCTTCTCTTATCTATAAAATAAGGGCTTACTAAAGGGTTACTTCTTACACTTCCACGTATAGGTAAATAGCTTCTATTTATCACTATCCTATATTAGGTATATATATATATATTAGAAATAAAGGCAAGTGGTCACTATATAAGGCATATTGCCACCACGTATAGCAAGTTGCCGTTACGTGCGGCAAGTTGCTGTCACGTGCCGCCGCGGCACTAGCGTGGTGAGGAACCTTAAGTTCCTTACCCCTTTCTTTAAGAATTAAGAACAATAAAGAATAATTATTATACTATCTACGAACCATAGCTACGTAATATCCCCTTATGTAACCAATACTAATTAGTGGTTAACTTTACTGTTATACTATAAAGCAGCTAGGTATTCCACCAAGAAGAGACGAGCCACTATACCAGTGCTACTCGTGCTAAAGGAAGCTGTCTTTTAAGGTTAGAACTAGTCCTAAACCTTAAATAGAACTCTTTTATAAATCTAAGGATCTAAAGGCCAGAACTAGTCCTAAGCCTTTCTAAGATTATAGATTTTTGCGTCTATTACGCAGAACAATACGCTTTATAAGTTTTCGCGATTTAAGGCTAAAACTAGTCCTAAGCCCTATAATCACAAATACACGTCACGAACGCGTACTAAATAATAAATATATATTACGAACGCGTACCAAACAATAATCCCTACGCTAATAACACTTCCCTCCCTCTAAAAATATGGCTACGCCTACTTTAAATAACTAGGAAGACTTCTTACTACTAGGGGTAGCTTTATACGCGAAACTTATTAATAAAAATTAGGACGAATTTACCTTTAATATAATAACTTATACCATAAAACAAGTTAATGGCTTTCTCCTATACTATATTATATTCTACTAAAGTAGATACTACGCTAATATACAGCTGTGGGAATATTTTAGGGAGGATTTTATAGGATAGACCGCTAATACCTAGGCACTTAGCAATATTAATATTGTTTAGGATTTTTAAGACTTCCTCTATAGGAATAGGGTATACGTTACTAAGAATAGTAACCTAATTGCTAGTAATATTTAGGCCGTTATTACTAGTATAGAAGAACTAGTATGGACGAAAGCTAAGATTATACGTTAACTACGGAAACCTAGAACTAATCTATATTCTTTAAAAGGCAACTTTAATTTGGAACGAAACCCCTAGAACGCTACTCTCCTACCTAAAGGTACTCTTCTACCTAGAGGTACTTATCCTCTACCTCCGCCACTTTTAGCTTCTCTACTCTAGCTAACCAGTAACCCTCTACTATAAGAAGTTACAAATCTAATAAAGGTATCTTTAGACGAAGAGAAGAAGTTTAAAAGAGAATTATATAATATACTCGGAGTAAAACTATAGGTCTTCTATAACTGTTACAATAAGGTTAAAATTTAATGCTACTAGTACCACTACGCTTTCTCCATTATATTAAAGGGACGGGCAGTAACATTCTATTATAACTATATTATAGGTAAAAACTATAGCTTTAATATAATACTTTAGCTTATTAAAGCCCACTTTAAGACTAATAAGAATTGCTAACTTTATATATCTAAATGGTAAAAGACTATATTCTAGAGAGTTATTGCTTCTAACCTAATAAAGACTTATTTAGAGTGCCTTTAATTACTCTTTAATAAACTCTAAAAAATCTAACGTAAACTTACTAAAACTTACTAAAATAAGAACAGCCTAAGGGACTAGGTTATTTTAGTATGCCGTGGCGTTCCTAAGTGTAACTTAGTACTATATAAACTTATAAATACGTTTAAAGGAGTATATACCGAGCTATGCTCTACTATAGGTACTGCGATATAAATATAAGAATCTTAACAGCTCTATACTAAAAGCCTTACCTAACTAAGCGTTCCTAACTAATATAATTATAACTAGACTAATTAAATATATAGCGGCCGTGGTAGGGAATATAGTAAAGGGTATAATTAATATTAACTATAAGGTAATTATAGAGGTCCTTATAGAGGTTTATTTTAAAATAATTGTTAGAAAAAATGCTACGTTTATAAGAAGCTAAATTGCTAGTTAACTAGACACTCCCTTAATAAGCGAAAGGAGGCATATAACAAGTTCCGTTAGAGTATAAGAAATATTAAAAATTATAAGGTTACTATAGCCTACTTCTAAAGCTTCCTGGTTTAATATAAAGGCGTAAAAGATTTTAAGGGTAAGGTTAATAAGACCGAATAGCTCCTTATAGATATGGAAATTGAGAACTACTCTCCTAACTAATACTTTACTAAGTATAGTAAGGTAAATAGTATATAAACCGTTACTATTCTTAATAACTAATCTACGCTCTATTCTATTACGAAGTTAGATATCTTTAATAAGCTAAAGGAGAGCTCCGTGTTCTCCTTTAATAATAAATACTTAGCGAATATCTTCTATAGTATTATGCTAGATACTAGAGCCGTAGGAGTATCTATAGTAGAAGAACCTTAAGTTTAAGCCCTTTAGCAGCTTAATAACTCTATTTAGATTAACTATTTAACGACAGGCTAATATACGATTTATTTTAGCAAGGGTACTATAATCTCTCTTAGCATAATTAGGGTCTAAACCCCCTTAGAATATATTACTTTCTATATTATTCCTACAAACACTCCGTTTCTATTTTACATTAAAAATATAAATAAATTAGGCGTTAGGCTTAATAACCTTAAGAATATACTTATTTAGGGAGATAATTAGGTACCTGTTATACGCAAATAGGGTTACCCCTAGTTGCTTCTTTATTAACTAGAAAAGAGTGTTACTTAAAGCCACTTAACTAAGTCAGAATTACGCTAACTACACCGTTATTTTAGCTACCTATCCATTTATTAATTACTTAGGGTTCTTTAGCGAGTAGGCTATAAAGTTAAGGTTAAGGCAATTAAGCATCTTATAAAGTACTACTATTACTGCTAAATAAACTAGAAGTCCCCTAGCCGATTTAAGTTTACCCTTAAAGATAACTATAACTTTAACTTCTATATTATTGTTAATGTTATATATCTTAGTAGCAAGCCAATACTTTAAGTTGTTAACTTCTTAACCTCCTTCTAAGCCGCACGATTCTTAAAGGATATATTAGCTAGGAACGTATAGGATACCCTTTAGTTATACTAGATTAATATTTACCTAGAACTCCCTAATTAAATCGTCTATAATATAGGAAAGAACTTCTTATCTATAGAGTTCCGATAATAGATAAAGGCAATAGCAATTAAGGTTAAGGAAGTCCCTATTAAGGCGCATAATAGTATTAAAAAAGTAGAGCGATATTACACACTATTACGCCGCGTATATAAGATTATCTCTTTAGAACTAAAGGATGCTAGCGAAGAACTTACCTTATAAATGGCTATTAAAGCTATTAACAATTCTACTAGCCCGGATGGACTTATACCTACATTACTAGTCTTTAGCGCCTACCCTTAAATAACTAACAATTCTCTACTATCTCCCTCTATTATATAATAAGCTAAGGCTATTCGCAAGGCAATAAAGGAGGTGCGACGTCTCTATGCTATACACTAGGTTAATAACGCACTAGGAATAAGAAATGGCCTAAATACCTTAACTACGCTTAATCTGCCACTCCAGTCTAAAGTACGCGTATAGCGTAAAAAGGGAGGATGGTTAGGCCTATATTAACTTATTATAATTAATAGTTAAACTTATACTATTTAGATGCCTTATAAACCCACTTAATTCCGTTTAACTATTATTAAGCCTTACTATAAAAATAACAATTCTAAGCCTTTATAGGATGCCCTAGAAGATGCTTTAGAAGAGAACTACAATTAATATACTCTAAAAGACGACTATAATCCCAATATAATTATAGTAGATACGCTATAACTATAACGCGGTAGAGGTCGCCCGAAGGGATTACAAAATCGCTAATATCTTATTAATTTTAAAGAATAATTTGTTACCGCCATTAAGAATAGAGTTAAGTTATTAATAGCCTTTATAACAGCTAAAGAGAAGGCTAACTTTAAGCTCGTAAAACAGCTCTAAAAGGAAGGTTATATTATAACCCTAGAAGCTCCTTTCTAAGCATCCGATAAGCAGAAGATCGACGGTCTTATTATAAGAGGAGTCTTTAAATTTAAGAAGTATAACCCTACTAAGTTCGATAAAGTTTATATCTTTAAGTTAAGAATGGTTAACGAGATTAAAGGCAAAGCTATTAACGCCCCATTTAAGAAATTAAGGCTTATTATTTAAGGTTATAATAATAATAGTAAGGAGGTAATTCTTACGCAATCTCCTATGATTTAACAAGCTAGTTAGTAAGTTATTATTGCGCTAGCTCCCTCCTTAATAAAGAATAGAATAGCGGTTTATTTATAAGATATTATTTAAGCCTACACCTAATTAGAGACGCACCTTTAGCGCTTAATATTAGCATACCTTCTAGAGCAAATTCGCTACCAGTATCCTAAAGATATAATTATAGTTGTGCTTAAGCCATTATATAGAATCGCAGAGGTAGGAATTTACTAGTGGGCTACCTACAGCAAGCACCATAAAGAGAAGCTTTTAATAACTACTTCTATATTTAATCCCTGCTTCCTTATTATAACCATAGGAACTCTATTTAGAATTATTGGTATATAAACTAATAATATAATTATCTTAGGGGACGACCAATTCTTAGCTCTTAAAGAAGATAAGCTAGTAAAGGTAAATCTTATAGTAAAGCTAAAAGAAAAGCTTAATTTAATAACACTATTACTCTTTAATAGATGCATCCTCTCCCTAAATAAGGATTCTATTGCTTTGCGCCAAAAGGGTTAAGGTAAGAAGATTAACGTTATTAACATTAATTCCCTAAAGTAAGGATATGTAAAGCAACGCGCTCGCGAA
>Ga0307515_10017850_pt1 | contig 12894 bp, 11 predicted proteins | sample 17_EM_MG_FD_194513 | JGI IMG/M metagenome (GOLD analysis project Ga0307515, IMG submission 194513) | Populus trichocarpa ectomycorrhiza microbial communities from riparian zone in the Pacific Northwest, United States - 17_EM | ecosystem: Host-associated > Plants > Roots > Unclassified | place...
GAGTTCGGCGAGGACCTGCTCGAAGGCCTTGCCCGTCACCGAGGTGACGGCGTCTGCCAGGACCTCGGCGAAGCGGGCGTCGTTGCCGCCGTAGCCGACGATCACCGCGTCCGCGTCGGGCCGGACCTGGTCCCGCTGCGGTGCGTTGATCAGCGGATGCGAGGTGCCGCCCGGCTGGTTCTCGAAGAAGTTCCTCGTGGTGGCACCGGACGAGGCGCTCATGGAGCCGTCCAGATCCACCTCCGGGTTGGCCTCCTGCACTCGCTGGAGCGCCTGCGCCCCGGCCGCGTACGGCGACCGGTGCCGTGGGTCGGTGGCCTCGAAGTAGGTGTCGGTCATCCCCTCACCGGAGGAGTAGGAGTCACCGACGATGTCGACTTTGATTCCGCGTAAGTCGTCCGCGACGGCCGGAGTCGCGCCGGGGCCGACGAGGAGCGCGAAACCGACCGCTCCGGTCGACACGACGGCGAGGGCGCGACTGATCTTGAATGTCAACGGACACCTCCCTATCAGAGAGTGTGACGAGGGCTCGAAAATGGCTCTCGGGCAACATTTTGAACGATCAAACCGCGGCACGCAATAGTGTCGGACCACATGTCGGCGAACAGAACCTTAAATCGCGTGACTCATACGTTCACGCATGAACGCGCAGGCCAGAGTGGATCTAGAGCATTTCCATGAACGACTCGGCACACGCGGAATGCGACTCAAGATCGCCATTCCCTGCGGTTCAGACCAATTGGCATTCAAAAAGCCGGAACAATTGCGGGACTAGGCCGGCTTCAGGCGCCCGATCAGCCCGCCCGGCTCGGCCACGTCCTCGATCGTCACCGCGTACCCGATGTGGTCGCGCCAGCCGCCGTCGATGTACAGGTAGCGCTCGTGCAGCGCCTCCCGCCGGAACCCCAGCTTCTCCACGACCCGCTGGCTCGGCTTGTTGTCCGGCTGGATGTTCACCTCGATGCGGTGCAGCCCGCCGTTGGCGAAGGCGTGGTCCACCGCGAGCGCCAGCGCCGTCGGCGTGATCCCCCGCCCGGCGTGCCCCTGGTCGACCCAGTAGCCCGCGTACGCCGACCGGAACGCCCGCCGCACGATGTTCCCGATCGTCAGCTGCCCCACGAAGGCACCTTCGAAGCACACCGCGAACGGCATCGCCGCGCCGACCTTCGCCGACTTGGCCAGATCGCGGTACAGCGCGCGGAACGCCGCGGGGTTGTGCGTGTCGTGCCAGGAGCCGAGGGGCGTCGGCTCCCACTTCGCGAGCCAGGACTCGTTCGCGCGGCGCATCCTGCTCCACGCCTTGGCGTCGCCGCGCTTGTAGGGGCGGAGCGTGACGGGGCCGTCCCTGAGGACCACGGGCCAGCCCATGCGTTCGTCGGTCATCGTCGCCTGTCAAAGAGGAGTACGTCCACTGTGGATCCCGCAGGGGCGTTCGTGACCTTCTCCCCCAGCACCATCAGGCCACTCGCCACCGCCAGACCGGACAGAGTGTACGGTCCGCCCGACAGCGGCGCCACGGTGTACCCGCCGCCCCTTCGCTCGGTGACCTCGGCCGGCCGGAACTCCCGCAACCCCGCCGGAGACGACACCGTCTCCAGCAGATGCGCCTTCACCTGCGAGCGGAAGACCGGCTCGACGCCGGCCAGCCGGCGGATGATCGGCCGCGCGAAGGCCTCGAAGGCGATGAGGGCCGCACCGGGCTCGCCCGGGAGGCAGATGATCGGGATCTCCTCGGGCCCGATCGTGCCGAACCCGAGCGTCGACGACGGGAAGATCGACACCGTCGCGAACTCGACGGCGCCGTCGCGCCCGAAGGTCCGCCGGACCATGTCACCGGGGCCGACACCCGTCCCGCCGGTCGTGATGACCAGGTCGGAGCGCAGGGTCTGGTCGTCGAGCACGGTGCGCAGGGCCTCGGGCTCGTCGTCGCAGATGCCGATGCGGAACGCGTGCGCGCCCGCCTCGGCCGCCGCCGCGGTGAGCGCGGGCGAGTCGACGTCGACGACCTGTCCGGGCTGGCTGATCCGCCCGGCGTCCATGAGCTCGTCGCCGGTGGCGATGATGACCACGCGCGGCTCCGGCCGCACGTGCACGTCGCTGACACCCGAGGCCGCGAACAGCGCGATCAGGTGCGGGTTCACCGTCGTGCCCGCACGACCGAGGACCGCGCCCGCGGACACCTCGTCGCCCGTCCGGCGCAGCCCGTACCCGCGCTTGGGCACCTCGGTGATCTCGACGGTCGCCATGCCCTGGTCGGTCCACGACAGCGGCACGACCGCCTCGGTCCCCGTCGGCAGCGGCGCTCCCGCCGCGACCGCGAAGCACGTGCCCGGCAGGATCCGCACCGGACGCCACGACGCCGCCGCCACGTCCCCCAGCACCTTCAGCTGCACCGGCCGGCGCACGCTGGCGGCGACCACGTCGTCGAAGCGCACGGCGTAGCCGTCCACCGTGGCGTGGTCGAAGGCCGGGATCGGCCCGGGCGCGGTCACGTCGGCCGCCAAGGCGTGCCCGTGCGCCTGGGTCAGGTGCACATCAATGGATGGAAGCGGCCGCACCCTCGCGAGCGCATCGCTGAGAAACGCCACGAGTGGCACCACGTCTTCGCCCCGCTGTGCGTCCGGATGGAGCTCGGCCATCGAAGTACACCCCCATTCACTACTGGCGTTGAGTTTCCACGAATCGGGTCAGCCAGTCGCGAAACGCGCCGAGATCATCACGTTGGCAGGCGAGCTGCACGACGGCCTGGAGGTAGCCGGCGGGCTCGCCGGTGTCGTAGCGGGTGCCGCGGAACACCACGCCGTGGACGGGGGTTCCCGCCTCCAGCAGGCGCACCATCGCGTCGGTCAGCTGGATCTCGTTGCCGCGGCCGGGCTTGGTCTCCCGGATCGCGTCGAAGATCGACGGGGGCAGCACGTAGCGGCCGATGAGGATGAGGTTGCTCGGGGCCTCGTCGACGCCGGGCTTCTCGACGAGGCCGGTGACGCGGAGGAGGTCGCCTTCGCCTTCGACGGCGGCGACGCCGTACCGGTCGACCTGGTCGCGCGGGACCTCCATGAGGGCCAGCACGATCCCGCCGGTCTCGGCCTGGAGTTCGAGCATGCGCGGGAGCAGCCCGTCGCCGATCTCGGTGAACTCGTCGGCGAGCAGGACGGCGAAGGAGTCGTCGCCGACGTGCGACTCGGCGTAGGAGATGGCGTGCCCGAGGCCGAGCGGTTCGCCCTGGCGGCAGGTGTAGATCTCGGCGAGGTCGCAGGGTTCGAGGATGGCGCGCAGGCGCTCGTCGTCGCCCTTCTCGATGAGGCGTGCTTCGAGGTCGGGGCGGCGGTCGAAGTGGTCCACCATGGACGTCTTGCCGCGGCCGGTGACCAGGAGGATGTCGCGGATGTCGGCGGCGGCGGCCTCTTCGACGATGTACTGGAGGACGGGCCGGTCGACGACGGGGAGGAGCTCTTTCGGCACGGCTTTGGTCGCCGGGAGGAAGCGCGTGGCGAATCCGGCAGCCGGGATTACCGCCTTGAGTGGACGGACCGGTGGGGTTGGCTCACGGTTCGACATGAGTAGGAGCCTACGGGTTCACCGTACGCAGTTGCGGCAGCGATCTAAGTGACGGGTGTCGGATCGCCGGGAGGCTTGTCCACGTCCGCTTTGGACACTCGGTAGGTGTCGCGCCCGGCGGCCTTGGCGGCGTAGAGGGCCTCGTCGGCGGCGGCGAGGACGTCGGCGCCGGACTCGCCGTGGTCGGGGAAGATCGCGATGCCCATGGAGATGGTGACGGGGACGGTCCGGACGGTCCCGTCGGCGGCGGGCGGGAGCGGGAACGGGTCGCGGCGGATGGCCTCGCCGAGCCGGCGGGCGACGGGGATGGCGCCGTAGCGGTCGGTCTCGGGCAGGAGGACCACGAACTCCTCGCCGCCGTAGCGGAACGCGAAGTCGACTTCGCGTATCTGGGCGGTGATGCGGGAGGCGAGCTCGATGAGGACCTGGTCGCCGACGGGGTGCCCGTAGGTGTCGTTGACGTCTTTGAAGCGGTCGAGGTCGATGGCGATGACGGCGGTGCGGCGGCCGAAGCGGTGGGCGCGCTCGACCTCCTTGTCCATCGTGACCTTGAGGTAGCGGTAGTTCCACAGGCCCGTGAGCGGGTCGGTCAGCGAGAGGCGCTGGGCCTCCTCGTGCAGCAGGACGTTCTCGACGGCGACGGCGGCCTGCCCGGCGAAGGTGCGCAGGGTCGACAGGTCGGTGTCGTCGAACTCGTCGAAGCCGAGGCGGTCGTAGAGGGCGAGGACCCCGACGGGCCGCGCCGTCTGGCCGGGCCCGCGCACGCGGCCGTCGGCGCCGGTGAAGGGGACGGCGATGTAGGTGTGGCAGTGGGGTTCCTGCGCGGCGAAGACCGTCTCGTCGGCGATGCGGCCGCGCTTCGGTTCGCTGTCGGCCACTATCCGGCCGAGCAGGCCGTCGCCGACGCGGACCCGGATGCCCCCCGCCGTGCGCTCGTCGCCGGCGATGACCCCGGCGTGGCAGCGGGCGACGAGTGTGGCGGGCGTCGTGGTGGGGTCGGCCTCGTCGTCGACGAGGAGCAGCGCGCCGGACTGGGCGCCGGTCGCGGTCATGGCGGTGCTGAGGATGACTTCGAGGATGCGGTCGAGGTCGTGCGTCGAGGAGAGGGTGTCGCCGAGGAGGCCGAGGTTGCCGCGCAGCTGGTCGCGGCTGGCGGTCAGCGCCTGGACGTAGCCCTGCATCTCGCGGGTCATGCGGTTGAAGGTGGTGGCGAGTGCGGCGACCTCGTCGTGGCCGCGGACGGGGACGCGCGCCTCCAGGTCCCCGGCGGCGACGCGGTCGGCGGCGGCGGCCAGTTCGGTGATCGGGCGGGTCGTCGAGCGGGCCAGCCACCATGCCACGCCGACGGCGGCGAGCCCGGCGACGGCGACCGACAGCAGCAGGAGGGGGTAGAGCCCGGACGGGAGGTTCTTGTCGGTGGTGAGCGCGAGGTCGAGGGGCTGGCCGCCGTCGGGGGCGATGACGCGGACGAGCCCGCCGTCGTCGGTGTCGCCCGGCCGGCCGGGGCTCAGGTTGCGGGCGGTCGCCGCGACCGACGCGGCGTCGGCGGCGCCGAGGCTGGACAGGGGCGCGTCGCCGTCGCCGATCACGGTGACGCCGCAGCCGGACACCGCGGCGAGGCTGTCGATGAGCTCGGCGTCGACGGCGACGCCCGCGCGGACGGTGCCCATGGCGCGGCCGTCGGCGCCGTAGAGGGAGATGTGCGCGGCGACGGCCGGGACCGATTCCGTGCCCGCGGCGCCCGCGCCCGTGCCGGTGGTGACGGTGGTCGTGTCGGCGCAGTCGGTCCAGGTGTGGACGCGCGCGCCCGCGTCGGCGACGGCGGTGCCGCCGGCGTCGGTGACGGTCACGGCCTCGGCGAGGCCGCGGCGGACGAGGACGCCGGCGTACTCGGCGGCGCGGGGGACGTCGAGGGTGCCCGTCTCCGTCGCGACGACGCCGAGTGTCTCGGCGGCGCCGGACAGGCGGGTGCAGAGGGAGTCGACGGCGGTGTGGAGGGCGGCGGCGCCGTATTCGAGGCGCTCCTCGGCGCGGCTGTGGCCGACGGCGGTGACGATGAGGCCGACGAAGAGGGCGCCGAGCAGCACGGGACCGAGCACGACGGCGAGGAAGGCCGCGGTGAGCCTGGCGCGCAACGTCATGATGTCGAGGTCACCTCAGCTCTGCGTGTCGGGGGGCCCGCGTCCTCGCAGACCGACACCGTCCGCACACACTGGCCGCAGTCGGCGCGGAGCAATGTAACCATCGGTCTGCCTAGCCAGCACACCACGTTTAGACAACGATTGACCACCGCGTCGGGCTACGCGTGGCAAGTGTCCCCAGAAAGGTGAAATGCATTGGAATCACCGGAGAAATCGGAAAAGGCGGTACTTCGAGCACGATTCCTCGCCGGGCGACGGGCGATGTCCACAAAGGATCGTACGACGGCCGACGAGGCCGTTCGCGCCACCCTCGCCACGACGCTTCCGCGGCTCGCCGCACCCGGCTCGACGGTCGCGGCCTACGTCCCGATGACCGGTGAGCCCGGCGGCGGCGACCTGCCGGATTTCCTGGCGTCGCTCCGCCACCGCGTCCTGCTGCCGGTCTTCCGCGCCGACTTCGATCTCGACTGGATCCCCTATACGGGCGTGCTTTCCGAGGGCGCGCTGCCCGGGCTGCGCGAGCCCGCCGGCGTGGGAACACCCGAGGCGGTCACCGAGGCCGCGCTGCTGCTGGTGCCCGCCCTCGCCGTCGGCGCCGACGGCACCCGCCTCGGCCGCGGCGGGGGCAGCTACGACCGCGCGCTGGCCCGCGTCACCCCGTCGACGCCGGTCGTCGCACTGCTCGACGACGGCGAATTCCTCGACTCGGTCCCCGGCGAGGAGCACGACAGGGGTGTGACGGGGATCATCACGCCGGGGGGCGGGTACGTCGCGCTGGGGTGATGCGGCGGTTCTCACCGCGGCCCCGGCTGGACGATCCGGGACGTTCGCTGCACAATTAGCACTTGGCGAAGCTGAGTGCTAAAGCTGCTGACCGGAGGAACGACGTGCCTACGTACCAATACGCCTGCACCAAGTGCGGCAACGAGCTGGAGGCGGTGCAGAAGTTCACCGACGACCCGCTCAAGGAATGCCCCACGTGCTCGGGCGACCTGCGCAAGGTCTTCTCGGCCGTAGGCGTGGTCTTCAAGGGCAGCGGCTTCTACCGGACCGACAACCGCACCAACTCGTCGAAGGAGTCGTCGAAGAGCACGTCGACGACCGAGACGAAGAAGAGCGAGTCGAGCGCGACGCCCGCCAAGTCGGAGTCGAAGCCGTCGACCGACTCCAAGCCGAAGGCGAAGGCCGACAGCAAGTCGTAGCGCCGGACGCGAACGGACTCACCGCACCGCCGTCGGGGGTGCGGTTTTTCGTGCCCTACTCCCCCACGAACACCGACGGCAGGTGCGACCGCCAGCGCCAGCCCATCGCCGTGTACAGGTCGCGCCCCACGTCGGTCGCCACCAGCACGCCCGTGTCCGCGCCCGACTCGCGTGCGCGGGACGTCAGCGCGCCCACGGCCACCCGGCCCAGGCTGCGGCGGCGGTGGGCGGGGTCGGTCTCGACGCGGTCGATGACGGCGAAGTCGCCGGTGACGGCGATGTGCGCGTGGGCGGCATGTGCGCCCTCGGTGGTCTCGATGACGGCGGCGGTGACGTCGCCGTCGACGAGCCGCAGGGTGTAACCCGCGGGCGGTTCGGTCTTGGCCTCGCGGAGTTCGATCGTCATGAGGTGCCCCGGCGGGCCGTAGGTCCAGCCCGGCAGGGGCGGCAGTTCGCCCGCCGTCTTGATCCAGGTGCCCGGGGCGGGTTCGACGGCGGCGAGCGCGTCGCGGTCGTAGGTGTGGAACACGTGCCGGACGCGATGTCCGGGGTCGCCGACGTCGACGCGGTAGCCGCCGGGCGTCTCCACCGGTGCGGGTGTGCCGCGCGACAGCGCCCACCCCCTGCCCCAGGCGTTGACCAGTACGGGGAGGGGGTGGGCGATCATGTGGCCAGGTTATGCCGCCGCGAGCGCGGGTTCACCGAGACGTAGCTCACGCCCGCCGAACGAGGCGCGCATCCGGCGGTCGTGGCTGACCAGCACGACCGCGCCCGGGTAGCCGTCGAGCGCGGCCTCCAGTTCGTCGGCCAATGCGGGCGTCAGGTGGTTGGTGGGTTCGTCGAGCAGGAGCAGTCCGGCGGGTTCGCCGAGCAGTCGCGCCAGTTCGAGTCGTCGCCGCTGCCCGACCGACAGCGCGCGCACGTCGCGGGACAGGTCGGCCTCCCGGAAGAGTCCCAGCACGAGCAGTTCGTCGGTGTACTCGTCGGGAACGCCGGGCCGTCCGGCGGCGTAGGCGGCGAGCAGCGAGACGGCGGCACCGCCGACCGCGTCCTCCTGCCGGAGGTGCGCGCCCCGGCCGGACACCGACACCGTCCCCGCGTCGGGCGCGATCTCCCCGGCGAGGACCCGCAGCAGCGTCGTCTTCCCCGATCCGTTGGGTCCGGTCACGAGCAGCCGGTCCCCGGGCGCGAGCGTCAGCTCGTCCAGCGACAGCCTCCCGTCGACGCGGACCCCGTGCAGCGAGGCGGCGGCGAACCCGCCGTCGAAGCGTCCGGCGAAGGCCAGCGGGTCGGCCGGCGCGTGGACGGGCGCGCCGACGAGCCTGGCGACCTGTTCCTTGGCTCCCCGGATGCGGCTCATGGCGCCGTGCGCCCGCGACCGGGCCCGGAACGCCCCGGCGCCGCTGAACGACGCCGGCGCCTTGCGCGGGATCGCGGCGAGCCGGTCGGCGTTCGCCTCCACGAGACCCCGCCGGCGCGCGAGTTCCTCGCGCCAGTCGCGGTGCTCGCGCAGGCGGCGTGCCCGCTCGGCCGCCTTCGCGGCCACGTAGCCGCCGTACCCGGTGCCGTAGCGCCGGACGGAACGGGCGTCCACCTCCAGGATCGTCGAGGTGACCCGGTCCAGGAAGGACCGGTCGTGGGTGACCGCGACGACCGTCCCGCGATGCCGGCGGAGGTGCTCCTCCAGCCAGGCGACGGCGGCGTCGTCGAGGTCGTTGGTCGGTTCGTCGAGTAGCAAGAGTTCCGGCTTCGCCGCCAGGGTCGCCGCCAGCGCCAGCCGCGACCGTTCGCCGCCCGAGAGGGTGCCGAGCGGCCGGTCGCGGTCGAGTCCGCCCTGGCCGAGCCCGTGCAGCGCGATCTCGACACGGGTGTCGGCGCCGTAGCCCTCGACGGCCTCGAACCTCGCCTCCAACTCGGCGTAGGCGGCGAGGTCCTCGGGCGTCTCCAGGTGCGTCTCGGCCTCGCGCAGGCGCCGTTGCAGGTCGCGGATCTCGGCGAGCGCCAGGTCGACGGCGTCGCCGACGGTCGCGCTTTCGGGGAGTCCGATGGTCTGCGCGAGGTGCCCGATGCCGCCGGGGGCGTGGACCGTGACGGTCCCGTTGTCGGGCGCCTCGCGGCCGGACATCAGCCGCAGGAGCGTCGACTTGCCGGACCCGTTGTCGCCGACGACGCCGATCTTCTCGCCGGGCTTGACCGCGAGGGTCACCTGGTCGAGTACCAGGATGTCGCCGTAGCGCCTGGTGACCCCGGACAGAGCTAGCTGGGTGTGCACTGGTGGCCTCCTGCGGTTGGGTCGGACGGGGTTCGGGACGGGTCGCGGACGAGTCAGATCAATCTCCCTCATAAGAGACGAGACGTATCGTCTCGCTCGATGAGCACAACGATAGACGGTCCGTCTCCAAAACACAAGACGAACCGTCTCGTCTATTTAAAGGGTTTCCCTACTCCCAGTGCGGCGGGCGGTCGTCGAGCAGTCGCCGGTCGTCCTCGCTCAGCGAACCCGCCCGGCTCCGGCTCTCGCCCCAGCCGACGTCGGTGTCGTCACGAGTCTGGTCGGGGAGGATGTCGAGTCCACCGTCGTCGGACAGGTCGACCTCGCGGTCGTCGTCGTTAGCGGTCACGTCGTTCTCCAAGCCTGCGTCCCCCGTCGGGGCCGATATCGCCAAGGGAAGACTACGGCCCCCGGCGCCGCCGCGCGCGGACTGTGTCCGGTTGAACAGGGCTCGCGGGCATATACCAAACTGGCGCCCATGAGCACCAACGCCGACCTGGCCCACCAGCTGCTCGTCACGCTGTTCCACCGCTACGCCTTCGGGGACGTGCGGGCGCTCCTGCCCGCCCTCGACCTCCCCGGGGCGAAGCTGGCCAGACTGCGACGGCTGTGCCTGTTCGGCCAGCGCCTCGCCGACCTCGACGCCGAGGACTTCGACATGGAGGGCCTCGAAGGCGCCGCCCCCGATCTGCGCGCGCTCGTCGCGCGGGCGAAGCGCTGCCGCATGCCCCAGGAGCCCGGCGAGGCCGACCGGGGCGCGCTTCGGACCATGCGGCCGGCGTTCGGGCTGCTCCTGGAGGTCTTCGCGGCCCGCTGGCGCCGCGGCGACATGGCCGGGCTCGTCTCCTGCGCGCACATCATGTCGGAGTACCTGCCCCTCCTGGTGTGGGAGTCGGTGTGGGGCCACGCCGCCGACCCGGCGCTGCTCCCCGCCACCGTCGACGTCATGGGCTCCCGCTTCGGCGACCGCCAGGCGCAGGAGGAGCGCCGCTGCGACCACAACCGCACCGACGCCGGCGCCACCCAGCGCGCGCTCAAGGTCGCCTCGGGCCCCGGTGAGGGCTGGCGCGCCTACCTCGACCGCCAGCACAGCAACGTCTCCCACGCCCTCGCGGTCTGCGCGGCCCGCTGCCGCCAGCGCTGCGGCGTGATCAACTGCCTCGACAAGGCCGTGCAGGAGTCCCTCGAAGACCGCTGCGCCGTCGCCCTCTCCTTCGGCGACAGCGCGCTCATCCGGCTGCGCCACGCCGCCCCCGTCGGGCACGGCTTCGGCGTCCCGTCGCGCGAGGAGGTCAGCGAGGTCTGGGCCCGCAGCCGCGAGGCCCTGGCCAAGCGCGGCGACATCGGCGGCGCGGTGGCGGCCGACGACGGCTACTGCCTGCCGGGGCTCCCGAGCCTCTTCTCCGCGATCGCGGGCGTGCAGCTGGAGCCCGACACCCTCCTCAAGGACGTCGCCGACCTCTCGGTGCGCACCCTCGACGAGCGGTGACCCCGCCGACACCCTGCGGACGGACGTCAAGGCGGCGTGGAAGGATTCCACGGTGGATGCCGAGCTGAACACCGCCCTGACCGAGCTGCGCGAACTGCTACTCGACGGCGAGCACCTCGTCTCCGCGAGCGCCGCCGGCCGCCGCAAGGGGCACGAGGCGCCCGAGCCGACGAAGCTGCGGCCGGTGACCGTCAAGGGCCGCGAGCTACTCCAGCTGGAGACGACCGACGAGGGCGGGCGGCCCGTCGTGCGGAACGCGGAGTCCGCGGTCGTCGACGAGCTCCTGGAGCGCCCCTACGCGAACTGGCACGTGGTGACCACGGCCCAGACCGTCGCGGTCCGCATCACCAAGCGCGGCAAGGCCTCCGTCCACCGCACCGCCCAGGGCGGCGAGCGCGTGACCTCCCACGACCGGGTGAAGTCGCACCTGCTCGCGCCCGACGACCCGCTGTTCGCCGCGGTCGGCGCCGACGCGGCCAAGCGGCGGCAGGTGGACCGGTTCCTGACGCTCGTCGACGGGAAGCTCGGGCCGGTCGGGAAGCCGCTGCACGTCGTCGACTTCGGCTGCGGCAACGCCTACCTGACCTTCGCGGCCTACAAGTACCTGTCGGGCGTGCGGAACCTCGACGTGAACGTGACCGGTGTGGAGATCCGCGAGGAGCAGCGGGTCCACAACAACGCCGTCGCGGGCGAGCTCGGCTACACCGACGGGATGCGCTTCGTCGCCGACACCGCCGCCGAGGCCGACCTGCCCGATACCGACGTGGTCCTCGCGCTGCACGCCTGCGACACCGCGACCGACGAGGCGATCGCCCGGGGCGTCCATCTCAAGGCCGCGCACATCTTCGCCGCCCCCTGCTGCCATCACGACATCGCCGAGCAGCTCAAGTCGAGCACGGCGCCGGGACCGTACGGGGCGCTGACCGCCGACGGGATCCTCCGCGAGCGCTTCGCCGACACCCTGACCGACGCGCTGCGGGCGCTGCTGCTGCGGTCGCTGGGCTACGAGGTCGAGGTCTCGGAGTTCATCGCCTCGCAGCACACGCCGCGCAACTCGATGATCTGGGCGCGGCCCGCCGACACCCCCGCGGCGATGCGCACGGCCGCTCGCGTGGAGTACGACGCGCTGGTCGAGCAGTGGGGGCTGCGGCCGAGGCTCGCGGAACTGCTCGAAACGGCCTGAGCCCTCCCGGGCGCCCGTAGCATCCGAACGGGGGACGCCGTCGGCGCGTCCGGAGGGGGAACCATGCCCGGCCTGTACACCGACATCCCGAGCCGTCCGCAGATCGACGCGCTGCTCACCGAGCGGGAGCCGGCGAGCGTGTCGATCTACCTCCCCACCGACCCGACGAATCCGAACGCCGCGCCGATCGCGTTCAAGGACCTCGCCCGCCAGGCCGTCGACCGGCTCCGGGCGGCCGAGGCGCCCAAGGCGCAGGTCGAGGCCCTCGACGGGCACCTGGCCGACCTGCATGGCGACAGCGAGTTCTGGCGCTTCCAGGCGCGCAGCCTCGCCGTGTTCGCCACGCCCGAGAGCCTGCGCACGTTCCGGCTGCCCAACCACCTCCAGCCGCAGGCGGCCGTCGCCGACCGCTTCCACGTCAAGCCGCTGATGCGGTCGGTCACGTTCCCGCAGACGGGCTACCTGCTGGCGCTGGCGCAGGGCTCGGTGAGGCTCCTGGAGATCGCCGAGGGCGTCTCGCCGACGACGATCGACGTGCCGGACCTGCCCGACGACGTCGCCGACGCGGTCGGCAAGGCGACCATCAAGCACCGCGCGCCCGAGGGGCGGGTCCAGGGCAGCGAGGGCCAGAAGATGCGCATGCGGCAGTACTCGCGCCAGATCGACGCGGCACTGCGGCAGGTGCTTCCGTCGGGCGGCGTGCCGCTGATCCTGGCCGGCGCCGAGCCGCTGCTGAGCATCTTCCGCGAGGTCTGCTCCTACCCCGACCTGGCCGCCGACGCCGTCGCTGGCAACCCGGAGGGCCGCGGCGACGCCGACCTCGCCGCCGACGCCCGCAAGGTCCTCGACGAGGTCCACGCCGCCACCCTCGGCGAGCTCCAGGCGCTGTTCGAGCAGCGCGCCTCGCAGGGCCGCACGGTCTTCGACATCGGCGACGCGGCCCGCTTCGCCACGCAGGGCGCGGTCGACACCGTGTTCGTGGACTTCGACGCGACCGTCCCGGGCACCGTCGACGAGAACGGCGAGGTCGCCTACAGCGAGGACGACGA
>Ga0307515_10017851_pt1 | contig 12893 bp, 8 predicted proteins | sample 17_EM_MG_FD_194513 | JGI IMG/M metagenome (GOLD analysis project Ga0307515, IMG submission 194513) | Populus trichocarpa ectomycorrhiza microbial communities from riparian zone in the Pacific Northwest, United States - 17_EM | ecosystem: Host-associated > Plants > Roots > Unclassified | place...
TCAGGTCAAGGAAATGAGACATATAGACTCTCCCTCCTCGCCTTTAAGGACCAGATTGCTAATGATCCCCTGGGTATTTTGAGCTCATGGAATAAATCCACACTTCTGCGAATTTGTGGAAAGCAGCGTTAGAGAGTTGTTGAGCTTGACCTGAAGTCTTGCAAGCTAGCATAAACATCTCATTTAAAAACTTGCGTTCTTAGGTGATGATGTGCATGAGATATAATTTATATAATTTTTTAATATATTATCTTTATTAAAAGGTTTTTGAATTTGAAATTGTGTCAAAAAAACTAATTCAAATCAATAATTTAAATTATTAATTAAAATTTTAAAAATAATTTTATATTACTCTCTAACATTATCACCCTTGATTTTCTGGGACAATAAATCTGGAAAACAACAGCTTCATCCAGAACATCCCTCGGGAACTGGGTAGTTTGTCTCGGCTACAGGCTTTGGTCCTAACAAACAACTCGTTCAGTGGTGAAATCCCTGCCATCATTTCTCGTTGATCAAATCTCTTTAGCCTTGAATTAGATGGCAACAAAAGATAACTCTTTCAAGCAACCGATGGATTCTCCCCGTCCAATTTAATTGGTGCAGGCAGTTTTGGGTCCTTGTACAAAAGAATTCTTGCATCAGATGGAGCAGCTGTTGCAGTGAAAGTATTCAACTTACTACGTAAAGGAGCTTCCAAAAGCTTTTATGACAGAATGTGCAGCCTTGATAAACATCAAGCACCGAAATCTCGTCAGAGTTGTAAGTGTATGTGCCGGTGTTGATTTTGAAGGTCATGATTTTAAAGCCCTTGTTTATGAGTTTATGGTCAACGGGAGTCTAGAAGAGTGGTTGCATCCAGTTGAGATTTCAGACGAGGCACACGAGGCAAGAAACTTGAACCTTATTCAGAGGTTAAAAATTTCAGTTGATGTGGCTGCTGCGCTCGACTATTTGCATCATGATTGCCAAGTGCCTGTTGTTCACTGTGATCTCAAGCCAAACAATGTTCTTCTGGATGTTGATATGACTGCTCGTGTTGGTGATTTTGGATTAGCAAGGTTCAGTCCAAAAGTTTCCCTTCAATCATCTTCAATTCAGAGTTGCTCTGTTGGTATAGAAGGAGCCATTGGCTACGCAGCGCCAGGTATCAGTAGAATAATTTTCCATTATTTGTTAATTATAATTCTTAATTATGATCCCGTTCTTAAGGTGATTGACAACTCCATTTTCATTAAGGATCATATATAAATGTTTGGCACATGATCACCATCATTCCTGCCAAAGACATACAATCCTCTCACATTTAGTCTCCTAAAATTCTTTTGAAATAACAATATTATCATCTCGTAAATTGCCATCAGATGATGAATTTAGGAAATTAAGATTGACCCTCGTGTGTCTCTTAGCTAAAAGGCACAAGGACATAAACAAATGCTTATATTTGCAGAGCATGGCATCGAGTGCGCATACGGGGATGTGTACAGCTTCGGCATCCTGCTGTTGGAGATGTTCACAGGAAAGAAACCAGTAGATGGCTTGTTTAGTGACGAGCTGAACCTTCACAATTATGCTAAAATGCCATTGCCTGACCGTGTAGTTGATGTTGTGGATCCCTTACTTCTGAGAGAAGTTGAGTAGACAAGTACCGATGCCTCTTGCAGGAAGAATGATACTGGAGGTCACAAGATCTTGCAATGTCTGACTTCAATAATCAAGATAGGACTTGCTGAAGAATTTGAAGATGGGCTTTGGATCTCCGGGTATCTGTTTGTTGAAGAATTTAAAGATGGGCTTTGTTTGATTTAATGGGTATTAGAATTTTATGTTAATGGGCTTTGTTTGATTTAATGGGCATGTGAAGTTTGTTTGAGCAGGCTTTGTTAGCTTATGGGCCTTCTGATTTGTTTCCTTTGTTCTATGCAAGTTTCCATCTCAGTCCACCCGTCCTTTTTTTTGCTTTCCTCTTATCTTATAGTACGGCTTTTGAGCGTGGTTCTCAACCATAATTCTGCCAGTAGCCATTCACAAAACATATGATAATTTAATTTAAATCTAATAAATATTGATTTCTTTAATATAATTTTTTTGGGATAATTATCTTATATAATAAATAATATATAGAATATAGATATTAACAAATCTAATTTCAAACTTATTTAAATCCGTCCTATATATATATATTATATTATATAATAAATAGTATTTAAATAAAATATTCAAAACTCAATAAATAAAATATAAACATTTATAAATAATAAATAAGATGTAAATACGAACCCGATTAATTGATATCTATTAGAACAGCACCAAACCTGACTTTATGAGCCAACTTTTCAGCCATGAGAGGTTCCTTTATCTTTCTTTTTTTAATTAATATGGTTGTTGGAATAAAATTGTGTATATCTTAATTAATTTTATAAATTTTAGAATTAATAATCATGTAACTTTTTATTTATCCTAATATTTATGAAAATCGAGTTAATAATTTTTAAAAAATAAATTTAAAATCTAAAAAATTAAAACACATCTTTCAGAATTTCTACGTTATTTTATCGATTTGGATGCATATGGCACTAATTACACAGTCCCTGCTACCACTGTGAGGCGTGAGCTGTTCTAGGTCCACAATCTGGGTTTTCGGTAATCAGCTGTCTTTACTCATTTTAAGCTTTCTAAAAGTGTGTTTGATGCAATACTTTTTAAAGAATAATCTTTTAAAATAATATTTTTTAAATATTAATATATCAAAATTATTAGAAAATCTAAAACAATTAATTTAATATTAAAAAAAACTAAAAAAAAACATGTTATATAAAAAAACAGGGAGTAATTTCGTTCATTTATCTTAGTCTCTCTATCCAAAATTGAGTAGAGTGAGTTTTATGCTGGAGTAATAATTTTTTAAAATATTTTTTTTAAAAAAATATATTAAATTAAATTTTTTAATATTAATTTAAAAATCTTAAAAAATTATTAATTTAAAGTAAATTCAAAAATAATTTTAAAATACAAAAAAGGACCCTTTGGTGTTAAAATAATGAGAAAGAAGGGTCTATTATCAAACATAAATTCGGTTGTAATAAGCATCTGTCAAACCTAATAGGCCCAAGGCCCAACTATGGGCTATCATTTTTTATTTTTTTTTTATCTTTTCAGAATTTACTTTTGGTGACAAGCATGCAGGAAAAGCAATTTTAGTAACCAATCATGGGTTTTTCTTTTGTTTTCTTTCCTTCCTTCCTTCTTTATGTCTTTTTTTTTTTATAAAAAAAAATCTTGGAAATTTAATTGCATCTATAACTCTTTTCTATCGTATAATGGAAGTTAGAAATGAAGACTCGTCTATGACTCTTTTCTATCGTACAATGGAAGTTAGAAATTTTAAACATGAAGACTCGTGAGTCGTGATCATTCAACTCATGTTTCCTCCAAGCATTTATTTGAGTCGTTGCTCCCAAATGAAAGAGAGAATTTGGACAAAATAAAATAATTGTTTTTTGTTTTTTAACTTCTGAATAATCTTTTTTAATAAGCAGCGGAGTTTATCAAAATTTTAAAAAATTGTTTCAGTTAAGAAAATTAAAGATAAATAAGACAACTTCACCATTTTTTTCTTTTTATTTTTATTTTTTAAAAAATAAAAAATTAATTTTTTAAAAATACTTTAGAAACATAAAAATCATGTTAGATAATGTTATAACAGTTGTTTTTCAAAATATTTTTCACTGAGAATTGCATCAAATAATATTTTATTATTCTTTAAATTTTATTTTTTTTCTTAACATTTAACATTAGCATATCAAAATAATTTTAAAATATAATTTTTTTTTTAAAAAAAATTTAAGACAGTGAAGGATAAGAGATTAGGGTATTTTTGTGGAAAAACTTGTTTGTACTACATAAATGCATGATGGAATGGTTATGCTTGCAATGCATGTTCGACCGAGTCTTGTTAATCATGTTAGATTAAGAAATAATTTTTTAAATGTGTTAATTTAAGAATATATTTTTTTATTACTGTGCTAATATAGAAAAAAAAAATGCATTCCTTTACGCAAAGATTTTTTCAACGGTTCCTAGAAGAGCGAGAAACTGGACAAATTATGTCTTGTTTTGCCTGATTCCAAGCAATTACTGACGGGTTCCTTCTACACGGTAGAAAAAAGAGGCCATTTCTTCATATTCATAGAAACCCAACATTTCCTCGAACCAAATAAATTGCACGGGACTTAGCATCATATAGTCAAGATAAAAAAATATATGCTTTTTTGTTGATTCATCTTAATTAGCAATCCATCCAATATCTTTCTTCTATATATTATCATCAGTAGCACAGACTGCTGACCATATCTTGATCAGTACTTAAGCTCTAAGATCATCGCATAAAAATGGAGATGCCAAGCATGGGTTCATGCTTGTTATGGCCACTTATCTTCCAAGTAATTCACCTTTCTTTATCCTCTTCATTACCCATAGGAAATGAGACAGATAGGCTCTCCCTGCTAGCTTTCAAGGATCAAATCGAAGCCGATCCCCTCGGAACACTAAGCTCATGGAATGATTCCTCGCACTTCTGTGAGTGGTCGGGTGTTACGTGTGGACGCCGGCATCAGCGAGTGGTAGAGCTTGACCTAAATTCATGCAAACTGGTGGGCAGTCTATCTCCCCACATTGGCAACTTGAGTTTTCTCAGGATACTCAACCTGAATAACAACAGTTTCAGCCACACCATCCCTCAAGAAATAGGTCGTTTATTTCGGCTACAGAAGTTGCTCCTTCGGAACAACACATTCACCGGAGAAATCCCTGTCAACATCTCACGGTGCTCTAATCTATTACACCTTTATTTAGGAGGCAACGAACTTACTGGAGGACTTCCTGGAGAACTTGGATCGTTATCAAAGATGCAGTGGTTTGTATTTGAAATTAATAATCTAGTGGGTGAGATACCAATCTCTTTCGGAAATTTGTCATCCGTAGAGGCGATTTTTGGGGGGGCTAATAATCTGCGAGGAGGTATTCCAAAGAACTTTGGGCAGCTGAAAAGATTAAAAAATCTCGTTTTTAATATAAATAATCTGAGCGGAACAATTCCACCCTCCATATACAATCTCTCTTCTCTTACTACACTCTCTTTGTCATCTAACCAACTTCATGGAAGTCTTCCTTCTGACTTAGGCCTAACTCTTCCCAATCTCGAAACGCTTGGACTTCACACCAATCACTTTAGCGGGCTCATTCCAGCATCACTGTTCAATGCCTCAAATATTACAGTTATTGATCTTTCAAGCAACAAATTCACCGGGAAAGTGCCAGATCTAGGACACATGCCGAAGCTACGAAGGCTGGTAATTCAAACTAATGATCTTGGAAACAATGAGGACGACGACCTGGGTTTTCTCTACCCCCTTGCAAACAACACTAATTTGCAAGTATTGGGGATAAATGATAACAATTTAGGAGGGGCGCTGCCAGAAAAAATTAGCAACTTCTCAATAAAGCTCATACACATGACATTTGGACGAAATCAAATACGTGGAATCATTCCAACTGATATTGGAAACCTCGTCAACCTCCAGACGTTGGGTTTGGAGATGAATCAGTTGACTGGAACTATACCAAGTTCTATCGGTAAACTTCGAAATTTACGTGTTCTGTCTCTTCGTTCAAATAAAATCTCAGGGAGCATCCCATCTTCTCTGGGAAATTGTACTTCATTGATCAATCTTGAGTTACATGCAAATAATTTAAATGGAAGCATTCCATCAAGTCTTGAAAATTGCCAGAACTTGTTGTCCTTACTCCTCTCCCGGAATAACTTGAGCGGTCCCATACCGAAAGAACTAATGCGTATTTCATCTTTATCAAGGTATTTAGACCTATCTGAAAATCAGTTGACGGGTTCCCTTCCAATGGAAGTGGATAAGTTGGTGAATCTTGGATATCTCACTGTTTCGTATAACAGGTTATCTGGTGAAATCCCCAGAACACTTGGAAGCTGTGTGAGTTTGGAATATTTGTATTTGGCTGATAACTCTTTCCATGGGTCCATTCCCGAGTCGTTGAGTTCTTTGAGAGCACTTCAAGTTCTTTATCTCTCCCGCAACAACTTGACAGGAAAAATTCCCAAGTCTTTGGGAGAATTTAAGTTGCTGACAATTTTGGATCTTTCATTTAATGACCTTGAAGGTGAGGTGCCTGTACAAGGGGTCTTTGCTAATGCGAGTGGATTTTCAGTCTTGGGAAACGAGGAGCTTTGTGGAGGAATACCTCAGCTGAATCTGTCCAGATGCACCTCCAAGAAGTCAAAACAGCTGACATCTTCTACCAGGCTGAAATTTATAATTGCAATTCCTTGTGGCTTTGTTGGAATTATCTTGCTTCTCTTACTTTTCTTTTTCTTGAGAGAAAAGAAAAGTAGGCCAGCTTCAGGCTCCCCATGGGAGAGCACATTTCAGCGAGTAGCCTACGAAGACCTGCTTCAAGCAACCAACGGGTTCTCCGCTGCCAATTTAATTGGTTCAGGTAGTTTTGGATCTGTGTATAAAGGAATCCTCAAGACAGATGGAGCAGCTGTTGCAACTGTTGCAGTGAAAGTATTCAACCTGCTACGTGAAGGAGCTTCCAAGAGTTTCATGGCGGAATGTGCAGCCTTGGTAAACATCAGGCACCGAAATCTTGTAAAAGTTTTAACAGCATGTTCTGGCATTGATTTTCAAGGTAATGATTTTAAAGCTCTAGTTTATGAGTTCATGGTGAACGGGAGTCTAGAAGAGTGGTTGCATCCTGTTCGAATATCTGACGAGGCACACAGGCGAAGAGATTTGAGTCTCCTTCAGCGGTTGAACATCGCAATTGACGTGGCTAGTGCACTTGATTATTTGCACAACCATTGCCAGATTGCCGTTGTTCATTGCGATCTGAAGCCAAGCAATGTCCTTCTGGATGGTGATCTGACTGCTCATGTTGGTGACTTTGGATTAGCAAGGCTCCTCACACAAGCTTCCCATCAGCCCGGTTTGGATCAGACAAGCTCCATTGGTTTAAAAGGCACCATTGGCTATGCAGCCCCAGGTCACAATAGAATAAATCCTTCCTTCCTCTATTTACTCGTTCTGATTTTATTTCCGTTTACAATCTTGGTCTGACTCCAAGGAATTGATTTTAGCATCCCTAGGTAACATACAGGAATTTCCCATTATTAATTTCAAATTTAATCTTCTTTTGCATATTCTTTGTTTTTCATTATGGGAAGAACTTTAGCATCTTGATCAATGAAGAAACAAGGTAGCTGTATAATGAAATACATGTGCAATATCTTTGGCAGTCTCAGCTTCCTAATGCCAAGCTAGTAAAACACCACAGCACTGCCATATTTTGTATTGATTTACAGCAGATGATGAATTCTGAATTTTAGAATATCTTACTCGTTTGTTTGCTAATATCCTAGTCTCTAAACCCAAAAACTACGGGATTAATTATAACCCTTGTACATGACCGCAGAGTATGGCATGGGAAGCGAGGTATCGACTTTCGGGGATGTGTACAGCTATGGAATCTTGTTGCTGGAGATGTTTACAGGAAAGAGACCTACAGATACCATGTTTAAAGATGAGATGAATCTTCACAACTTCGCTAAGATGGCTTCGCCGAATCGCGTGACAGAGATATTGGACCCAGCACTTGTGAGAGAAGCTGAGGAAACAAGTGCTGATCACGCCTCTACCTCAAGTGCAAGAAACCATAACGGGACTGAGAAAATCATGGAGTGTTTGGTTTTAATTATTAAGGTAGGAGTTGCTTGCGCTGTAGAATCACCGAGAGAGAGGATAGATATTAGCAATGTTGCAACTGAATTGTATCGGATTAGGAAGATTCTTATTGGAACTGGGAGGCATGGACGCCTCACTTCGTGAAATTATTGTTGCATCTGAAGGTAATTAACGTTCTTTCATCCAATTATTTTGTGCTTTCGTTCTGCGTTATTTTCTATAGATAAATTTTCACTGTCAAACACTACCTCAAATAAATTTAATTCATAGATAAAATGTGTCGTCTCTTCTCTTGAAGTGAGGATTTGTAATTTGTGATGCAATGATTTGAAATAAATATAATTTCCTTTTCCTTTGAATTTTCTTGTTTTCCATTATTTTACTAGCAAGTCGTGTGCTTCAAGAGTTGATTCTTTTAATCCTTCACCTATTCTTAGTATCTCTTGTTGTTCTTTGGAAACTAAATGCATCTTGTTGCCTCTCAACAGCCAACAACGGACAATTTACATTAGGAATCCGTATTTAGGAGAAACTACAAATGAGTCCCTCAACTATATACGTTATTTCAATTAAATCTTTGAACTTCAAACCAAATATCCAGCTTAGATAAGTGATACTGTCATTAAAGCGTCCAAAGCACAAACTATGATCCAGTAGTTTAGCTTTCAAAGCTGTAAAGCTTCGATCCCAAAAAATATTTGCACGCAAAACAGTGGCAGCGATCAGCAGTTCGTGAGAAGAAACAGCCAATGGGTGAAAAGAAGGATCCAAAACGCAGCAGTGGCCCAGCAGGTAAAAAATAAAATAGAGTTTCGAGATTGACATCATTATTGACTATGATGTTCGCAACAGTCACAATAAAATTATTCGTTTTCGAGATTCAAGAATTATCATGACCTATTTATTTAGATACAGATAAGATAATTTCATGCTAACAGGTCTTGGCGAGCAAGCATCTTTCCTTTCCAAGATGGAATTCATGTCAAATGTTTTTTTGACAGTCCAGCTCGGCCATCCTTCAGGTTCTTTTCTTTCAATCTTGGCTGATAAATTAATTTGCCTTGTGCCAATCAACTTCTTCAACTGGGATGGAATATTTGCACTGAATCTATAAAAAATATGGTGGCTAAATCACTATCCTAGTCTCTCTATCAAACATGATGAGTGCAAATTGCAGGATCACTTGCAAAACTGGCTTTGACCCCTACCCAGAACCTAGCTAGGATAATAAAAAAGAATAAACCCATCACTTTTTATGTATTGTCATGAATATGATAAAACCAACCTAGAGAGTAGTTGTTTCTTACAATGCTATGTAAAAAGACTGGAAATCACCAAGATTTTGTACCTGGTCTGTAGCAAAATAGAATTTTTATTTGTTTCTTCTTGCAATCCTCGCAAGAAAAAAAGCACGCAAGGAAAGAATCTACACAAGGAAAATGGTCACTTTGGCTATCTTTCGTATCCATTTGACCAATCCAAAACAATAGAAGAGTTGGAAAAGCCAATTAATCAGCAGCCAAGAGCCCAAAGTAATACTATCTTGATAGTCAAACTGACCTATCTTGCCAACAACATCAGTAGAAGCTGCTGAAGAACAGACTTCTATTATCACAAAATTTGTAATTCTATAACAGGGCCTGGGCGCAATGCCAATTCATTTGAAAGGATTTCATAGCTTCTTTAGATAATGCAAGTAATCATGAATGTGGTTCTACGCTATTGAAATTAGGAGCTAAGAAACCAATAGCATCATATGAAAATTTAATTGATCAGGGAAACATGGCATGAAAATTGAGTCAAAAGATTTAACAAACACAACTCTTTTAAAGAGGTCTTCACCTGAGAATGGGAGCTATTGAGGCAGCATCTTATTTGCTGAAATTGTGGGACTGTGATCTTTAGAAGCTCATCCATAACAATCATCTCTAATATTTCTTCTAGCTCACTTGTAAACATACATCAATATATACAGATATAAGTACTTTCACCTGTCTTTCAACCTCAGCATCTGCCATGACATAAAAAAAATGGATATCTGAACCCTACCAGAATAAATTTTCCTGCAAAATCATCAATGACCAAATGAAATTCAAAATCAATAACCAATCGTGAAATGAATTGTGCACAAAAAAGGCACATATATTAACCTATAGCAACTGGAAACAATCCCATACACTGCCAAGGTCTGGTTCAACCGGCTAAAACATCTAACAACAGGGTAAAAGACACCACTCAAGAAAGTTTAAGTTCAGATTCAGAAAGGAGAGGAAAGAAACTTGAATCAGCTCTAAAATTGAAAGAAACAAATAAGGAACAGGTCTTAGAGGTGATCAAAGCAGGGTGAAAGCGCACCTGAATGGAAGCGAAACCTAACAAATAGACAAAGCAAAATAAAAAGAGAATTTGGTCCTACAAAACACAGTAAAACGCAACAAACAAAAGCCATCGAATACACAAATCAGTTGGAAAACAAATACCAAGCAACAAGTTGAAGAACCCAGAGCACTTTGAAGAGACAACTGAAGTGAAAAAGAAATGATAAAGAACCCGGCCTCAACTCAGTAACGCAGATAACGCGACAAGCAATTTCATGAGAAGACAGCCACTGAAGTAGTTTAATCATTGCAAAACAAACTATAAACAGTTCAAATTCACTTATCTGGTTGGACCCCGGCTGTGAACGACCGAAAGCAGATAGAAAGAGGGCTGGGTGAAAGCAAAGATGGCGAAGAATCTGTCAAATCTTTGGTTTAGACAGTCCCAAACGAGCTTACCAGCAAAAAAAATGCAAAACCCTAGAGATCGTAGAGCCAACGAAGAGGAGATGCATAGACAGTGCATTTAAGGTCATAAAACCCAAAGACCAGGCCAGCTGGTTAACGAAGGGAGAAGAAAGAAGGGCATGATGGAAAACCACACAGCCACACCAAAACCCAGGCAACAGAGAAGAAGAAGCGAGTGGAAAGAACCTTGAAGATCCTACTTAAGTATATTTTATTTTAAAATATATTAAAATAATTTTTTTTTATTTTTTAAAATTTATTTTAATATTAACACATTAAAATAATATAAAAAAAGCAAAAATATTGAGATGACACAAAAGTTGTTTTTTTCTGAAAATATATATTAAAATACTATTTTTAAAATTTTAAATTTTTAATATTAATATTAATATGTTAAAATTATGAATAATTAAAAAAATATTAATTTAATATTTTTAAATCAAGAATATTTTAATAAAAAAACATAGAAAGATAAAAAGCAAAAACAACACAAAAGCCGAAGAACTATTGAAGTCCGCTAGGAGAGTGTGTTCACAGCATTTCACCCCCGCCTCCTATTTTTTTTTTAATTATTAATGTTAATTGTTAATAATTGTTAATGCTACTGAACTTATTACACGGGTTATGCCTACCACGTCAGCCTATAGACTAAATCAATCAAAATCTGATACGTCAATTACAATTTTTCCCTCCAACTAAAGCATGTGAAACATCGACCTTAAAATTTCATTATACACAATTCTTACATACAATTATTAGGAGATTTAATTACTGAGATGTTTAATTGAATTGTTTTGGGTTTTTTTTTCTCTTCTCCATACCGGTTTCTCAATTTAATTTTTATTTTGCTTCAGAAATTTTTATAAAGATGGATCGAAACAAAGTTTTTGAATTGGTGGTTGGTGAAGCTTTACGAGTCCCAAGCAATCTTGAAGTTACTGACCAAATTGGAGATGGTTTTACTGTTGCAAGGCATGAAAATAAGGAATTGAGAATTTTGCTCGGTGAAGTCGTGAGCTACGAGAAAAAAAGGGTGTTTTTATTTTTATTTTTAAGTTATCACATTTTAAAAAATTAATTTATAAAATAACATAGAAAAAAAATAATTAAAAATTTAACACGGTTGAGAGAATTTAAAATGACATCTATGATTTTTTTAACAGGAGTATTCAGGGACAGTTTATTCTACCATTAACTATCCATTTAAAAAATAACAATTCACATAATCATAAATAATCAGTTTTTTATCTTTAAAATACAATTCATATAAACATCATATAATATATTAAATCACAAATAACAAAAGTTGTTATAAGTATTTTAGACTGAAATATATCACTTCCAAGATAAAAAAAAGATATTAGGTATGATTTTAGAGTTGCCGCATCAATAAGTATTTTAATCGGAACTCTTGGAGGTCATAATACATCAAAACTAAAAAATTCTTCAATCTTTTTTTCTACTCTCCGCAAAATATTTATCACTTCTAAACAAATTATTTGCACTATAATTAAAACAGGCAAGTTATAAATAATTTTTAAAACATCATTAAAACATCCCAACATATTCGTGGTTATATTATTATAATGATGACCCTCGTAATCATAGGACAATGCCTTTTTTTTTATTTTTAACATCTAGCTATGCTCTAATCGTATTATCTATCTCCACTAACTCCTCATGTAAAAATGTCAAACTCCTAATTTTTTAAATAAACAAGAAAAACGTCTCACGGCATATATATATATATATATATTGGAACTTTTTATAGTATAACACCAGTGCAGGACAAACATCCTCCTTTACTTCATGCTTCAATATTTTTATAAACAGGTAGGATTTTGACACTTGCTTTCCGACAAATCGAGTGTTTTCTCGTGCCGTAGACGTAGTTTGCTGGATCAAAACTTCATTCCCACCTAATAAGTCAAATGTATTGATAAAAATTAATTTTTATAAAACCCATGACCACAGGGTTAAAAGACATGCGCTCCACCAACTGTGATAGGCGGGCTAATAAGTCAAATGTATTGATAAAAATTAATTTTTATATTAATTTATTAAAATAATTTAAAAACATTAAAAAACATTTAAAACTAAAAAAAATTTAAAAACACATTTACATTATAATATTAAACAAGTTCCTTGATCATACATGGTTGAAATGTGGGCAATTAAGCAATGCCCGAGCCAGGTTCGATGAAATTCCTTATAGAAGCTTACGGTATTGAGAATGGCTTCTTTTGTCTTTTATGTAGCTCACGTGCAATGAAGTAAAATAAATTTGGTTAAAATATTGTTTATTTATAAATATATTAAAATAATATTTTTT
>Ga0307515_10017852_pt1 | contig 12893 bp, 12 predicted proteins | sample 17_EM_MG_FD_194513 | JGI IMG/M metagenome (GOLD analysis project Ga0307515, IMG submission 194513) | Populus trichocarpa ectomycorrhiza microbial communities from riparian zone in the Pacific Northwest, United States - 17_EM | ecosystem: Host-associated > Plants > Roots > Unclassified | place...
TATAAAAATTACTTAAATAACTACTACGTGAATCTTTCTATAGAAATTCACATGTGTGTTAGTTTAGTGTGTTTGTTATTTAACAAGCACGTACATATTAATTTCAAGTATCTCTCATACATCAACTTATGAGATTAGTTGTTTCATTTCATAAAAGAAAAGAAAATATAATATATACTAGTCTCAATATTTTTAATGAATGTGTAGTTTTAATATAGTGTTAAACAAGAATAATATTTTGATGCAATAGAAATTCAGATGATTATAACCACTTTATAATTTCTTTTTACAAATTATTGTTGTCTTAAGAACTTTATCTTTATTTTATACTCATTAATCAAACTTAATGAATATTAAAGATAGAGAATTCATTATAAATAATAATAAAAATATATATTTTACATGAATAATATTAGTTAAACGTGTAACCATCTTATTGTCTACAAGACATATCCACTAGCAGGATAATGATGCTTACAAACATTAAAATGATGAAAAAAAAAAAAGAAAAGAAAAGAAGATCATACCATGAATAACACAGGGAGTTTCTAATGCTCATTAATCTTTTAGTTTTTTAAAACATGATTTTCAAATTCAAAGAATTATATTTTTTTTCTTTTACAATTGTAATTTAAATTGAACATGGTCAACATTTTCAATAATAGTAATATAAAAATATATTATAATTATAAAATATTTTTCAAATGAGAAAAGTTGTACATTTTAAAAAAAATATTGTGATTTTATTTTAAGAACTTAATGATAAATTATATTTCAAATATGAAATTAATTGTTAATGATCTTTATAAGGTTTTTTTTTTGTGTGATTTTTCTCAAGTTTTTTGTTCACTTTTCGAAGTCAATAAAAGCCTTGATGATGAAAACCACAGTGTATGGTTATCAACAGGACATGTTCCTTGTCGGAATAGATATTGCATCAATAACTTTTTATATATTATTAACATGGATGTCCGGGTCAATTTATATCGGTCATTCTTATTTGAACAATGATAGAGCTGATCAGAAATTCAAAGGGTGTTCATCAATTTTTTTTTATATATATTTTTTAAATAAAGATGTATTATCATATAACTTTATTCTTGTTAATTACTATAATTAGTATGTGTTACTATGTTAATGCTCATTAATATTTTAGTTTTTTAAAATGAGATTTTTAAATATGAAGAATTGCATTTTTTTTTTTTACTTTTACAATTGTAATTTAATTTGAATACAGTCTACATTTACAACAATGGTAATATAAAATAAAGAGATTATAACTATAAACAATATTACAAATGAGAAAAACTGTACATATACAAAAATTAATTATGAAAGTTTTTTCTGAAGAAAACCAAAAGAGAAGGAAAAAAATATCGATTTAATGATAATTTTTAAATACATGAAGGTTATCATAGAAATTAATTATTGGTAGATGATCTTTCAAATGTGAGCTTATTGGTAAAATAGAACTAACATCGATGCCGACAAAAAAATGATTTTTTTTTTCCATTTATTAATATCATTAAGTAGGGGTGATTATTTTCGGTTCGGTTCGGTTTTTATAAAAAAAAATAATCAAACAGATTTTTTTTTAAAAAAACCGAAACCGGTTCAAACCGATCGCTTTCAGTTCGGTTCGGTTTTTTAGAACAAAAACTGGTTCAAACCGGTTTGGCTCGGTTTTTTTCCGATTTTGCTCGGTTTTTTTGGATTTTGGTTCGGTTTGGTTTTTTCGGTTTCAGACTTGTAAAACCGAAACCGAACCGAACCGAACCGGTCGATTTTTTCAAAATTCTAATCGGTTTAATCGGTTTTTTTTCACGGTTCAGTTTTTTCTGTTTTTTTTTATTTTCTCGGTTTGATCAGTTTTTCAGGTTTTTTTGTTCACTCCTATCATCATCGGGGGAACAAAATATTTTTAGATATTAATTTTAATTGTTTATAGTTCCTATGCAATAAACAACATATAAAAAAAGTGCTCACATGAGATGAATGAAATATCCTTGAGTGAATTTGTTTCTTAGTTTTTGTTTCAGTTTTTAGTTAATATTAAAATTCTTTTTATAATTTATTAGTAAATAAATTTTATAATTTATTTTATTAAATAGAACCATCAATTTTCTAATTCTGAATTAATCTTTTTTACAGTGTCAAAAAATTTAACTTAAAATTTTATCCACAAGCGTAACACCAAGATTGGAATAGGAATACGAAGAGAAAAATGAAAGTAGGAGTTGGGGCGTCCCCATACCACGATAACAAGGAACAGTTTGTACACGGAAAGGAAACTTCCAAGAACCAGCTCTCAATGCGATGCAGTAAACAACAAAACATCCACTTTACTTTCTTTTCTTCAGTTCAACTTTAACCCTACAACCATCTCCACTTTGCTATCTATCTTTGTGGACTTCTCCGCCCACTGATATCACTCTCACCCTTTGTGGAAATGCGGAGGAACCTCAACTCTTGTTAAGGTATCTTTTTTATTTAATTCTTCTAGTATAGAGAATCTTGTTTCTTTTCTTGAACCATGCTAAAACAAAAATGGGTTGATCTGGAATTTGGAAAAAACGAGTTTTTCTTGAATACTGAATGTAGTAGATTGTGACTGTAAATTTGTATGATCACTGGTGTGAATTCTGAAGGAGCACTAGAAAAGTATGTTGATGTTTCCGGTTTCAAATTTGGAACCGTGTTTCATGGTTATTGACCAATGAGAAAAGTCTAGATAGTAGATATATGTGGAAAAAGTAGCGCTTCAATAATGAAAAACAGGTTGTATAATTGTCTTTTTGAAGAGTTTGGATGGCACTCTTGAGCCATAGAATGTCTTGAGTCTTGACTAAATGGTTTTACATTAGGCAACAACTTGCGGTTTCCTTTTCAGGTCCCACATCAGTACCAGATAAGAAAACTTTGAAATGGAAAGAAATTGACCTGTGTTTTTGGCATGTCTGATTTTTATCGTTTTCAATTTCATGAACTAAGAATACTTGCTTTCCTTGAACTTTCTTGCCCTATGGCTATTATCAACATTTTCTTCCTCACACAGTATTTTGTTTTTAAACAATGTAGTTGAGGGGGTCGAGGCTGAAAAGGAATCTTTCCCTTTAATTAGGAGTTTATCTAGCTTTACTACTCTATCTTTTGCCAAGTTGTTTCATAGAATTTGTGGTAGTATTTATCATTGAGACTTTAAAGAGTGCCACTTTTCACTTAAATATTTAGAGAAGTATTTTATCAACCATAAAGAAAGGTTTACCAAAAACAATTCTTAGAAAGACTTAGTTCCCATGATGATGGTTATTTTTCCATTTCATCTATTTGGGAGAGTGAATTGTTTTTGAATTCGTTGGAATCGCAGAGAATTGATAGTTTGTAGCATTAATGGGAGGGATACTCTCCACACGTACAAGATCACGCTATCCTTCTAGTTCACATTCATGGAGTCATAACAGCTATCCCCAGTCACCATATGCTCAACCAAGTCAAGAACATACGGCATACCAGCACTATGCACCTCCACCTCAGAGCTATGGTGATCGAGCACCAAATTCTAGGAGATTGGAGAGAAAGTATTCAAGGATAGATGATAATTATAATAGCCTGGAGCAGGTGAGTTATGCTTTTTAATTTCTCTGTATATCAGCATAACCACAGTAAAGTTGTGGAGGAACTAATAAAATGTAGCTGATCTTTGATGCAAAGTGTGGGAGATGCTATCTTTGAGAATGTGTTATAGATTTTTATAATAGCCTGGAGCAGGTGAGATATGCCTTTTAATTTCTCTGTATATCAGCATAACCACAGTACAATTGTGGAGGAACTAATTAAATGTAGCTGATCTTTGTTGCAAAGTGTGGGGGATGCTATCTTTGAGAATGTGTTATAGATTTGCTTCGCATGGAATAAAATTTTTATACCAGCTTGAATTTTGAAGCTTGTTTTTAATGTTTTGACCATTCTCAGGGACAAGGGTGAATTACTCTAATGAAACCAAGATATTGATCTCTTAAGAAAATAATTTAATGTCTGGGTAATGAATTTGGTAATGTTGATTGTGATAACATCTTGTTGCAACAAAGAGTGTGATGTTGTGCTAAAATCAACGTATTCACAGGTTACTGATGCCCTGGCACGTGCTGGCTTGGAGTCTTCAAATCTTATTGTCGGTATTGATTTCACAAAAAGCAATGAGTGGACAGGTTTGACCTTAATAGTGCATATTCAAGCTTTTTTTTCTTTTCCTTTTTCCAAGTTGCTTTAATTTGTTAACCTTTTTAAATATCAGGTGCAAGGTCATTCAACAGGAGAAGCCTGCATCACATTGGAGATGAGCAAAATCCCTATGAGCAAGCAATATCTATCATTGGAAAAACATTATCTTCCTTTGATGAGGATAACTTAATTCCCTGTTTTGGATTTGGAGATGGTATTTCTCGGAACAAGTGTTGCATTGACTGCTAAAATATTTAATCCTCATGATAACTTATAAATGTAATTCTATAAACTATCAGCATCAACGCATGATCAAGAAGTTTTCAGTTTTTTTCCGGATGAGAGGTTTTGTAATGGATTTGCAGAAGTTTTGACACAATATAGAGAATTGGCCCCCCAGCTACGACTTGCAGGTTGCAAATCGAATCCCTTTCTTTAGCTTCTTTCTTGGTTGCTTTCCTGCTTACTGACTTTTCTCATATTTTTTGTTTTGTGATAGGACCAACATCTTTTGCCCCTATCATTGAAATGGCTATTACAATAGTTGAGCAAAGTGGCGGCCAGTACCATGTTTTACTTATAATAGCTGATGGGCAGGTACTTTGTGGCTGTGTTTGATATTTCATAGAATGTAATGAGTTACCAGCAAAAAGTTGCAACTGATGAATTTTTCACCATTCTAGCCCAATTGGATATATGACATTTTTAAACCTTCTGTGGCATTTGAAATAATTAGAAATGATACTATTTTGTACCAGCATAATTATAACTTTGATGCTGGCCTTGAACTTCCGTTAAACAACTTAGTTTCAGGTGAGAAAGCTGCATTTGAATTTTTTAACGTTCTTGTAACTGAGCAATCTTGCTGCTGAATAAATATACTGAAATAAGTTATGCTCAGGGGAATGTGATCAACAGAAGTATGGTAGGAGTTTCTTTTTGTTATTATTTTTATTTTTGTCTGTTGAATATTTTGCAGTGGGGATGATTTGAAATGGTACTCTAACTGTGAAGTCTCAGCTTTAAGTCCTTGATCACCGGACCAATGTTTCATTGGCATTGATAGAGTTTCTTTTTTATTTGATTTCTGGTTATTTTGTTTGGTGATTTTAGCTGTTTAGCACATCAGGCAGCACCTCAGGGTACATAGCTGGGCTTACGTAACTTTCTAATGAACTAAGCAACTCAGCTGAGTTCCTGAGTAATCAAAGTGGCTAGTATTTTAAAAAAATAAAAATAAATAATAATCAGAAAGCAAGTGAGGTCACTTATTATTACTAGCTTTGGAGCTTGTACAACAAAAAACTAAAATTTTCAATAGCACTGCTTAAAATTTCTTCCATGCTCAATACCTAGCACATGCAGCAACAAAATATGCTGTCCTAACTTCACACATGCTCGCTTTTATCTCATTTATCTAAGATTTATTATATGAACTATGGGTTGCCACAGGTGACAAGAAGTGTTGACACTGAGCGTGGCCAACTAAGCCCGCAGGAAAAGGGAACTGTTGAAGCAATTGTGAAAGCTAGGTAAGATGTTTAGCCTTGTTACATAAGTAGCCTTTTTCTTCCCCGAAAATCCTTTTGATGTCTTTGTTAGTTTGCAGTGAGTACCCCCTGTCCATTATATTAGTTGGGGTTGGAGATGGACCATGGGACATGATGAAGGAATTTGATGATAACATCCCTGCCCGGGCATTTGACAATTTCCAGGCAAGAATTTTTTATCTTCACTTTTATTTTCAAGTTCTGTAGTTCCTCACTTGTTCTTGGTCAGTGCTAAACTGGGAAATGCTACCTTTTGTAGTTTGTGAATTTTACAAAAATAATGTCAAAGAACATGGACCGATCCAGAAAAGAAGCAGAGTTTTCTCTTTCTGCTTTGATGGAAATACCTTCTCAGTATAAAGCAACACTAGAGCTTAATATTTTGGGGTAACTTTTGACTTCTCTACACTACACAGAGGTTTTTACTGCCCTGGAAGTGCTGAATGCAAATTGTTTTTTTATTTCCTTTCTTTATCAGTGCTACTAGAGGGAAGGGCATCGATAGGGTTCCTCTTCCCCCTCCCCAGTATGGTGCTGGTGCAGATTCATTCAGGAAGGGCATCGATAGGGTTCCTCTTCCCTCTCCCCGGTATGGTGCTGGTGCAGATTCATTCAGAAACCCAGAACCTGCTCAATCAAGCAGCACTCGTCCAAGTGCGCCTTCTTCTGAAAGACATGATGGCACAGCATTTCCTGGAAGTTCTGCTTCTGATAATCATGTACTTCACGTATTCATACCTATATGCTATTGAGTTAATATTTAAAGACTCCTTTTGTTTCACATTGTGCTTCTTCATAATAGTCTTACTAGTGCATTTACTCTTATAGAACACGGTTACGATGTTAGATCCAAAGTGAAAGAAATGAATTTAAACTTCTTATTTTCATTAACAGCTTTGTCCCATTTGCCTCACCGACCCTAAGGATATGGCCTTTAGTTGTGGACATCAGGTAAATATAACTCTCTCTCTCTCCACACACACACACACACATCCACACGCAATTCTCCATCTCTAGCATATAAATGGGAATGCATCTTATGTTAAGCTTTATTTAATTGCAGACATGCTGTGACTGTGGTCAAGATCTCCAGTTATGCCCCATCTGTCGAAGCACCATCCACACCAGAATAAAGCTCTATTAAATGGCATCTGCTTGCATTAAAGAAAAACAACCGAGTGAGTGCTTGTCCCAAAATATTGTATTTCTCTATTGTCAGCACTGTAACTCCATGTTATGCTATGTCTATGGATTACTACTTGGTGTGGATGTGCATAACAGATCAGATGGAAGGTTGTTCACAGGATCTTTAGCCTTGTAAATAAAGCAGTTCTGGCTGTTCATTGCCTTTAACTATATATAGTTTGATCAGCTATGGGAAGCCGGGTTCCATAGCTGGCAGCCTTGATTATGTAGTATTATTGTTTGAATTTAAGTTTACCCTGATTAAGGTGGCGGGGACACCGGACCCGGAAATATAGTTCACACCCGTGCTTGATTGTAGATGGAGTATAGCCGAACCTATTATTATTAGGCTTAATTTATATTGTTTTATTACATATTTTATTTAGCAGACCATAAACTTATTTATTGGTTTTTGTTAGTTTCTTTGTTTTGACTATTTATATGCTATTTTCTGCCATATGGAAAAATTATTAATTATGAAATAGGGCTATGGAATGCTATCACTATAATATTGTTGAAATCGTTCTTACCTTACTTGGATATGCTATCTCCCACAAACATTTGGTCTTATATCTTCAAAACTGATTTTTTTTTTTCTCATCAACCAAATGCTTACACTAATTCTTCAACAACAATCTTATCTTTTGAAACTTCTCAAATGATAACCTCACAATGCATTTCAATTTTATTTTTTTTGTTTCTTATGCTTTCCATTTCTACATAAATGTAACAAACATAAACCTTATTTTCACCTTGTCCTGTCTATCTTCCGTGGTTATAGTCTGGATCAACTAGAACTGTTGCATGAATATTTCAACTCGTCATGCCGTTCATCATTGTAAGTTCCATGAGACTTCATTAGTTTCCTCTCCATCATTACAACCTTTGCCTTCCTATCCTCTTGTCGTTGATTTTCCATGGATTAGAATTCTCATGTTTACCCTATTACCTCATCTCATGGTGTCGTCCTTTACCTCACCTCGTTCTACTCTCTCTGTCGATTAGAGAACTCCTTGCACTACTCCATCATCGGTCCCTTGTCTCCCCCTCCATCTAGTTCCTATTCTTCAACTCCAACACAGTCTCGTACTGTCTCTCATCATTTATCCATCTCTAGGACTCTGCCTGCTTATTTTGGTCTAAACATTTTCACAGACACTAGCTCATCCATTTCATCTTCTCCTTCAAATCACCCACCTCCTATCCATACTTACCCTATGACCTTTTGTTCATGCCAGCTCAAACATTATCATGTCCTACATCTTTCCCTAGTCAAGGTTGTTTTACCCTCTTTATCCGAAACTATTTGTTTCACTGAGGCCAAATGACATCCCAGGTGGGAAATCAGTGATGATAAAGGGGAAATTGATGTGTTGATTTGCAAACTCACCTCGTCTTTGGTTTTTTTTTTTTTATCTCTCTATGAATGTTACAAGGCTTGGTTGGTAGCCAAGGGTATTATCAACAAAAGAGTATTGAATTTGACGACACATGAATTCCTAATCATGCAATGCAAGGAGATATACCTTTTCTATTCTGGATTTTTTTATACATTATTACTTCAACATCCACGAAACGCATTCTTTTACTTTTATTTTTTAAGTATTGCTTTTATTCGATCAGGGTTGAGTTGATTTGAAAAAATTCTTGAAAAATGTAAGATTGGAGGAGCCGTGGGATTAATCTAATAATAATTAATTGCGTTAAAGGACTTGATCAGAGCAATTAAGTTCTGATGCAATCATAACTCGAAGAAAATGACTTACATTTGCTATTTTTATTGTCGGTAACAACACCATCTTAACTTTTCTTCTTGATAAATTAATCTACATCTACCGACACTTATGTAGATCTCTCCGAAAAATCTCTTCCTTACTAATTAAAAAAATTAATTAGCATGTCCCAGTCTCACCAGCATATTTCAGCTTCTTGATGCCTTGAATACACTCAACGACTTTCTGTCTCCTGTCACTTTCATTTTAAAGATAACAAGACTATCTAGCTACCGATCTGTCCCTTTAGATAATGGGAAGTAGAACACCACACTCTGATTTCCTTCAAAAACTCTTCTGGGTTCTCTTCAAGTATCATTAATCACATCTCTCTTTGACATGTCATCAGTCAGAAAATATTCTTATTATTACAGACTTGGACACGAAGGTTGGCTCGATGAGGAAGCTGAGGAAGAGAGAGCTTTGAGGAGGGTAAGGAACTTTCCTAGGCTTAAAAAGTTCACCATTACGAAGCGTCTGAGGCTCCGAGTTCCGGGCTTGAGAAGGTTCTTGAGGAAAAGAGCTAGGTTATTCTCTAGGGTTAAAGTTTCCTGGCTCAAGGCATGGAAGAGGCTGAAGAATGGCCAGGCTCATATTAACGACCTTTTTGGTGGAAATTTTCTAGTTATGCAGGTCAACCGTGCACCTTTCAAATGTGGTGAGAGACGTTTTGTATCTCACGGCCTTCATGGCCTGCCTCCAAGATATCCTCCTGGAAAAATTGCATAAAGAGTCTTCTATGCAATCAAATTTGCTTGTGTATAATGTGTAGTTTTTTTTAGCACTCGTATAATGTGTTTGAATAAACTATAGTTTGTCGGTTTATATTTTATTTTATTCGTGAATGGAGGTATTTTATTATATTTAGAATAAACAATTATTGTCAACGTATCTTATTGACATTAATCAATAGATATTTCGAGTTCAAATCTATTCTTTGTAATAAAAAAATCCAAGAAATTATTCATCGACTCAAATTAAAAAACATGTTGAATTCGATGAAAAAAAGGTGCAAGTTAACTTTCAAAAAACGAGTATTTTTTATGATTTTTCAATTCAAACACATCGTATGCAGCAGGTAGGTGTTATTTTCTCATGATTTTTCTTTTAAATCAACAAATTAATTACAACCGATGTCATCATGTGAAGAACATCATTCAGATAAATAGGTTGATGCATGTTTGCAACATATTATGTATCTGCAAAGAAGCTGTTATTTTCTTATGACTGCAGAAGTTGTGATTGCAAACCCAAAGCCACAGAGAAAAAAAAAATGATGTTGAACCAATGCCATAATTTTTTCCCAATTGTAGCTGCCTTTACCTTGAACTGCGAAAATTAGGTACATCTCTTAGCATGCTTAAATTTAAATGAAAGAGTTTACTGCAAAGAAGATTCAATACCCTCTGCCCATGAGATCAATATCATTCAGTACTCGCACTTTCAAGAAATATTGTTTGTTCAACAGTGATAAAGAATATAACACAGAAGAATGTTATGTTTTAAGGAAATGAATTGATAGAATGATAGTTAAAGAATATCTCCACTAATTCTTGAAAAGGGACTCCCATCATGAGTAAAGCAAGGAAGAGCCTGGTCGAAATGAGATGGTTCTTTTAAAATCATAAGAGTAGTTAAGACTCGTCGAAATGAGATGGTTCTTTTAAAATCATAAGACGAACACTTATCATTTATAAGATATGAAAATAAATAATGTCTCACTTTTAGATCCTTTTATATTGTATCATACTAAATAAGAATGTAAGTTTCTAATTTATGAATATCTTATTCAAAATAATTATGTTTTCATATTCTCCGGCTAATGCCTAAAGACTCCAAGGGATGAGTATGTAATCTCCCTAAAGAAATAGCCTCACCACTCCTCAAGGGATATGTATGTGATCTCTCTGAGACAATAGCCCCACAATCTCCAAGGAAAGGTTCTGAAGCCTTTCTAGTGCAATAACATCATTCTCCAAGTGAAGGCTTAAGGCCTTTCACCAATTCATGTATCAGAGTTAGGCTCTAAAAATTAGTTCTGCAAGAGTCGAAGAAAGATAAGATAAGAGGAAAAGGGCATAGCAAACATATTTAAGTGAAATACCTATATTTGAGTGAAACACAAGGGGAGTGTAAACACTTGAGGAAATGGGTGAGGAATATATATTTCTTATCAAATAACCAATTTAAAGATTTAAAGATGTCGGAAGTAAGCAACAACTTGGCACCACAAAGATGAGATAATGAAATTGTAACTTAGTTACGCATTATGAATCAGCGGATGGATTGGATGACCAATGAATTTGAAGATAGGTTGGATGGGTTGGAGAGGCAACATGTTAATGATCATGGTATGGTTTGAATTAGGACTGAGCGAAGATAATTTAATGTTAGGGGGGCTGTTAGGCGAGTTAACACTAATGTGAATGAGTTTATGATTGATAATGCGGATATGAGTAATGTTGATTTTGAAGATGTGTCCGTGGGACATGGGGAATGTTTTAGAAAGCAGCATAATTATCAGTTTGTAAGGGAACGATTTGGTGATGATTTTGGCCAGAGAGGTAATTATAGGTATCGGGACCATAATACTGAGTTAGGTGGAGGTTTGGATACAATTAAGCTAATACTTACTTTTCAGGGGAATAATGATCCAGAAGTTTATTTAGAATAAAAGAAGAAGGTGAAGTGGGTTTTTAAATGTCATATTTATTCGGAGTCCTAGAAAGTCAAGCTTATTGTGATTGTTTTTACTGACTATACTATTATGTGGTAGGATTAATTAATAACAAACGACATGAGGAATTATAAGAGGCAAATTGATACTTGGGATTAGATGAAATCCCCTATAAGGAGATTTGTGCCTAGCCACTATTATAGAGAATTGCATTAAAGGTTGCAGAGTTTGAGTCAAGGTTGATGAGTACTTCAAGGAGATGGAACTTGTTATGATTCGAGCTAATGTTAAGGAGGATATGGAGGCTACTATGACTAGATTCATTAATGGCCTTAATTATGATATAACTCATATTGTGGAGTCGCATAATTATATGGAGTTGGAGGAGATGATGCATATGGCCGTGAAGGTAGATAAACAGCTTAAACGGGAGGGTACCATTCTTATGCATAATGGAGTAACAAATAGGTATTCGTTTGAAATGAATGGAAGACCTATAACTCTTTTATCTTTGACACCTAAGAAAATATAAGCAACTGAAATTGAAGAATGAGAAGATTATTAAAAAGGAGAGCTTGTATGTCAAAGAGACCTTATTTGCTAATAAAGTTCTTCTTGGTTTTGATGATTATGTTATTCTTCAGTTTTGTACTAATTTTTTAACCTTATAAGATGTTTTCCATGATAGATTCGAGGTCAAATATTTTTAAAGAAGGGGTGATGATACGAACCAAGTTAGGTTTTACCTTAAAATGTCTGTTGACTAGTTTTGTGAGATCAGACATATGTCTTAAACCGTATATCAGAACGAGCTAAAATATCACAGAAAAATACTAGACACATGTAACTATACTTTGGTAAACTTTCAAGTCAAATGGAGTTTGGGAATATATTATTTTATAAGATCGAAGTTACTAGACAAATCTTGTCAAATCTGTTAGATTAGATCTTTGTACGCTATATGTGCCATATCTAGAGCCACAGATGGAATTTTGTTGCAATTCAAGTTGTTCTAGAGACTAAACATCTCAAGCTTTCTAACCACATACGGTAGACCCAGTAATTCATCCATACGAGAAAGAACGACGTGTTTGAAGTCAGGACTGAAAATCTACAAAAAAAATATATGTGAAATTGAAGATTCGAGCTATATTGAGGAATTTTGACATAAAGACTTTATTGTTATTATCCTATTTTATTATTATTTTTATTTATTTTTGAATAATCATTTTTAATTTGGGTTTGTTTTGGCTCATTAAATATTGTTTAGGGTTTATTTCATTATCGAACTGATGTTAGTTGATTACTAGTTTAGGCCTATTAACTTACAACCCAAAAAGGGCCTATTATGATAAATTAGAGGAGACTATATTATGTTTTTTTAGCTGTAAATTCTAACAGCAAGTTGGAGAATAAACATGAGTTTTTTTTTATTTGTTTGTAGCAAAACAACCTTTTTTTGTAAGGACAAATATCATACACAGATTT
>Ga0307515_10017853_pt1 | contig 12893 bp, 10 predicted proteins | sample 17_EM_MG_FD_194513 | JGI IMG/M metagenome (GOLD analysis project Ga0307515, IMG submission 194513) | Populus trichocarpa ectomycorrhiza microbial communities from riparian zone in the Pacific Northwest, United States - 17_EM | ecosystem: Host-associated > Plants > Roots > Unclassified | place...
CTGGGCCTGCTCCTTCACGCTCCATATCAGGTGTTTACGAGAGCGCTGCAATCGAAAGACATGGCCGTCGGGACTAGCGCCTTCTTCCTGATGCGCTTTACGGGAGCAACTATTGGTTTAGTGAGCACGTTTTTTGTGAACTATATGTCCCTTTCTCACGGCTCAATACACAGTCCCTTTCCGGCACGGTCTTCAACATCAGACTAGATAACGCGCTGCCGCCAGGATACACCGGAGACTCGAGCACCATTGACTTGGCCGCTGTCCAGTTGATAACGCCACCAGAGCTGCGAGGCGAGGTTTTAAATGCCATCGCACGTTCCATCCAGGTTTGTTGCACATGGTCAAGCTCCACCTGCAGTATTCTCATGATACGATTGGTCGTCTAGACGATCTGGACGCTATGTTCTCCGTTTCTCGGCCTAGCAGCTCTCGTAAGCCCTTCGATCCTTACACTGATGACGTAACGGACTCATTTATTCACATCTCGCAGCTTACGATACTGATGAAAACCACGTTTGCACAGGGCGGTGGAAGCAACGAGACGATCGAGGAAACGCAGACACCGTCGAAAGAGAAGGCCGACACTGAGTCTACTGCCACCTCTTCTCAGTGTTAAAAATTCTTGTGAAAAGACAATGAGCTGGTTCTCGACGAACCTATTACTGGTTTGAGAAAAGTAACCTCTAATCTCGGGGAACGGGTGTAGTAGTGAAACTGTCGTGATACAGGGCCCATGCGGTGCTCGGGCGCGGTGATCATGTGGTCTTGACCCTCGGATATTGAAAAACCGCAGGTGTCGCCTGAGACTCGGAACGGCCCCCAAAGTTTGCGACGTGACAATTGGTTCCTCAGTTCACTGTTGAAAGGAATAGCGCGAGAAACAGTATAGATTCGAGACGGCATTCTACTATCGAAGAAAGTCATTACATACTCATTAATATTAATTGTCCCTCTCGAATCTCACGTTCGCTGTTGGGGCTGAGTTCCCTCTCGAGTGTAACATGTAAACGTTAAACCGTTACTTAAGTACCCGTACTCAGGGGTCAATTACTGTCACTAGCTTGATGTGTTTCTCCGACTTACCAGGTTCCCTGGACCGTCTGTTATTGAACTAATTAACAGGGCTTGGCCCAGTGTATTATATGGTCTGTCGGAGAGGGCGGGCGAACGTTCAAAGTCGTTCAAATTGATGAGGATCGGACGCCCGCATCACAAGCGCAGGCGACCGACACTACAGTAGTCTGCGAATCTCCTCGAGAGCGGTTGTCATTGAATAATGCAGCGCGGCGCCGGCGGTGGGACTACTATTCCTTACAGCTGTTTGCGTTTCGATAGACCGTTTCCTATAGGATACGGCCCCAATTTGTTGTTTATTTTTTGAATGGGACTGGGGCCTCGGCACCCCGGCATGACGTTTGATACCGGGGCCATGTCCCCTATGCAAAACCCGTCCCCGCTATCAGACCACTCATGAAAACCAAGGCACATCCCTGGCATGAACTGGGGGTCGTTGGCGGCCCCGCAGACCGAAAACCGAACGGGATAACCGAGTTCCCAGCCGACTTGAGGCCAACGGACGAGTCGGCCAATGCCCTGATGCCGGGGTGCCGGACCCCAATACCATCAAAAGGTAAACAACGAATTTGGGCTGTATCCTATAGGAAACGGTCTATCAAAACGCAAATAGCTGTAACGCCACTATTACCTGTAACCGAGTCAGACAATCCCTATCCCTCTTGGAGCCTCGGATGGATCTTTGGCCCCCTCATTTTACTGTACATGGACAACGAGCGCGTGGCTGTGTAACCTGGCGCCAAGGGTGTGAGGGCCTAGTAAAAGTCTCCCCTCATGAGATATTCTCTACTATGGTCATCGGAGGTTTTACCACCCTCGTTCACATTAGAATGCGGCCTAGAGCCCCTTAGGACGCTCGAATTTGACTATAGGGAACTGCACTACCTGTCCCGTTGGACTTCCGGACTAAGAGAGCCTTGCAGGCTTTCGACATTCAACGGGGTCTCCATTCGAGGTCCCAATCAATGGGGTGGGATCGAATAGACTCCGTGGACCCGCATTCCGGGAAGCGGGTTTAATGTACCCACGTTATTGAAACTCACCTACTGTAGGCTCAGGGGAGTCCGCCTCCGAGCCTGCTCCTGTCGAACCATCGAAGTAACAGCTCAAGCGCTCATTATTGAACGAGGTCCAAAACCCCTCCACTGCTCCGATGAATGCCGACTTGCAGACCTCAAAGCCTCCCGCGGCATCATCGACTCGGATTACAATCCCGATCGTCAATCTCTCTCGTCTCCCACGACTTTCTCCTTCCTCGCCTTCCCGGCTTCACAGGTCTCCGAGAGCGACCCTTCTAGCTCCGCAGATTCTTCTGTCGAGCTCATCGATACCGATCGCCTGTGCTTCCTTCCCTCGTTGACTATCTCCTCCTGATGTTTTGTATAATTTGGTGTACCGTCATTGTTGCTTCCCATCTGTTTCTACTCCACTCGCGGGGTTTTCCTGAAGTTCCGGCGAACGATCCTGGTACCGCGTATCCAGAGATGTTTCAGTGTGATTTCCCACGTTTCCATCTCCTGTCCTGGAGCTGATCAAGTTGAGGTTCTAAGGCCTGGTGATCGACGGCCACCCCGGCGTTGTTCTCAAGCGAGTCGATTCGAGATTGCGCGCGTCGACATGACGAATCCGCTACGTAGCAATATGGGCGCTGCCCGTTTGTTTACTGTCAGTTGCTAATGCAGTTCAGCCGACCTAGCGTAGGGCACACGTAAATGCCGCTGGAAGTGGGGAATACTAATCAGATGTAGCCAAATTTTGAATACTATACTGATAGAGTGTTGAAACATTTCGTGAAGACTCGCGATTACTCGTCAGAGGAAGAATGTCCGTACTGCACGCTATACCCGTCGTTCAACGAGTTTCGGGGACAATTGGATAGCACACTTGCGCCCGTTCCTAGTTTTCCTGGGCTACCGTTGACGGGGGGAATAATCCCGAGAATACACTACAGCTCATTGCGCTTTTGGCGGTGGAGGCGATCGGAGGATCTGCATGATCGGAGGGTTTCGGACCCGTGTGCCAAGAAATACACGCATATAGATATTTCGACTAGTAAGGGCGGTCTGCATCTCCTACTAATACCCCAAGAAATGCAACAGGATTCATCTGAGAACTGTTATTACAACCCTCAAAAAAGTCACAACCGGAGAAACAAACGGGCCAACGGCATCCTCAGGAAGTCCGTAAATATATGCCGATCAGGAGCGTAATCGGGGATTTTACATCCTGACCACTAATGAGTGCCAGAGAGAAGACTCAGTCGGTTCCAGGAGTCGTCTGCGTCTCGCTGGGGATGGATTTCAGAACGTTGTCGAACGTGGCTTCTGGTTCTCGACCATTGGGTTCGACGGCCTGCCCCCCTTCCTGCGTCAGTTGTCAGGGCAGCGTAAGGGGATGTGGACGACCTACGTCCTCAGTGGCACCCACACACCTCGGGTCATCAATCCCAGAATCCCCGATCGCCCCACCGGGAAGTTCAAACAACCAAGCTATATGAGAGTGGATTGACCGGCGGTTTTGGCAATTTGCCCAGGTGAGATTCGGAGCATTACATGGGAGAAGGGAGGGTGAGGAGAGACAGTAAAATGTTGGAACGGGTAAGGAAAGACATACTACAACCGATTGGCGTGTCCCCAAACTCGAGAACTGTTTGGTTGATTATTTCATCTGGGAGCGAAGTGATTAGCGTCGAATGGATGAACCATTGCCTTCCAGCTGTCAAAGAAATACATTAGACTGGGGCGCGGATGGCTGTAAAGATTCTACAGACCTCTCGCCCTCAAAACCTGGGCGACACTATCCTGCCGGTTTAAAAACGCCTTCTCGTCCACTTCGTTCAATAAACAGCCCCCCGCGTCCCAGCTGGAGACCACTTGCAAATATTCCAATCCCTTTTCCTTCGGCCCGATATAGCACATTTGTATCATGATCAGGGAATCTTGGTCCGCGGGCCCAGCGGTGAGGAGCAGGTTCGCACAGAACTCCCTGGGTGCCTGTTTCACACAGTCACGAAAGTGCTTGATCAACCGACTGTTGATAACGGGGGTGGTCAGCCTTACTCGTAGTAAGGTGAGGTGAACCACGAACTAGAGGAGGTTTCCTGAAAATACCGCAGGGACGGGAAATGCCTTTGCGATGTACCTGATAGTAGCACCGAAGTATGGGCCAGCGCCTTTGATTGCCCACCAGAGATCTAGGGCCAAAAGGCTGCGTCAGAAATCAGGAGCTTCCACCTGTAGTTATTTTGAACACACCAGGGTGCTCATCTTCGTTGACGATGACAATTCTGCCGTCGGCAAGTACCATCTCGACTTCGATAAGATTGTCAATGTTCAACCCGTGTAACCGACTGGGGAAGCCAAACCCTCCAAGCACCATGATGGCTGATCCTGCAGGATGCGCAGCCCTGAGCGCCATAAGCAAACAAATAATTGTGGTGTAGGAGCATAGGGATGTACGTACGTTGGCACATGGTATGGAATCAACTCAACTATACCATTAGCATATTCCTTTACCTCTACGGGGTTGTCTGCAGTGTACATGCCGATCCCCTTCTGCGATGCGCTGGCTCCAAAGGTTACATATACTTGGGGGTACCATGGCTCCGACTGTGAACGGTGATCCAACGTCGGATTCCCCTGGTCCATTTGTAGATAAGGGCTGAAGGGCGAGGAAGCACTGGTAGGGTGTGAACTACCTTCTTCTGCGGAGTGAAGTGAGGAAATGGGCAAATCACGTGGGATATCTAAGGGAGGGAACGTGGGTTCTGAGAAGGGATTGTTAGAAGCAAAGGTTGGAAACGAAGTGAGTTCCCTCGAGGAGTGCATTGTTCGCTGATAAGTAGGTTGAATGGGGCCAGTATCCTGAGAGGGGTCCGTGGTCGCAAGGTAATCAAATGGCCGGACGCAACTCGGTAACCAGGGAGTGGGCTGTGGGACGTCTGCAAAGTTGGATTCTCCAGCAAGATCCATATGGTTGAACAGGCCTCTCGCGTCAACCGGGGGAGATGTTAGGTTTTCATCGATACACTGATGATCCGTATCGATAGACGTGGAAGCAAGTTCACTCCCAGTACTGTTAGTTGCACTGTGACATGGCACTTCACAGTCCTGTGGAGGAACCCTCCTGCTAACACCGGGCTCGGGGGCCAAGGGTGGGCCGCTCAAGAAGGTCGAGACCCTGGGGGCAGCTGGATTATAAGTTCTTAAACGAGCTTCGTAGACGGCCCTCTCTTCGTCGTCTGCCTCCTCCGCTTCTCTTCTACGTTTCCCGGGAGTGACGGAGGTGGTAAAAGTAGCGTCATTATCTCGGAGGTTGGAAGTGGAGATTGCTTGCGCTGGTCGCCGTGTCACCTTCCCCTTGTCTGTGGGAGATAGTTGGTGGTCGCCTGGAAAGTGGAATTCTCCTTTGAGCGAGTCTCTGAGGGCTTGGAGGTGGGGCTGAGGTACCCTCTGGTCGAGGGGAGAGGTCAAGGTGGTCATGGTCGGACCTGGACAAGAGAGCGGTGAAGGGCGTGAGAGTGGAACCCCAGTAAAAAGTTCAAACGATCGTGAACGACTCCGGTCGATTCCGGAAATCGAATCGACCGGGATTGATCAGAATCGAAAAATGGGTTTGAGGAGTGATGCTGAGCGATTTTTTAGAAATTAATAGTATTCGTACTCCCTATTAATTGAATTTGAACGACTCCGGACGACTCTGGACTCGGAGCGACTCTGGTCGACCCGTATCGACCGTTTTTATTCTATCGCGCACAATACAATATTCGATAATCATCAATCCCGAGCGATTCTCAGCGACTCATATCCATTGGCATCAATTTACAACAATTCTATCGAGTACGTGTGGCCCAACCTTTCGCTCGCGATAGGGAGCCACACAGGTGAGTAGGGCCCTAGCCTTTTTATAAACGAATTAAAGCGGAATTATAAGCCAATTTTGAGGATTATGAAGGAATTATAACGGATTGTAATCAAAACGTATCATCAAAATCAATTATAACTCACGTGCAGTTTTTCCGATGGATTGGAGACGACAAGCTATCGCGAGCCATCCTTGCAATCGCTCTCCAGCTGTTCGACATCTAATCGTTCATCATTCTCAGCTCGAGCCTCGACGCGCGGCACAGGCGGAGAGACAGGGAACCGCTCGTTCAAGGTAGGGTGACTCACGACCAACGAATGAAAATCCTGTCTCTGCCATGTGATCACTTGCAATGATCCTGCTATAACAAATCACGGATGACCACAAACGGACACAATCAAAACCCGATCTTCCCGATGTCCTCCGGAAGAGATCCCCTCGGTTAGAAAGCCCACGCTTGTTACTTGCCCGTCTTCAAACCAGATGGCTTGCCAACCCTCCTCGAATGCACGAGGTCCGCTGCATTCCTTCAGTCCCCCGCATGCTTGTTTTGATGCCACCTCCTACCCTTGGTGACTGTTGGTCACCGCCTTACGCTTCTAAGACAGGAGGGGGAAAAGACCCCGGAAACGCCTGCGGTCGGGCGTGATGGAAGTGTGACGAGAGCCTTCAGAATTTACTATCAAAATGTAACCAGCCAGAATCTGCCAGAATTCGCTGAATTCAAACGCAGAGACGATCGCTGGCGCTAGGGGAAGCAGTGATAATTGTTAGAAGCCTTGGGAATTTTACATAGTGGGGATACTACAGTTGGAGGAAGTACGTAAAGGGGGATACGGCGTGCATAACCAAATCACGCAGGTGCCTCTTTTTACCGCTGCTGCATCCGTATCTCTCTCCCTGCGTCCCACACCCCACATCCCATATTCCTGCTATTCCCCCGATACTGCCAATGGACCAGCCGATTGCTGACCTTGGGGGGATGTTCCCCACATTCTCAGAAAAGTGGCTGACAGAAGCCGATGTTATCAGTGCTTTACTCTGTGACGGAGACCTCAGGATGGATACAGTGGACCTTCTTAACATATGGCTGGAGGAGGTTCATTTTGACACCCTCCAGGTCGAGCACGCGCTGTTGGTCTGTCCCATAATCTACGAGAGAGGTGGAGGAGAGGAGCAACTGCTCCGCCAATTGAAAGCAAGACAGATGGAAGCTTAAAGTATGACCTAGTGGGTACACCCAACTCATTGCCCCCACAACTAACTGTTAATCAGCAGCGCCAACAAGTAGCACAGCCCACGACCGGTTTCAAGAACCAGAAATCTGCTCTCCTTAGATACTGTATCGGCACACCCCACTCCGCCATTTTCGCGCTTCGTTGTTTTTTTTGTTACTCTCCCTGGAGTATGGATAACCATTTTTTTCTTCTTCAATCTCCTATTGCTCTTCACGTTCGGTGACCTTTTTCTGTTTCAGCGATGTGACGCGAAAAAATTCCTCCCTTCATTCTTCGGAACGATTTTTTGTTATTCCAAACTTTTGTGCATGGCTAGTAAGGCATTCAACAGCGTTGCACTTGGTATTATCATGTAGGGCAGTTCTCATCACCGCTTCCAACCTCCTCTTTTTATATTGGTAGTTTTCCGCCATACCTGCTGAACCATTAATCGATTCTCGTCCTTTTCATCTCCTCCTTGACCTTGACACACTATTGGAGACACCTGCATCTGCCAGATGGGGTTATAAAAATCCAGTTTCTTGTAGTAACAGTGGATTGTCACACCAGGGGTTCCTCTATTATCGAACTGAGTGGGATTTGATTAATGTCCAGGTTGGCTTAATCGTTTCTTGTCCTTGTCGCAGTTAATGGCATTCAGCTATCTACAACCCGACTGGCGGCGTTCGTATATTATTTACAACAGTTGTACATAGCCATTTCGTATTTTGAATGTAGCCAGCCGTGTCTCCTCCCAACGCAGGCCTCAGTCACGGCCTCTGCCGCGTGTCGGCCCTATTTCTTGTATGCGTTCAACTAGCCATAACCCGTGATGGGTTGTGTCTGGAACGCCTGAAATCTGTGTGACTGGAAGCATGAGTTTTGTTCCGAACGAACGTTATGATAACCGACGGTATACCACAAACAGATAAAAAGTATTCACTACAAAATAAATCATTGGGAAAAAGCCAGATGGCACATGAGCCCCGTTTTTCCATATAAGGTCCATAAGGACCCACGGGGCTCGTGAGTGACCTCCCTCGGTATATAGGGAGGTATGTACATTACCAAGTGTCTGTAATTATTACAAGATTTTCATGAGATATGCGCTCTGTGATAAGTGTCGTCAGAGATAACAATGCTTATGAGTGGGCCATGGCCACATGGGCCACATGTGGCCTCGAAGGTCACTTACGAGCTGCTGCTGCACCACGTGTGGATAAGTGAGCCTTATGAGGGTATGTGGGCCACATGAAATGGAAAGGTTCCTCACGAAGGTGAACATAAATTCATGAGGGAGGGGAGATCCTCATAATGGCTTACTGATCTTACCAGTTCACACGAGATTTGGAAGTTCACATGAGATTCAGCAACGAGACACGATAACTACATTAGTGTAATAATACAATTACTGTCCTCCTCATCCAAACGAGGGGTGATGCCCTCCTACTCTGATGGTGGAGTAGACTTACATCGGTGGATCTGCTTTTTTGTGCTGGCTTTATTGATCTCTGCTCGTTGTCAATGAAGTTGGGGCGATCTCATTGACTCAAGAAAACTCACCAAGCTGAGCCGATCATCTCGTTTGGTCCCAGGTATCTCTTGGCTTGGGAGTCTGCCTGTTGGACACTAAGTACACGATACTCTCCCTATCCCACCTCCATCATCATCATTGCTGGCAAGTTCACCTTACATGCATGTACCCAATGTCAGACTCACCTGTTGCTGACCCCTCTACCCAATTCACAGCTCCCCATCCAAGTCCATGACCACATCTACAACTCCAAAGTCTCGGTCAAATGTGGCCTGCCGCATCTCTCTTTGCATCCTGCAATCCTACCTCATCCACAACAGCACTCTCCTTGGCATGAGAACGCACAGTAGCCCCAGTTCAACTATCGCAGCAACAACTCTGTTCATTCCTCGAATATGACAAGACCCAACAGCCCACTCCACGAACGACTGAACCGCCAACACCCTTACCCCGACCTTCTATAGAATATGTTTCCACCTCACCAATGTCATCACACGTGCAGTTGGCTCTGTCATCCAACCCCCCTCTACGAGCAGTTTGCCCGCTTCCTCAGTGTTGTTCGAAGGTGAACCCTGACTGGAGACCATTCTTTGTATATGGCTCGAGCGGGTCTCGCACACACCCCATCCACAATCCTGACAGTCTCCACTGTGTTGATCAGTTCGTCCATATTTGAGACGGAGTTGGCTATTGGGGAGTATTGGAGTGAAGGAGAACCGACAGAGCCCTCATTGCTATCGACTGGTCAGTCCTCAACAATTCCCCACTCGTTGACACTGCGGCTGGTACGCTATCTCGACCCCTCAGGGTTGTCTGAACTAACACTCCCGCAGGGATCTCATGATATTTCTCTTCTGTTGTCTCCTGAGCCTTCAGTATCAATGAACGTCTCGATCGCGACCCTGGGTTCACAGATTCCGTCAATCGACAGTCAACTGGCCACAATTGTTTCTGAGCCCCCTCACGAGATCCTCACACAACATCAACAGACTCCCCTCATATCTGCACAGACTCCAATGCTGCTTGTGGTGCACAACATAAGGAGTTCACGGACCACCTACATGCCATTGAACGTGAGGTGTTGGATATGTTGGATTTGCTGCGCAGGAGGGAGGCCAGGGTTCCCATCCATATCCCAGAGCATCCTCCTGACGGCATGTCAGAAGGACCTGGCTGGTGGTGTAATCACAGAACCCTTGTAACCACTTCTCGTAGTCACCATTCTTGATAGCCAGATTATTGCATCACTGTCATTACTATAAATTCAACTTATTTTCAACTTTTCTTCCGCTCCCGTATGCAACTTGTATAAGTAAAGGACATAGTTTTTAGAAGTTGCAACTTTTTTATTATTTTTGACTTTTCTCGGAATAAGGGCGGTTGGGGTGATTGAAAAGAAATTTGCAATGTTACTGATGTGAGTGCAAGTGAATCCGTCGTGACTGGGGATCGTGGAGCACGACACTGTATCTGTCTCCAGATCTCACCCCTGATGAGGTCAGGAAAGCAAAGAAAGCTGGAATCGTTGGTTTAGGAAGAGGTGGTGTATACCAGGGAGAGGGCCTGGGTTGATCGGGAGTGCTTCAGGTTGTTGGTGGTAGCGTAATGTGATGGGGAGTCGGGGTGGGGAGGGCCTGAGTTGCTTGACATTCGGGATTCCGCTGTGACAAGAGGCTTGACAACGGGGAAAGTTTTGATGACTCGAGGACCCAGAACAGAACTTGGGGGACATTTTCGATCGCAGGCGTTCACGCTGTACTTAGCAGGGAAAGTTTTGGTGACCCAGGAACCCGTTGGTGTTGTGGAATGGCATGAGGTCCGATTCCATGAGTTCTCGATGGTGGTCTTTCTGCCGGTAGAAGTGTGCAGGTCAGGGAGGTCCCTTTTGCTTCACCCTGTTGATGAGTAATGCTGCAAGGCGGAATGGGGGAAGGGGGCTGTTGTTCAGTCCCTGGATCACCTTCCCATGATGCCCAGAGCAAAAAAACAGGGTTGTCGCCTGGCCACAGGGCCAGAGAAACTCCCGCTGGTTGCTCTGGCCATTAGGAATTTGACAGGGCAGCGAAGCGAGGGTGAGAATGGTGGGGGTGGGAGGCAAAGGTAGCTGATGAATAGAATTTCTGGTTTTAAGTCCAAGTGACTCCTCTGGGCAGACATGAAAATAAGTACCCAGAGTTGCTTTGACACTGAACTAGGTCATTAATATTCCGGTGCTGATCCCTGTCCATCTGTGCCCTTGCAAGTTCCCAAAAATTCATATGACCATTTTTACCATCAGTGTCTTGGGCTAATGGCAGACACTTGTCACGAGTGACGCCAGTTCCCACAGTGCTAATAGCCAAAATCCAACCCTGCTTGCAATTATGTTGTTAGTTGTCTCTCATGAGCAAGAATATCAAATTTATTACAATTTTCACTATCTCAATAATAGATATTACTTAAAAGCACTCTGTTTATAGAACATACAAAAAGTCTATCTGTGCAGTTTAAGTAGTTATAGGAAAACATGGAATCTGAACATCTTAGAATACTAAAATCCAAGCCACTTGTGCCAGTTTAAACACAGATCCTTTTGAAGCAAGGCTTTTGCTGTATCTAGACCACCTATACCATCCAATCTACCATAGTGTTTCTCAGAAACACTTTGGCTGTGACCAGCTTGGGCATCTGCCTTCTTTCCTAGCCATCCTGCAGTATCACCAGCCTTGCACTTAGCTCTCCAAGCTTTGCACAGAGTTCGATATTGTCCCACTTGTAAATAAACTCCCATGCCTCTCATAATCCAATCTTTCCAAATCCCAGATACCATATCCATATGCCATCTTAATCCATGGGAAACATATAGAACATGTCGATAGTTCCAGAGCAATTCCTCCTTGTCTTTTGGCATGCCTGAGGTTGCTAACACCACTGATAATTCCACTGGTCGAATGAGACGAAGCATAATCATCAGTGCAACAGAAAGCTGATGTGGAAGCAGCCTGAGCCTCTTCTTATACTCTCCAATCAAAGAGTGCCTATCCCCCTCATATGAGTTTACAATAGCAAGAGTTCCATCCACTAAAAAGAAATCACCCCTCCGAGTTGAACTGGAGTATAATAACTCTAGATTCTCATTGAAAAACTGAGGAAATGGACCACCAAGAACATGTATAAGGCAGAAAAGTTCCTGCCATACCATATGAATTGACTTAAGCCAAACTGCAGCTTTGTCAACATCAATAGGGGATTTCAGAAATGAATCTTTAGTGGAAGCCAGTGCTTTTTGTAACTTGATTGAATCACCAGAATCTATGAGGATATCCCAGCCTTGAGAGAAGGGACCACTGCCAATTTTACTGTAGTCTACTGGCTGTGGAGAGAGGTCCAATTCTATCCCTAGTGCATGGATATCAATGCCATAAAGGACTTCTTGGTTTATTCTTAACCACATATTCTGCATTCTGTCTTGGAGGAACACCTGAAAATGATGGAGATCTATTCTGTGGTGGCCACATTGGATGTATTCCCCCAGCCACTCAACACCCAAGCTATCAACTCCTGGAGCCTTTGTTTTAGCTGCCAGGAATTGACCAACCCAATCATGCACTGTGGCAAAGGGGCCAACACCACCAACTGCAAGGTAGGTTGCACAGAATGGAGAAAGGACCTTTCTAGTCACAAATTAGTATAGTAAACCAAAGTCAAAGGGATTTCATACTCAATCCAGTCATCATTAACATCTTCAATAACCATCTCCTGTTGGCCGCTATCTGCCAAATGACTCAAGTGACTTTCCTGTAGTTCATCTACCAAATAACCCAAACAACGGAGTCGGATGCATGTTTGTATCTTAGCAGCAATCCCCCCAATTCTTGAAATTTCATGATAGGCACCCTCTTCTGTCTTACATTGAAGAGCAAGAAATGCTACTACTGGTGATGAGAAGATATTGGAAGTATGCCTGAGAGTGTTTTTGGGTGCATATAGGGAGAGGTTGGTATATGGTGGGTACTTTTTCCATGTCCTTGCAGTGTATTTGCAGTATACCAGCCTGGTACACCACCCCTTGCCCCCAGTGTCATCCTCCCAAAAATATTTTGATGGGAGAGAGTGCCTGGTGACCAGCCAGGAATCCACTGTGGGAAACAGGAATCCACTGTGGGAAACAGGAATCCATTGTGGGAAACAGGAATCCATCATGGGAAACAGGAATCCACCGT
>Ga0307515_10017854_pt1 | contig 12892 bp, 11 predicted proteins | sample 17_EM_MG_FD_194513 | JGI IMG/M metagenome (GOLD analysis project Ga0307515, IMG submission 194513) | Populus trichocarpa ectomycorrhiza microbial communities from riparian zone in the Pacific Northwest, United States - 17_EM | ecosystem: Host-associated > Plants > Roots > Unclassified | place...
TGGTGGAATGGGATAGAACACCAAGTGAGGTTTGTAGAAATATGATTGAGAGCAAGCCCAGAAGGATAGGGGCAGTGATAAAGGCCAAAGAGGCCCAAACTAAGCACCAGCAAAAAAACTGATTCATTGAGTCTGCTTGATTGTAAACTGTATATTAAATTATTGGCTAAGACTGAATTTCTGAACTTTGGAATAACAAAGGACACAATGTCTACCTTTGTGTTCTGAATTTCCCACGGATTTACCTTTGTTCCCAGGGCCACAAATTGACTCACAAGCAAAATTTGACCTTCTGTGAATCAGTTTTTTTGCTCACTGTACATAAACTGATAATACAGGATCTATATTATAATGAACGGAGGGCAATGAGGTAGAAGTAGGAGGTGAGGAGTTACTCAAGAGGAATCACTTCCAGGCATGATCGTCAACTGTGAACACAAGGTGTCAGTCTAATGCCATGGTCACTGATTGAAGGGGCTGCACACCACTCCAGACCATGCTTCATTTCCAGCTTCATCTTTGATTGAGGTCATGACATTGGTTCCTATAGGCAGGTCAGGCTTCCACTTGAGGTCACTGGTGACATCATCGAGTTCATGGCTGCATGAGCAGTGGCAAGTCAGAGCAGCCAGACTATTTGACAAGGGCAGAGATATCACTCACAGAGGATCATACAGATGCAGCAGCGATGGCAAGAGAGACCAGAAGCGATGGTTCACACTAGTTGCATGGGAGTGTGAGAATGAGGACAGATGAGAATGAGGACAGACAAGAATGAGGATGGACGAGAATGAGGACAGATGAGAATGAGGACGGACAAGAATGAGGACAGACAAGAATGAGGACAGACAAGAATGAGGACAGACGAGAATGAGGACAGATGAGAATGAGGACAGACAAGAATGAGGACAGACAAGAATGAGGACAGACGAGAATGAGGACAGACGATAATGAGGACAGACGATAATGAGGATGGACGATAATGAAGACAGATGATAATGAAGACAGATGATAATGAAGACAGATGATAATGAAGACAGATGATAATGAAGACAGATGATAATGAAGACAGACAAGAATGAGGACGGTCGAGAATGAGGACAGTTGAGAATGAGGACAGACAAGAATGAAGACAGATGAGAATGAGGACAGACAGGGCAGGGATAAGGCTGCTGCTGCTGTTGAGTGAGCAATGAGCGGAACTCAACATGCATCACGTGCTATTTGTTGTTTACTCTGTTCCGGGGTTTTTTTTTAGCATGAGTGGCGCATCAGGATGCATCTGTACTCACCACTATCAAGATTATTGAGTCTGATTGACTTATTGGTGTGTTCTTGAGGCATTGGCAGTGAGGTCAATGAGGGGACAAGGCAGTGGTCGGGTCCAAGTTGTGCTGTTGTGGACTTAGTGTTTTTCTGGCTCACGCATCAGCCCCACCCCATGCAGTGGCTAAAGGTGATGCCCAGGGTGGAAAGAAACATGTTTATCAATTCACTACACTTTGTACAAATAGGAGTCACATTGAGGAATAATTTTGAGCAATGTGTTTTTGCAACTGGTGAACCGGTGCAGTGAACTGGTGATCGAATGGGTCCCTGACTCGGTGATACTCACTGGGTGTCTGACATGATATCCACCAGGTCCCATACCCAGTGTGCCCGGTGCTCGGGTCTGGGACCTGGTGTTTGTAACCATAGAGTTTGTCAAGTCATAGCCCTCTGCCAGTACCCGTTCTATAACAACCATGCATACACCTCTGCTCTGATCTCCTCACTCTGACATGGTGGTCGAGGAATCAGATCGAGGGCCATCAATGCTGTTCAGAGGACCTGAATGAAGCTAAGCCCACAATGTGATAGGGAGACAGAAGCGTCTCCCAGAGGGTGCAGTGAAGGCCAGTAGATGCTCTGCTCATTCGGACTGTTAGTGCCCGGATGCCCAGACCTTGACCACACTCATCACTCGTCACTGGACTCCACTTGCTGTCCACTCACACAGTTGCAGCCATCTCGCTGTATTATTCCCATACTATGCCTCCTGGAAACATAATTTGTAAACTGGCGAGTCTCGCATTGCTAGGCAAATGAAATGTTCTGCTGGAAAGGCAAGAGAGCACAGTCACCATTTATATGGTTTAGAGGACGATGTGTCCCAGAGCTTGCGGTGAATTGAGGGCGTAGGTTGGGCTCTGACCCTGGAGATGCCGAGCCCATTGTTTGATCAAATGAGTAGCCACAGAAATCCTAGTAATAATTTATAAACATAATCACTAGTCTAATAGGGAAATGACATTAATATTAATGCATTGCGGCATTGATCCAGATCCCACGAACGTGAGGATTGAGACGTGGCACATTGTTGCTTGTTGAGTGCCATGGGTTTGTTTGGTTATTCCCCATTCCCCAATTCCCCATGGCGTGCGTAGCATGTGAAACCATAAATTGTAAAGAGGGAGGATCTACAGTTCTTTCCCCTCTGAGCTTTGAGCTGGTGAACAGACTACAGTCAAGTACCACCTGCTGGTCAGTACCACCTAGCGAGCGACAGATGACAGGAGGGGATTTATGAGAAGGAAAGGTCATTATTTCATGTAATTAAACCTAAAATACAGTTTGCAATATCTACTGGGTCAGCGCATTGCTTTTTTCATCTGCGATGTCCATTGGACACAGAAATGGCCAGATTTGAGAGCTTGCTTCACCTTTCTGGGCTAGAATCCACTTGGGAACCTATGTAACTTTGTTAGAAACATGAGGTAATATTGAGGAACCTATAAATTTGCTTGGCAGTCTTCCTCTTAAGTGGCGAGACTTTGAAGGAAAACCACCACTTTTGCATCACATACACTTGGACAACAGGGACACTACGTCAACTTCATTATCCAGCGGCACTGAGATTGTGTGAAACTCACAAGTAGGGAAAGGTTAACAATGTAGACTATTGCTGATTGATTCACTGCTGGGTGAGGAAATCAATTTGGAGCCAGAAAGTGATGAAGGCTTGGGAGCATGGTCAGCACACGATGAGAGTGATGAGTAGTGAAAATAAACATACTATAGCTCTTGAATTGACACTTTTTCCCGCACTAATCATGCACCAATCATGCGTTGCTTGGTGGGTGGTGCATAATGCTAAGCTTAGATCTACATGATCGTGTGTTGCGGCCACGATTCCAAGGGCTCAAATGACTTTTATTTCATACGTAAGTACATTATTTGTCTACTCGCTCGCACTTTTATTTACCCTCGGCTCACAGCAGGAAGGTGCTCGGTGGGTGGTACCTGACTGTATGTAGAAGTAAATCGTCGGGTTGATAGAGATAGAGGCGCGGAGTGATGATGCTTCAGGGTCATCGCATATTGACCCGTGGAGATATAATTTGTAAATCACACCTACCTAACTGTTGTGATGGCGGAATTTAGAAGGGCTTAGGTAACTATCATAATGAATATCATTTGTCAGCTCGATTACGAAATGCACCACAGGCTCGTTATAAAAAGGCCATTCTAAAATATATACGAGAGAGCCCCTCTCACTGGAGGCCATTCACCCATCCATTCATCTGCCATTGGGAGCTCTGCGAAGAATTCAAGAGACTCTTCCAGCCATTCATTTTCCATTGGGAGTTCTGTGAAGAACTCAAGAGTCTCGTCCACAAGTTGTTGCTTCATGGTGGCCTGGATATGTTGTATCTGGGTATGAGCACCCTGATTCTCAAGTCCTTCTGGAAGCTCGGCCAGCCAATACTCAAGCGAAGTGAGGTTAACCCAGGTCAATCTAGATTTGATGAGCTCTAAAAGAGTTGCAAGGAAAGAGAGGGATGCTTGTCGCTCATCAAGTGACAGATGGCGGTATTTAAGAATTTGGTAGGCAGGAGGTCCATGCATGTCTGTGCTGAATATGAGTGCTGAAGCAAAGTCACAGCACCAGGATGATGGGAGCACAGTCCATTTTGGGACAAGAGCTGATAGCAGGAGCCTCCATGATGAACCAAAGGACCAATAATTCCCACAAAGCACCTGGATAAAGTGTTCAACCCACATACGCCCCAGTGTTTCTGGGATGAACGCCGTGGTGCTGTTTACATCTCCAGGTGTACCAGACTGGCTAATAGGAAACAGGTCAAGACACCACTTAAATGCACGTGTACAGACCCAATCGTCTTTGGACCAAAGAAACACCTTGAGTAGCCCTGGGTCTGGCTTAGACGCCTTGTCCGCCTCATGCCCGATGTCTGCCAAAGAATCATAGAGGTCAAGTCGAGCCTTTGCAATGTGGACTTTCTCAGGTATATCAGACCATTCTAACTCCTCCACCTTCTCTAGGAGTAGGTAAGGTTTTGGGGCAATAAGAGTGTCGAGATGGAGCAAAATCCAATCATCAACCCGGCGAGAGACAGGAAATAGAGTGGTGGGATCAGGATCAAAGATGTAAGGGTGTGATTCAAAGCTTTTCAGCCAACCGAATGAAGAGGCTGCTGTTTTGTGGAGATGTTTCACGGCGATATCCAAGATGCGCAGCCCAGAAAGTTGTAATGGAGTGAGCTCATAAATTGTTCCACGAATGACGCAATCGAGGGCAGCGAGAAGATCATGATCGGTTTCAAAAGGTTTCCGGAAGACAGCCATGTACAAATAGATGGCGAGCTTGCCATCATCATAGGCATCTGAGTAGAAGAAAGTAAGATCCGTAATGTTTGTGTGGTTGAGGAGGTCCGCAAAATGCGAGCGAGCATGTGCTTGCTTGGTGCTATCAATATAGAGTGCAGCAATCAGGGAAAGTCGAAAGTCGTTGAGCACGGGTAAACTCAAGACCGGGTTCCAATCCCATTGAAGAAGGTCCTTAACAGATCGAATACAACCTTCACTCCAAAGGTCCAGGGCATCAGTGCTGTCAACTCGACAGAATGTCATAGGTATGGGCTCAGAGGTGAGGACGGTCACTGGCAAGATGTAGAGGCCCTCAATGGGATTAATGTCTCGCTGGTCAATTGCTGATCTGATGGCGCGCAAAGCATAAATGACTGCAAATGTGAGTGGAATATTGGACCTTCTACTCTGTTCTGTGCTTGACACATATGTAAGCACGGCTGTGAAGAATATAAGATACATATCAACCCGTTCCCTTAAAGGCCCCCAAAACGACATGGAACGACCACGCATTGTCCGGTCGGAGGTATTCACCATCCAGAGGAGCTCAGCATCAGCAGCATCACTTGGCTCAAGAAATGCAATTGTTCGGCACAGGTCACGCCCATCGGACTGACGAAGCCAAAAGGACAAATAGGAAGAGAAGAGAATATTGAGTGGCATACGTGATTTTTCATCACCAGTTTCCCTACTCCCTAGATGGTTTTGTAATGTGAAGTATAACTGCTGATCAGCGGTATCATGATTGTAACAAATCGTCATAGTGCGGGCAAGAGTCCAGGCAGTAGAAACAGAAAAGGTGGATTGATCTCCGAGCAACCTGAAAGTAATATGAAGCAATTCCTTCCACTTCTCCACGGTGCGTGGCCGTAGTGTAAGATCTTTCACTGGCTGATCAAGCAGCTCCAGGAAGATCGGAATATTCTCCACGGCCTCCTCAGTTGCCGTAACGAGCCGTTCGAGAACATGAACGTGCGTCTGAGGATCAATAGAAGAGCGAGAACGGGGTACCGCGTCAGGGTTGTGGGGTTGGGCAACGTTTGCCACTCTGTTGTTCGAAGGTAACGGTTGCGTGGCTTCATTGGGAGTATCCGCTTCTTCCTGCTGGCCATGAGAAGACAGAGGAGGGCCGTTGTGAAATGAGATGGCAGAAGCGATGCGCCGGAAGGTTTGAGTGATGGGGATATGCGGGGTTTGCAGCATCGCGAGGCCACGCGCGAAAAGACGAGACACAGGAGAGGAGAATGGCGCATGATCGTTTACAATCGAAACATATGTAGTGAAGACGTAGAAGCCGACCACAGACAAAAACATGAGCGAGCATACAATGGCGGATGGGAGATGGAAAGGGAAGATAAGAACAAGGAGGCCAATACAGAACAAAAAGAGAGATCCTTGGATGAGGATCGGGAGGAGGCCGATGAGCTCATGCAGCTTCCAGCGCTCGAGCTCTTGGAGTCGCCGTTCGCGTTCCTGTGCACGGAGATGTGCAACAGTGTACCTCCTCCATCCACGGTCAAACTCCTGCAACCAGCCCTTGACAAGCATCGCGAGGAATGCATCGATCAAAACGAGCGCGAGGCTGAGGAAGAAGAGCATGTTCACCGCGGCTGCGCTGGGCGAAACTTGAAAGGCGGTGGGTTCAAATGCAGGCGTTGTGGAGTTGCTGAGCTGTTGTGAAATGTGGATGAGTACGTCCATTGCGAGGTCGGTGCTGTTGGGCTGGAGCTGGGGAATCAAGAAGATAAGGAAAGCAGAAAGGAAGGCAGCAAATAGACCATCCTGGAACCGTATCAACAGCCATATATCATATGGAGTGTCTGTACATACAAAAACGAGCACGGTATCTGCTAAATCTCGCCACTCGACCTCGCGGATGTTGTCCTCCACCGCGGCCATTTCGTTGTAGTATTCCCATATCGATTTCTCACTCCCATGGGACTCTGGAGGAACATCAACCTCGTGTGTTATTTCGTCTCGCCAAGCAGCTCACCGAGCAGTCGGGCGACAATTTTGCGAACATTCTCTTCGTCTTGGCAGCACGGAATGAGTAGATAATACGGTAGATACAGGTTGGACCCACCAATGTAGCCTCGGTTGGTGGAGAAAAGCGGCATTATGTGAACGTGGTTGTGGTCAAGAGATGTGGCCCTCGGCGCTAACACTCCGGCGCTAACACTCTGAACGACGAGAACATTTAGTGGAAATCACCGCATTCTCTCAAAGGCGTTCCTGTCGCTCCTTTACGTTGCGTGTTTTGCTTCATTCGAGTTCTCCGATCTGCAGTCGTGGCTCCCCGATTCCTTGACCACCATGCCATAGTGATGAGGTCAGGGGAGAATTTGATACACGTTATATTACGTATAAATGTTTTATGACACATTCATGGTATCTAATGGTCCTTACCTTCATTAGCACCTCCATCATCGGCGAGAGTTCGAAAGTTGACAGCCTACCTTCGTATTTTGGTCGATGTTCGAAAGCCATGGAGCTTCAGGGCATGTTCAGTCTTGTATGCGGATCACCATGAAATCGTGGGTGTTGTTCAACGTCCCTCTACTGGATGCTCCCCGCAATCCATGGGCGACAATAATGCGTATCGACGAAAAGAGAGGAACTGAGTATGAAACAGAGGGTGTGAGTCACTGTAGAGCAGGACGTTTGGCTACCAGGCCTGTGGCTCACTTCCAGCGCAGCAGGCTTGTTACCCTGAGCGTCTAGTCAGCCTCCTTGATTTTGATGCGGCCGAGGGCAGCTCTTGCCATTGGGTTTGTTTGATTGTTCCCCATTTCCCAATCCCCAACTCCCCAATTCCCCAATTCCCCACGCCAGGAGTAGCATGTGAAAGGGCAAACTATTCTGTATTTAAGGGAGGAGGATGCACGGTCTTTTCCCTCTGAGGTCTGAGCTACGCCTAGTCTGTGATCGTCGGGTTGATGGAGACGCGGAGCGAGCCCTGGAGATAGAATTTGTAAATCGGCGAGTCGCGTTAATCCAGAGCGCTGTCCCCGTCGTTAGACAGCTTAGAGAGCGATAGCTTACGGTTGATCACGGGTCGTAAAAATGTCGTTCCTCCGTCCGTCGTTCGTTCGGCCTAGACGTGTCTTCGCTTATGTGGCCGAAAAATAATCGACGGCGTATAGGCTGTGGTACGCGTGTGTGGATATTCTCACATATTGTTAGTGCTCCGAGCAACCCCTTTCCTCTAGTGGTAAGAGTGGAGCCGTCGATGCAGCCGGTTGGCATCCTTCGTACGTCATTGCAAACTTGGAGATAATGACGCTCCCTGACAGCTCTTAGGCTGACAGCGGGTGGCACCATCCTGGCCAGAGGCTGGGGGTCACGTTCGTGACGGCGTGACATATGCTGTGCTTGAGGCTGGGGTAGCCTTGGAATGGGCGCGTCGCAGTAGTAATATAATGGCTTTATAATTTATAATAATAAGTTTAGCTTGGACCCGACCACAACTTCCACGCAGTTCCAAGCGGTAAGTTTCTCTCTGAAGCGCGAATGGTGGTCGCGGGTGCTCGGCTGGGGGGTTACAGTTGACCTCGGGCGCTGGCCCCCTGCCATTTTCTACTCGTCGTCGCCGTTTTTCGGTCGTCGCTGTCCACGACGCGCTCGAGCCAGTGCTGCCCAGTGCAGCACTCGGTGAATGAGCTTCCTCTCGGGTCCTCCTTTGCCCTCCCGGCTTTTGGTCCTTCTGGTACGTCGTCTCCATCGTCTGCGGGATTTTCCCGTTTCTTCTGGCCTTTCGCCGGTCGCCTCGCGGTGTTGGTGTGTTGCGCTGCCCGCGGCCACGCGTGGCCGGCCATTCAGTCTTCGGTCCTCTAGGTATACCCTGGGGGTCCTTGCTCCGTGAGTTTCTCCCCAGTCCTCCATGCTATGCGGCCAGCATGTGGCTCGCTGCTGACCGCCCTTGGGCATTCCCCTGCGGGTCTAGGCATGGACAGTCGGTTGGGCTTCGCGAGTCCCTGCAGCTTAGAGTGCATGCGACCCGCTGTCCCACCCCCTAGACCGAGGATTTCACAGCGTCGTTTGCATAGCCGGCCGTCCCCAAAAGTTGGGGCCTTGGCCTAGCCAAACCGGCCGTCTGCAGGGGTTTCCTCACCCTGTCGGACGTGCCGTTAGGGCATATGGCATCCCCTCCAAGAGCAGAGCTGGGGCGTCTGGAAACAGCGCGCCCCCACCCCTCTGCTCAAGAGTAGGGACGGCAATGCAGTAATCCGTCGTTTGTGGACAACGGACAACACTTCCGGACGACGTCCTTTCCTTTCCCCCATCAGTGTTGTGATGCATCTTTAGGATGCCATGGACATCACGTGCCCCACCACGGTGGTCTGCGAAGCCTGCCTGTTGCATGCTGGGGTAGACACCGCCCCTCAATTGGTCAGTGCCCCCTCACTTGAAACCGGGAAAGTTTCTGGGGCTGGGATGGCGGCGCATCACTGGCACCGGCATGTGTTAAGGGCGTTGCCGGACCTGCCTTAGTTCTGCCTAGGGAGTCTTTCCCACACAGAGATGCCACACTCTGTATGCTAAACGGCCACGGACTCTTGTCATAACCCTCCCGGCACGCGGGCCCCTGGATGCTGTGGCCTGTGGAGAGGCGCAGCGTGTGCGGGGGCATTCTAATAGCAAACGCTGCGGGAAAAGTGGAGCCCAGGTGCTGGGCCTCCATGGAGGGAGCCTCTGAGCTCATTGCACAAGGAGGCGGGTCCCACCCGGCTTGGGAGTCTTTCCCTACAGAGTGCTGGCGCGATACACTCAGTCTAAACCGCGCTTGGTGATGCATCTACCAGTAACAAATGAGAAATGGCTAGGTGGACCTCCACTTGAAAAACGGGATACAGGGGTCCTCTTCCGACCCCTGGCTCATTCGGCCCTTGCCCTGGTCGTGCTGATGGGCGGTCAGGGCTTGGGTCTCGGAGCTGGGAGTGCTGTGCGATATGCCTGCACTCGCGTGATGGTCAAACACAAGAATAAAAGCTAGTGGTCACGCTCCACTTGAATCCTAGCCAGTGGTCTAGTAGGTAGCTTTAGTGGACCGGTTCTTCGGGACCCCCACGGATGGAGATGCCGAGCCCGCCCTTTCCAGCTCTCTTGAGTTGTCAGGGAATGATTAACAGCTGCCTCCCCGAATGGCCGGGGGCTACTAGCCACCTGGGCCCATACCCAGTGAGATGGCACGGTTGCTCCCAACTCCATGTGCGGTCCTCTGGATCAGCTGGTAAAAAATGCGCCTGCAGGAGGTACCTGCGTTACCAATCCTCCCTGCACTGTGGCGGTATCCACACTAAAATCTGCCACGAGTTTTGGTTCTGTACGACAACGAGTCAGAGCGCAGTCGTTTCTCTCATGTACTCTTTTTGGGTGCACGGAATTTTTGCTGACCCCGAAGATCTTCTTCTTTTTCTTCCCAGATTTACACGCCTACATTTGCAACAACGACATGACTACCCCCGCTCAACGCGCACAGATCGTCACCGCGGCAGAGGCCATCGAAATTATCAACATGTGCCTTTATGGCAAGTCAAATATCCCGTCGCAGCCCCGTGCCCCCACTCGTCGGAGGGCTAGGCGCCGCGGTAACACGTTTACTCCAGCTCAGATCTCCAACGCCGATATCCTCGACGATGTGGTCCTGGAGGGGTTGCCTGGTGCTGTCCCTCCCGCTGTGCCTTCCCGCCCCGACCAGAGCGCACGCTTCTGGCGTCCAATCGAACATCCTGGGTTTCTCCCTGGGCTCTGTTACTTGGCAGCTGTTCGTGAATGTAACGTTCGCAAAGCCGTCGAGTCCCTCAGATATTACCCTACGGTGTTTACCCTCCAGAACTCACCTCTGATTGAGCAACGTTATGCATTCGTCCTCCAACAGCGCCCTGGTTTATTTCATATGGTCACGACCCAGTCTCCTTCTGCCGCGCAGCTCCTGGACGTCCCTGGCCACTGGTTGGTCGGCGCTCAACTGCCCCGAGCCAGCCCCTCCATGCCGAGGGCTGGCCCCTCTAACATTAACGCGTCGTGGGGACGGCCTATGTCCCCGGAGCCTCCCCGTCTTCGCCCAGCCTTTAGAGGACCCCAGGCCATTCCAACAGGCGGCTTGCAGGGTCCCCAGTCCGTGAGAGCGCCTCTGCCACCTCAGGAATTCCTTGCAAGGAACGCGGCCAGAGTTGACACTGGTCCCCCCGGCCCCCAGCACCGGAAGTACAAAGGGAAAGGCAAGGGTAAACAGAAGTATGTACCGTTTGCGCCTTACTCCACAGATCCCCAGGCCCACCACCCCTCGTCCCCCATCGCGAAGTGGCGCGCGGCTATTTCTGACCCCTTGGATGACGCCATGAACGGCTTTCGCGCAATGTTGGACGAGTTCCCCACAGCTCTGACCAAGCCAGCTTGGTCGGACCTTGTGTCCTTCCTGAACAAGGCCAAGAAACAGCCCGACTTTGATAGGAAGGGCTTTGTCCCAAGGCTGAAGGAGGAGTTCGATTCTCTATTGGAGAAGGTGCAGGCCGCTGCCTCGGCCCAGCAGGAGGAAGAGCAGAAGCGTGAGGAAGCGCTGACCGCGGCGTCTAACGAGCTCACGAGTATGGTTGCGCGACTCAGGGATTTAGACCAGAACATAACTGATCCTTTGCCTGGTGCGGATGTCCCAGCGTTGGAGGCGGAGAGGCGCCTGTTGAGCGCACGAATCTCAGAACAGGAGAAGCTAGTGGATATGATGGATGGGGCAGAGGAGCCTGCGGAGACGGAGCAGCTGGATGCCCCTTCGGTCGCCGCTCCAGATGCGCCCCCCTTGCAGAACGCCCCTAGGCCTTCTTATAAGGATCTTTGGCCGGAAACGAACTACCAGGACCACGCCGCCCGCACCGCCCCCCTGTTCCCGGCAGTCACGGGGAAAGTGCCTATCGCCGACTTGAAGCCGGTCATGAGAGACCAGGTAGACTCCAAGCTCTACCTCCCTCGTTCCCTGGAGCTATACTCCTGTGACGAGTTGGCTAAGCTGGCGCCGAGAGGCGGCGCTCGTTGGAATAATAGGTATGAGGACCCCCTCGAACCGGTCAAAAGCTGGTCCTGGTCAGAATTTGAGGACGTATACAACAAGCCCGGTTACCACTTCATGTTCGCTAGGGTAGCTCAGCTCGGCCCCATGTTCAAGGATCCCAAGTTGTCGCTGCTCTGCTCCAAGCTTGCCCAGCGGTGGCAATGTGAGGTTCACTTCGAGCGCATGAGTCCTAGACAGGATTGGATGTTGTGCACTGTGCCGTCCGGCTCTAGAGGGGAGATGGAGGCCCAGTCTTTCGATCTCATCAGATTGGCAGAGACTAACGCGGTTTACGTCATCCGCCGTTTCACCCCTCTGAGCAGAGCCAGAGACCTGGAGTGGGTCGTCAAGGGTTCTGTAGTGGATGAGACTTCGATATTCCTTCAGATGAGAAAGCAGCTTCTGGAGTTCGAGACCGACGAGGTCCGCTTGGGTTGGAGAGTTCTGGGAGTCAGAAGAGGTGGCGCCACGTCCAAGTTCCGAGGCACGTTTACCCTGGAGTCAGAGGATGTGTACTGGCCGTGGTCTATGGAGTTTGGCCACAAACACGGCTCGGTGCCTGATGCATCGCCTCTCCTCAATTTTGAACCGACTTGGTCGGCTAAACGCCCTTACGCGTGTCAAGGCTGCTACTCCTCCGACCATTTCACAGCGGAGTGTCCTCTGCCCCATCAGGGGACCCTAAGAAAAATAGACCTATATCTGGAGTATAGTACTATATCTGATGTATAGTAGTATATCTGATATATAGAGCTATATTTGAAGTATAGTATTATATTTGGAGTATAGTATTATATTTGGAGTATAGTATTATATCTGGGATATAGTACTATATCTGATGTATAGTACTATATTTGACATATAGTTGCCAATAGTTGCCAATAGTACATAGTACTATTGGGAACTATTGGCGACTATTAGTACTATTGGGAACTATTGGCGACTATTAGTACTATTGGGAACTATTGGGAACTATTGGTGACTATTGGGAACTATTGGTGACTATTGGCAACTATTGGTGACTATTGGCAACTATTGGCAACTATTGGCAACTATTGGCAACTATTGGCAACTATTGGTGACTATTGGTGACTATTGGTGACTATTGGTGACTATTGGTGATGATTGGGGACCATTGGGAACTTTAACTGGGTATTCTACTATATAGGTATAGTGCTATAACTACTTAAACACTTG
>Ga0307515_10017855_pt1 | contig 12892 bp, 10 predicted proteins | sample 17_EM_MG_FD_194513 | JGI IMG/M metagenome (GOLD analysis project Ga0307515, IMG submission 194513) | Populus trichocarpa ectomycorrhiza microbial communities from riparian zone in the Pacific Northwest, United States - 17_EM | ecosystem: Host-associated > Plants > Roots > Unclassified | place...
TAAGGATTTAATTTAGTAAGACCATCAATTTAAATTTGATTTTTTTCAAATCAAACTAAAAATTATGATTTCTCAAATCAACTAAAGCATCATGATCAACACTCTCAATTATTGGAAGATATGCATTATTGCTCATCCTGATGGGAAAACAACACTTTCAATCGCTGGAAGACGTGCAAAACAACTGTGTTTTGAGGTCTACTTTTTTAAAAATTCAATTTTCTTGAATACAATGTTGTTTTCCATGATCGATTGAATCGTTTTGGTTCAGTAAAAATACGCAGATCACCTTTGAAAAGAGGCACACCATAAATTTGACACTTACATTCATTATAATCTCCTTTCAAGAACTCATGCAATTCACTTTATTTCCTTCATCAACAACACAACAGGCGAAACAGCCACAAATCTTGACTCTATGATCTATAAAAACTGGGTTATTTATTTGAATCTGATAAAAGGTAAGAGAAAAAACTCTCAAAAAGCAAGTTGGGGGGCTATCGATTTTTATTTCACATGTATTTTTCTTAGGGTTTGAGCAAGCTAAACATAAAGAAAACAAAGAAGATTAATAGAAATTGCAGACCGATCTAGCTAGAGGAGCGGTAATATGATAAAGAAACTACTTCTAATACGAGTGTAATTTGATTTTTTTATTCAAATATTTGAAAAATTATTTTGATAAAAAATGTAAATTAAATAATCTCTAAAAGAACTAAGACAGAGTTAAAAAATTACTAAACTACAAGATACTCTATGTATTTTTTTTAAATAGTAAATTAGATTCATCTAATAATTTCACAAACAAAAAATGTTTAAAAACTAGAGTTTATAAGATCCGGTATATCCTTGACCAGATATCTATCTATGTGTGTAGCGTTTGCCTTCGATTCTCAATCCTTCCACACCATACAAGCGCCAATTGGAATTTGTATGATAAGATAGATCTATTTTATACGACAAATCCGATTAAAAAAATGAGAGAATTCAAGGTTCGGAGGCATTTGTCTACATTTTATGAGAGCAATAAGCTATAAAATAAAGGAAAATTCTGAAAAATGATAGGTGAACAAAAAGAAGTAAAAAAACCATGATTCAAGGCATAAACTCCACTAGTTTCAATACGTTTTTTATTTATTTAATTGTATAATAAAAAAAAGAAGAAAAAGTAACGATAATAAATGAATTATTATTTTTATAAAACAAAGTGATCATAAAGACTAGTACAAAAGGAACACTTGGTAAAAGAAAAAATTCACGAAATTCAATTCTCATACAACTCAATACTAAATAATAAAATTTAAAAAAAAACAATTTGAGTTAACATGTCAGACCCACGACCCAAGTTGTGAAGTTGAGACAACTCCTTATAAAGCAAATAAAAAAAAAATTACAATGCCCAATCCTTAACAATCCAAATGTAAAAGGATGAAACCGGAAAAAAAATCAATTAACATAAAGAAAAAAACAACACCAACAAACCCAGGCAAGTCTGTGAAACCCCACGAGCTGGATCATGTGAACAAGATAACCTGGTAAAAGGAAAAAAAAAACATGAAGCTCAATTCCTAGACCAACCAAGTGTTGAAAGATGAAATAAAAAAAATAAAGCTTAAAAAAAAACCAAAAAAAGACATGAGTCAACCTTAGCCTAGAGGTTACCTTATTTCTCAGCCAAAATATATTGTAGATATTCTTCATCAGGCTAGATTTACTGATAACAAGATTGTAGATACTCCCATTGAAATTAATGTAAGGTATTCTTTTTCTGATGGTCTACCATTGACAGATCCTACCTTATACCGTACTATTGTTAAGAGCTTGGTATATCTCACTATTACTCGTCCAGATAATGCATATGTTGTTTATGTTGTTAGTCAGTTTGTTGCATCTTCTACTACAGTTCACTGGACAACTGTTCTTTGTATTTTATAATATCTTCGTGGTACGATCTTTCAAAGTCTTTTACTCTTATCCACCTCTTTCTTATAGCTCGTGCATACTCTGATGCTGATCATGACAGTGATCCCACAGATCGCAAATCTGTTACCGGTTTTTATATCTTTCTAGGTGATTTTTTTATTTCTTGGAAGAGCAAGAAACAATCTATTGTTTCTCATTCTTCAGCCGAAGCAGAATATCATGCTATGACATCTACTACAAAAGAGATTGTTTGGTTACGTTGGTTACTTGCTGATATGAGAGTTTCTCTTTCTCATCCTACTCCTATGTATTGTGACAACCAGAGTTCTATTCAGATTGCTTACAACTCGATTTTTCTCGTCATCATTGCAGTAAACGTGCGACAAACTCTTTGCAGTAAACGTGCGTGGCACAGCAGCATGCCTAAAGCACGCGGCGCGTGCCATGGTGGACGGAGGTGTAAAGGGCAGCGTCATTTGCACATCAAGCGCCGCTGCGAATATGGCAGGGGACAGGTTCACAGATTATATCATGTCCAAGAGCGGGCTTTTGGCACTGATGAAATGTGCAAGTTATCAGTTGGGCGAGCATGGGATAAGAGTCAACTGTGTGTCGCCAGGACTGGTGGCAACACCTCTAACATGCAAGACACTCGAAATGGGAGTAGAGGAGGTGGAGAACGCTTTTCAGTCGTGTTATTACTTGAAAGGAGTGTTGAAAGCGAAGCACATAGCTGACGCAGTGCTGTTTCTTGCTTCTGACGATTCTGAGTTTGTGACTGGCCAGAATTTGATCGTCGATGGTGGGTTTATTTTTCAAGGTATTCCCAAATAAAATGATCCGGGGAAGGATGGTGTCGGATTTAGTTCTTCATTAATAATGATTTTGCATATGCTTAATATTGCAAATATCTTGTGTCCTGTCTTTGTACACTCTCATCGGTTCCTGAAATTGTGGAAGCAGTTAGCAGTTAGCAGTTAAAGATAATTTCGTGTATAATTACAAGTTAAAGACCTGATATGTATATCCTGCTGCTGATAAAATATTTATCCTAGAAGGATTGTAACACTGCTGCTGATAAAATATTTTCCTGAAATTGTGCTAGAATTTTCTCTCAACATCATAAGAACCCTTATCTAAGGCAACCAGATCAAACTACAAAGTCAAATCCTAAAAAAAATCAATGTGAATAAATCAAAATTTTAAAAAAAGTTGAGTGATCAGAAAAAAAAACATAAACTCTTTCCATGACCGTACAAATTAGTCCCTGATATTAGCAAAAAAAAAAGAGATTGATTATTTGTCCAAGCCTTAAATTTGATCATCAAAGCTCTAATTTATTTAAATCAATAAAATTAAATTTTATTTTGCAAAACCGAGCATCAACCAAGAGATGAAGCATTTCTTTGAAATTACAAGATCCCTGTACGCAGATATAAAAAATCAAATCACCAAGATCAATCTTGGATAAACACAATGTTAAAGGATCAAATAAAAAAAAAATCAAGAGAATAAAAAAAGGATCCACTATGACCTCTCTCACATGTTATTGTGGAATTACAAGAAATTAGGAGAAAGGTAATTCCTTTTCATAGGAATAATTAATTCTAGTTGATTGAATGAAGTTTATTGCTTTAGCTTTCCGGAGGATTCTTGACTTCTTTTCCCACCATCCTGAAACATTTAATATCAATTTTTTTCCCTTAATTTTTCATTTAATAATTAATTTTTAACATTACCCGTAAAAATGACAAGGTAAAACGGATTAACGATACATCGTTTTTCAAATTGGAAAACAAAATTATTTTTTGACAAAGACTAAGGAGGTCTTGTTTTGTTTACAGAGCGAGAACTGCGAAGAAAAGAAAACAAAAGAAAAAGGTAAATTTTTTTATGAAGGAAAAGGTAGAGAAGTGAACCAATTGTGGCCGAGATTCATCTCCATTTTGAAAAGTAGAAGTCAAAAAATAAGTTTTATCTGCCAAGTTAGCAGACACATGCAAAAGAGAGCCTCGGGGAATTTTTTTTTAAAAAATATTAAATTATATATAGGTCTCTATTCCTGTAATAATTATTTAATATTTAAAAGATTGTCGAACATGAATATTTTAGAAATAATATTTTAAAACAACAGAAATTCTTTAATTACAATAACTTTATAATGTTTTTGCAAAATATTTTTGTTACATGGATTTTATCTTTACTTCAGATTCCCTTAGCATATACCGAGGAAATTACAGTGGGAAAAAAAATTTAAAACAAAGTAAAAAAACGATAATGTGTCATTTATACCAACAGAATTACCAAATCAAAACAAAGTAAAATCTGTCGGTGAAATCGTTGGTAAACTATGAACATTGTTCATCATGTCAATTATAAAGAGAATCACCAACGGAAAATTCCGTCGGTATTTTTCAAAGAACTCTGGAATTGTTTACTTCCCAATTGCACTGTTAATTATTGTTCTTTACAGACGAAATCACCGACAAATTGAAAAGTCGTCGGTGTTATTTGGCGGTTTTCTAAAAAATTTTTTATTAAACTAAATATTACAGACAAAATCACCGACGGATTTAAAAGTCATCGGTGATATTTGATAGTTTCTGAAAATTTTTGATTAAATTAAAAATTTAAATTAAATATTACAGACGGAATCACCGACGGAATGTTAAAAATATTAATATTTAATTATCTATCGGTAAAACACACCAATAAAAAGCCTAGAATCTCTAATTTTACAACAGATGGGGCTCCTTTTTTCTTCTTCTTCTTCTTCTTCTTCTCCATAAATAAAAAAACATCAATATCCATTTCTTTCTCTTCTTTTCTCTTCTCTCCTCAACTCCTTCTCTTCTTCTCCATACTCACGTATGTATTATTCTTTTTTCTTCTCAGTTTTTTTTAATTAATATACTTTACGAATTTGTTTTTTTTTTCTTCTTAGCTTCACTTGCAACTACATTAAGGTAAGATTTTTCTTTTTTCATGTTTTTTTTCACTATATTTGTATTTATATGAATATAATAATGTCATGTGTAATTAATTAAATTGCTACAAGGCGTATAAAACTAGTATTATCCCGCTTCAGATTTTCCAACTCATGTTACATGAATTTTTTTGGCAAAATATTTTTGTGTTTTTGTACACATCAACGGAATTTGAATCCAAGATTATCCTTTTTATTGCTGTTGTGATGAGAACGTTATTCTGAAGTTTCCTGTGTTTTCAGCTTACAGCAGAATGATTTGCGCATCACTGCTGGTTAATGGTTATTGCAGCGGCGGGCAACTCTGATTATCCATGGTGAGAATGAGAAGGTATTCATATTCTTTCTCTGAACATACTTCTTCTAAAATTTCCATCAACAAAGATATTTCGCATCACAAAAACCATAAAAACAAACTAATGGATGATTACATTTTTTTTTCCTTTCGGCAGAAACAAAGAATGCTTCTGGAAATCATGAATTGCATCCCATATATACATAGTATCTCAACATTATCACTTTGGAGTTTGCAGTACCTTAGCAGTTCATCAGAAAACTTCAGGTAAGTGTTTGCCCTGTAGGAATGACTTAAATAACATGAGTGATCTCTCAGGCTGTGAAAATGGAGCTTCATGAGATGCGCCTCTGATGGTAGCAAATGAGAGGATGTTACCATAAACCTGAGTCCAACCACCAACCTGAAAGGAAGTACGGAATCAATATTCTGATATGGTCGTTTAGAAAATGTCATTTTGCTGCCTTTTGATCAAGAATTTACCTGTTTTCCTGCAAACCAAGCTCTGTAAGGGACGGTTGTATTGAGTCCCAGCTCTTTTGCCAGTCTATGGACAAGGGTGCGGCTTCCGGTCAACGGAATCACAGAATCTTGATCTCCACTGTAAGAGCTATATACTTGTTACAACCTTGAACATTCACTAATCTTATTCGAGAACTATTTTGGTGTCCGTTTACCTGTAAATCAACACTGGAATTCCAGCCTTGATGAGTGATCCAACAATATTGATTGTTGGTATCTCTATGTTAAGCACCTCATAATCCAGAATGCTGTATTCAACAAGGTAAAGAATTTCAGTTGAAGAAAAAATAAAAAGTTATAGGCTTATAGTGAAATTCTTTTTCTCAATTCTATCGGTCCATATAACTCTTATGGTTTTGGTTTAGGTCAAAAGATCAGTTACTTATTGATACTGTGGATGAATCAGGAATGAAATCTTTATTTGCAACATGAGAATAATTCTTGGTATGGCTATTGTAGAATATGTCAGCTAGTACAAGAGAGTTACTTGCTGCAAACTTCCCATCTGCGAACTCCAATAAGCCGGGCATGGAGAGCCTTCCGCACATCTTCCCGGTTCAGATAATTCACAGTTTCATCTTCTATACAAACATCAATCCTCTCAGATACTTGCTGTCAATAGAAAGTTAGGAGCAAAAACTTTCAGGCACACTTGAGAAGAATGGAGACAAGTAAATGCAAGGCAGTTGATTTTTCTGTGAAGGCTTACCTTAGGACTTATAACCTTTGATTGTGAGAGGACTGATGGAATACAAACATCAAGGGTAACATCATATTTGTCCACAAACCTACTGGTTTCTGTGCTAACTTGTTTCATAACTAGTGAGCAAACAGATGAAACCGAATCTCTATAATATTCACTCACATATCTTGAATAGTTACAAGCAGATGTGAACATTTTGTATGTTGAATCTGAAATCAATCCGTGAGACCAGAAGTACTCAGCCCTTGAATTTAAGTCTGTAGCAAATTCTAGAACAGGATTACCGAGCTGCATTGGGAAAAAACCATGTCAATGAAGAGGTCTAATCAAATGTTCATTTCTACCTGATTGTCATCAATCAACGTCAATAGAATTCAAATTAGTTCAATTCTGGAGAAGGGTTGCAATCTCTTGGTCGCACAAATATGATGCAACAGTCCTTACCGCAATTCCTTTCAAATTGACTAGCTTCTCCTTCTTGTTAATTTCAACCATAAGCTTCGCAAGTTGAGGAATATAGTGGCCTGGAAAGAACCAATGAGAAAAACAAATGGCAGTAATTTTATAATTACTTGTTGCTTGTAGATAGATTATAAGAGATGGAAATTGATGTAATACAAGATGTAATAATACCTGCATAACTTTCCCCTGTTATAAACAAATCTTTGTTCCTGTACTGAGGGAACTTGTGGAACCAGCCTTGCAAGAACACAAGATTGTCCCTGGCTTAAGAAAACAAAAGTAAAAACACCTTTAGAAGATAGTACAGAACTTTAAAGTGCTAAATAAAGGTAATAATGATACTTCCAGTAGATTAATAATGCATCTCAACAACCTAAAGATTTTCTAAAGAACCAAGAGATCTCCCCTTTTATTTTGGTTTTATCTTTTTTGGGCTTGGTGGGGGGGCAAAAAAACTGTTTCATCCCAGCATAAAAATTGCATATTCAGGCTTAGTTGTACTTTCCAATAAACCATAACTTCTCGAAATGGAAAGCTTTATGCTTTTATGTTTAAAGAGTGATAGTGGGCTACAATTTGGCTATAAAGTTTCCGTCACAGTGAGTCCAGCATCACATTCATTTGTGCCACTCAACAAAAGGAATGAGAATGATGTTTTGAAGTTGATGGACTTACCTGTTGCCTCATCATCTACTGCCACATAGGAGGAGTTATCTGTAGCATAAGAGAACCCCACACCCACTGGTGTCTCCAGATACAACATATTTGCTTCTGCAATACATTTGGGCATGAAAATTTCCTTTACTCTATAATCATGATACAGTTTACATTTTCAAGAAAGAGAAAAAAACACAGAGAGAGACTGTGTTAGTACCTCTATTCCAGCTATGCTCATTTCTGATCAGAACTCTCCCATTTGGTCTGAAAGGTCCATTTTCAGAGAATGCCCCTACTCCCAGAGAAGAACATCCAGGCCCTACAAAATACAGATATGGAACATCAATGGCAACTCAAATTTTCAAATCAAAGAACGTAACTGAATTTTCTTTCCAAACATCATTCATTTGTCATTTGATTCATTTACGTGGCCTTAAATATGAAGCAAGGTGAGTAGCTGCAAACCTCCATTCAACCAGAGAACCAAAGGCTTTGATGCTGGATCTATTTCTGCTTCAACGAAGTAATAAAAAAGAGCTCTATGCTTGTTACCATCCACGGTAACATAACCTGAAAATTGTTGAAAGCCCACATGGGGTTGTCCAGGAAGCCCAGCAATCTTATCAGGATGAGGTGAAGAAGAATCTACACCCATGGAAGTGCACAGCTGAACCACTAGTGCAGCCATTGTCATGGCTTTCCAAGTTTGAGAGTGCATAATTTCAGAAAGTGAAAAATGACTTGAGAGATAAAGTGCTTCAAGAGAAAGGCCTGCTTAAAATGTTGCTCAGTGGAGGACATGGAGTTGAGGGCAGGGCATTAAATAATAAATAACTAGGCTTGTTTTATATTATCATTACATCTCTAGCTTTTTGCTTGCAGGCCTGAAAATGGTGTGTTTGAAAGAGATGTGTGAGAGAGTACTCAAATAACTAGAGAGAGTTGTGCCAGTGCTTACTAGGCTGAGACTTTAGAGCTGAGTCAGCACATATGGTTGGCATTTTGAAAAGGAAAAGAGAGAATGGAATCTGTACTGCTTTTATCTATTGGATCCTTGAATTCTCTCTCAGAAATTACAGTTCTATTAATTTTGTTTTGTTTTGGCTTTCACGAGTGCTATACCGACCAGGCAAGTAGGCATCCACAAATACCCTGTATCCTTCTATACTATTGTAAGAGGATAGGGTATGTTCCCTTAAAAAGTGGCTTTCCAGGATCACTTTCCATTTTATCAGAAAATGCGTGGAACTGAGGATTATTCATTACTTTCTCAAGAAAATCCAGCGAGAATATGGCAGTATCTTCAGGGTATTGGCAGCCTTCACAGTTTTGTTCTTCCCAAAAAGGGCTTGATCGATCGACCTTTCTTGAATTACAAGTACAATACTATCTAGTTTTCTAATGTTGAGAAGACTTGGAGATTGAAGGAACAGAAAGACAATCCGCAGTAAGTAGAACTTTAGGAATGTTCACATGCATTATCCCGTTTTGGTAACCAATTGTTGCCGGAAAACCATGAATTTTCCATTTTTCTGGGTTCATCTAATTGCCAGGACTAAAAATCCATGGATTCCAGTTCATGAAGGCTATTTGTGAAGATGGCCATAGGCCTGCAACATGGTCTTTCTTCCAAAAAGTTAGATTATCTTAAGGATACACCATCCAGTCACCTGTCTTTCCTTTCTTTTTGTGCTTGTACAAGATTAGGACATTGTATTAACGAGGTCTCCATCTTTTCTTTAAAGAAAAGTCTTCTTCCTAAATGCAATGGTCCACACACACCACATGCTCCCCATCATAGCTGCAAAACATCTCATTATAGCTTCTAATGGGTCCTCACTCTCTTACTTGCATAAAAGAAAAAAGAGAGAGTTTACCTACCAAATCTCAAGAACAAATTGCAGTGTAATGTGCCACATACAATGGCAGCAGAGAAGTGAAGTCAATGCTGGTCATGGATTGCTTATAATGACGGGCAAAAAAACAATGCTTTCTGTAGCTTTTTTTCACTAATCACAACTACACAAACAAGAAAATGTAAAACCCTAACGTGGGGAAGATGGGACTGGCTGGCATTGAGAGATCACGGACAAGAATACCATCATCCATGATGCCGAGTGTTTGGACCACTCTTTGAAAAGCTATAGGGCGTGGGGCGTGTCTACTCGAGATAAGAGGGGAAAGAAAAGAAACTCGTTTGGGATATAAACAGGCCTGCAAACAAACAGCAACATGCCAAAATCCGATGCCTTGCATGATGTTTGGCATTGCCATGTTGCTGTCCAGTTTCAGGAATGGACCCAACGTACTGAATTTTAACAAGGCATCATCATTTCTACCAGTACTCGCCCCACTGCCGCTGATTTATATGGATTTTCCTTCACCATTCCCAACTAAAAGAAATACTAAAAGTCTCTTCAGGATTATAATGTGAAGATTCTATCGCCAAATGTGTTTGGTTAAGACAAGATTTCAATTTCAGTGATAAAGAGAAAAAAACCTAAGAGTATATATTTACAAAAAAAAAAAAAAAGGCGTGGAAGTAATCCGCAAGAAAGGCAACTTTGAAGCCCCTTTTCTCCATAAACAATGAGAGGTGGTTGGGTATAAAATTAGAAAGGTGTAGATGCGATCCACAAGAAAGGCAACTTTGAAACCCCTTTTCTCCATAAACAATGAGAGGTGGTTGGGTGAATCGGAGTTGGAAAATGTGATAGTGCGAAGAGTGGTTTGTGTTGGCCTTTGAACTCTTGCAATGAAAGCAAAGGTTCGCTTTTTCCCTTTCTTCCTTTGCTGCCTTCCTTCACTCGGCTCCTTCCTTGTGTTACATAGTGGAGAAAAGCTCATCAACTTTTTCTCTTTTATTTTGTTCAGGTCTGCTTGCCTTTACTGCTCAAGGATGAAATGCCACATGCCACGTTTGACTCCCATTAAAAATTATTTTTAAAATTATTTTTTACTTGTAAATACATTAAAATAATATTTATTTTTAATATTAACCTATTAAAATAATCTAAAAACATAAAAAAAACTTAAATTTTTTTAAAAAACACAATACAACAGCAATCCCAAACCCAAAAGACTCCCTAAGTTTGGCTCTTGAATTGCATAAGATTCTATTCTGCCCTAGTCTTGTTCACGGGAACCGTTAGGCCAGGTATTGACTTTTAGTTGACATGAAAACTGAAAGTCTTCGCAAGCAATTTTGATGCCAAATCATTTTTTAATTGACAGGGAACATGTTTTTAACAAAATGATACTTAAAGAATAGATGACAAACTCTATAATACCAAACAGAACATGATATAGCCTGTCTAATATGCTTCTCCTTTGCAGGTAAACTCAGCATTGACCGGATGTAGAGCCTGCATAAAGCTACGAATTTGAAAATTGATAGTGTAGAATGGTTATCTCATCGGAATTTGCTGACTTGGACCTGCTCCTTTTACATCTAGGGCCAAAATAAAATTGAGTTGAATATTAGAGAGAAGAGGCCCAGTACAATCGGACCCTACTCCATATCACACTAGCATAGTTATTGCTCTATGCTAAACTTCCACAAGGGGGGGAAGTTTCAGCAGGGCAACACAGGCTATGGTTTTCAGGGATTCTACCATTACTCCACTCACAGGCATGATCTATGTCTCTGTAAAGGGAAAAAGTCTCATGGAATCCGAAGATATTTACTTACTACATTCTGAAGTCTCTCAAACGATTTAGACGAGCAGGAAAGAAGTGCTGGGGCACAGGGCAATATTAAGGCCAAGCACCGGGGTATTGAACAACTTTTTGAATGGTAATACTAAAGATTTTCCAATGTCTTTGCCTTGGCCATATGAATTGCATGAATACAAAATTTAAGTTGTGAAGGAACCAGTAGATCCACGTACTTGACTCTCACATCCAATCTGAGTATCGTATAGACATAAAGCCTAATTTCAGGTTGTGTACGAGTTCAAAGGGGAATTATAACGGTAATTGATTGTGGAGGGGAAAAACATATATAAAAACGAAATTTACATGCATAAAATTGACATAACTTACAAGGAAAAATGGATTGAAAGAATGTAGCTATTTAAACTTGCGACCATTATGAAGAGAGCTCTGAATCGGTGTGTTTATGGTTAGCACCTGGGGCCAAAGAAGAATGATCAATTTCTTTCCGAGATGCTTCCCATAGTTGTTGCTCTATGCTCAGCTTCCTTAGTTCCAATACGCCTCGCTCAACTGCATCAAGGACACCAATTGAAAACATCAAGAACTGCACATGCCATCTATCGAGGCAAAATGTAAAAAGGATTGCACTACCAAGTCTGCCAACATAAGAGGTCTTCATGACCACATGTATTATTTCAGTCATTTTGCAATTTCATAAAAGCCATTAACATGAGGATTTCCAAGCCATTCAGCATAGCGGAGAGAGTTTATGACTGACTATTTGAACAATAGGTAATACTGGACCTAGCTGGCCTGATCAATATTGGATCTGAAATACCCACAAGTTACCAACTCAAGCAACCGCATGTATTGCGTAAAGCATTTTTATTTTAGTTTATCTCCATCAACATTCCTACTTCAAATGAGATAGAAGCAAAAAACAAAACAAAACAAAACATGCACATCAACCTAGACAATAAATTGTCCTAAATACATGACAAGAATTTTTAAATAGGATTTTGCAAATTATACCTGGGACCATAAATAGCTAAACAAAGCATTAGGGGAAAGAGAGAGAGGAGGATAATTGGTGCCTGTTTACTAGAATTTTTGCATTATTTTGTTATAAAAGCATATAAATTACCATCCACAGCATCATGTGAAGTCGGTGACTGCCCACTACGACTAATCCAAAACTGTAGCCTGTCTTCTGCAATATCTTCTTCCACACCATGTACTAAGGCTCTTCTCCAATAATAAGTTAGCCAAGCCTGCACGTAACAAATTGAAGCATTTTTTAATCAAAATATACATAAATTCTGGTACTAATCAACTGTCACAAACCACATATTTGCAAACTCACTCATTTCAATAATGTGAGAACATAATATTAAAGAAGTCCAGAACAGACAAACAAGGTAGCCTTTCATGAAATGAAATCATGAGGATCAAACAACACTTGAGAGATCAGATTTAGGTTGTCTGATTTAGATGGTTATCAACTTCAAGTGTTCCCCAGACCATAACTTATTATTTAACCCTATGCATGGTAGAGCAAAAAGAAAGTCAAAATGTAGGGAAGCACATCTAGAAAGGGCTGATGCCAAAAGGGTAATGTTGAGTATCCAAATAGATTATGTTGAAAGTTTTGTATGGCTTTATAGAAGAGAAGGACTGGAAAGCATAA
>Ga0307515_10017856_pt1 | contig 12892 bp, 11 predicted proteins | sample 17_EM_MG_FD_194513 | JGI IMG/M metagenome (GOLD analysis project Ga0307515, IMG submission 194513) | Populus trichocarpa ectomycorrhiza microbial communities from riparian zone in the Pacific Northwest, United States - 17_EM | ecosystem: Host-associated > Plants > Roots > Unclassified | place...
CGTCGGTCTCCTCGAAGTGGATACGGGCTCCATTCGTACGGGGATGGTGAATCAGGCGGACCACATCGCCCGCCACCTCGGCCACTATTCCACCTTCGAGTGTAAATACGGCACCGGCTCCATCAATCAATTCGTGCCCATCGTCAGAAAACAGGGCAACGCATTTCTCACGGCGCCGCGCGTCACGGGCGAGCGCTTCCACTATTTCGACACCGGTATCAAGCGCCTCATCATCGAGCTCGAGCTCGATGATCTGTGCGTGTTCCTCGTGCACCTCTCGCTCAAATTCAGGCAGCGCCAGTACCAACTGCGATCCTTGCACGACCTCGTCATAGAATCGAAGAAGCCCGTGATCGTCGCCGGGGACTTCAACACGTTCTGGGGGACACACGAGATCTATCTCTTCACGAGAGCGGCTGGACTTCGCAGCGCCAACGGCGCGGGGCTGCCTTCATTTCCGGCACGCGTACCCCGCTACGAGCTGGATTTCATTCTTGTGAGCGAGGGGATCGAGGTCACGGAGTTTCGCGTGCCGGATGTGCGTTTCTCGGATCACCGGCCATTGATCTGCGATTTTCGAGTGGACCCCGCGGAGTTTCGACGCGCGACCGCCGGCCGCCAATCCGCCGCTTGATCCGCCTGCGCCGGTCGACGCAAGACAATACTTGGAAGGAACAGCCATGAGCTATCAGGCCTGGAAGGTCGATCGAGATCCCTCCGGCATCGTCTGGCTCACGATCGATAAGCCCAATACGTCGGCCAACGTTCTGTCTCGCGATGTGCTCGCCGAGCTCGAGGAGATCCTGCAAGCCGTTGCCGGCGACAACCCGCGTGGGCTGATCATTCGCTCAGGCAAGCCCAGCGGTTTCGTCGCGGGTGCGGACATCAAAGAATTCACCGCTCTCACGAACGTGAGACAGGGTTACGAGATGGTGCGCGCCGGACAGCTCGTGTTCGATCGCCTGGAAGCGCTGCCCTGCCCCACGGTCGCGGCCATACAAGGCTTCGCGCTCGGCGGTGGCTTGGAGCTGGCACTTGCCTGCAAATATCGCGTGGCGGTGAACGACGAGAAGTTGTCGCTGGGGCTGCCCGAAGTGCTGTTGGGCATTCATCCGGGGTTTGGCGGCACCGTGCGCACAGTCCGGTTGATCGGCGTTCGTCCCGCGATGGAGATGATGTTGACGGGCAAGTCCGTGCGGGCGGACAAAGCCTTACGGCTAGGTCTGGTCGACAAGCTCGTGAGCGCAGCGGAGCTCGAGAATGCGGCACGAAGTTTCATCGACCAGCCACCGCCCCCACATACTCCGCCTTTCATCGAGCGCGTGTTGAGCGGGCCGCTGGCGCGGCCGTTCATCAAAACTCAGCTGGAAGCGCAAGTCGCGCGTAAAGCGCGTCGTGAGCACTATCCGGCGCCTTACGCCATGATCGATTTATGGGCTCAGCACGGAGCTAAAGGGCCTGAGTCGATCGACGCCGAAGCGCATTCGATCGCGGAGCTCTTCGTCTCGAGCACGGGTCGCAATCTCGTGCGCATGTTTCTTTTGCAAGATCGATTGAAGGCGCTCGGCGAGAAGGTCTCCAACGAGCTCAAGCGAGTTCACGTCGTCGGCGCCGGCGTGATGGGCGGCGACATCGCTGCATGGTGTGCGCTTCGCGGCTTCGACGTAACGCTGCAAGATCGGAGTGCGGAATTCATCGAGCCCGCGTTGAAACGCGCAAGCGAGCTGTTCGACAAACGGTTGCGCGATCCGCAGAAGGCCGCAGCGGCGAAAGCCAAACTGAAGGCGGATGTCGCAGGCGACGGCGTGCCCGGCGCGGACGTGATCATCGAGGCGATCTACGAAAACCTCGACGCGAAGCGCGAGTTGTATGCGCGGCTCGAGCCACGCATGAAAGACAGCGCGGTGCTCGCGACAAATACTTCGAGCATCATGCTCGAACCGCTGAGTGAAAAACTCGCACGCCCAGGACGCCTCGTCGGTCTGCACTTCTTCAATCCGGTCCCGCAAATGCCGCTGGTCGAGATCGTGCATTCCGCTCGCACGGATTTGGATGCGCAGAAAGTTGCGATTGCTTTCACGCGCAAGATCGACAAGCTGCCCTTGCCATGCAAGAGCGCGCCGGGGTTCGTCGTGAACCGCGTGCTGATGCCGTATCTGCACGAAGCGATGTACGCCGCACAGGAGAATATTCCGCTGGCTGCGATCGATGCGGCCGCGGTTCGTTTCGGCATGCCGATGGGACCGATCGAGCTTGCGGATGTAGTGGGTCTCGATGTTGCCGCGCACGTCGGCGAAATCGTTACGGAGGAGCTAGGTCGCGCCGCCCCGGATTTAAGTCAACTGCGCGCGCTCATCGATCAGAAGAAGCTGGGACGTAAGAGCGGCGAAGGATTTTATATTTGGCAGGACGGCAAAGCCGTCAAGCCTCCCGCGGCCGCACGCGCACCGGACGATCTAACGGATCGATTGATCCTCGTCATGGTTAACGAGGCTGTAGCGGTTTTGCGAGAGCAAGTTGTCTCCGAGCCGGATTTGCTCGATGCGGCGGTTGTGTTCGGTACAGGCTTCGCGCCGTTCTTGGGCGGTCCAATCGCCTACGCTCGCGCTCGCGGATTCACATCGGTGGTCGCGCGGCTCGAAGAGCTGGCCACGCGTTACGGCGCGCGATTCAAGCCCGATGCCGGTTGGCGGCAGCTCGAGTCATCCGGAAAAGCGTGACGGCGGTTCGAGGGGCTGTGACCCGCTGTGCTAACATCCCGCGCTTGCACCGCACCAACTTATTTACGAGTCCATTCAGACGCGCGGAATTCGAGGGAAATGGCTGAAGAACGAGAAGCCAGCGTTCAACTGCTCAAGAGCTTTGCGCCGCTTGATGGCTTGAAGAGAGACAATCTCGCCGCGTTGGCCAAGAAGGTGAGCGTGCGCACGATGTCAGCCGGTCGTGTTCTCTTCAAAGAGGGCGAAACCGACAAGCGCACCGTGTGGCTCGTCGCGGGCATGATCGAAGTTCGCGAAGGCGATCGCACCGTCGGCATGATTCGCGGCGGCACGCCCGAAGCGCGCAACCCTCTGTATCCACAATTTCCTCGCCGCGTGAGCGCACGCGCAATGGACGACATCAGCTATCTGTCCATCGACAGTGAGCTGCTCGACGTCATGATCACTTGGGATCAGACCGGCTCCTACGAAGTCTCCGAGCTGCAGGAGAGGTTGGAAGGCTCGGCCAGCGACGATTGGATGACGACACTGCTGCAAACCAAGTCGTTTCATCGCATCCCGCCCGCGAACATCCAAGCGATTTTTCTGCGCATGCAGCGTGTGCCTTTTCGCGAACGTGAAGTCGTTATCAAGCAAGGCGATGAAGGGGACTATTTTTACGTCGTGGTCAGCGGCAAGTGCGTCGTCACGCGTGAAACACCGCTGAACAAAGAGGGTATCAAGCTCGCGGAGCTGGGCATTGGCGATACATTCGGCGAAGAAGCGCTGATTGCCGAAGCCAAGCGAAACGCCACGATCACCATGTTGACCGACGGGGTGTTGATGCGGCTTGCAAAGCAAGACTTTCGCGAGCTGATGAACGAGCCGCTGCTGCAATGGGTGAACTATGAAGAGGCGCAAGAAATCGTCACGCGCGGCGGCAAGTGGCTCGATGTGCGCCTGCCGAGCGAGCATCAAAATCTCAATATCGACGACTCACTGAATATTCCGCTCTACTTCATTCGGCTGAAGCTCTCGACTCTAGATCGCAATACTCCTTACGTCGTGTATTGCGATACGGGCCGGCGCAGTTCCGCCGCCGCCTACATCCTCGTGGAGCGCGGCTTCGATGCCTACGTGCTGAGAGGCGGCCTGACCAGTGGTGGGGTTTCCGGGTTGCGCCGACCCAGCTAACTCACGAGTGGCTTGTTGAGTCGTCCCGCCGCGTGACCGATGGCCGCGCTATCTGTTGTCTCGCCGTGCGGCCCATGGCTGCGCTAACGATCACATCGTGTGAGTAGCTTTGTCGCCCGATAGGGCGCCGGCCAGATAGTTCTCGATTTTCTTCTGCGTTTGCCCGCGGTCCTGCTCGCTGAATTGCACGCCGATTCCGGCCGTGCGCTTGCCTTGGGCGCCTTTCGGCGTGACCCAGATGACGCGGCCCGCCACCGGCAGCTTCTCGTCTTCGCCCATGAGGTTGAGGAGCATGAAGACTTCGTCGCCGAGACGGTAATTACTGTTGGTGGGGATAAACAAGCCGCCGTTGCGAACGAAGGGCATATACGCGAGGTAGAGCGCGCTCTTGTCTTTGATCGTCAGCGTGAGCAGTCCAGGCTTGTTGGCTCCCATCCTCACGTTCATGCGTTAATACCCCCTACCCGCGATTGCCGGAACGAGCCGCTTGGGCCGCCGCCGTCAGCAATCGCAGAACATTTTCCAAAGCGAGCGACCGATTGATCGGCGAGTCCAGTGCGGCTTTCAGCTCTCGAACTCGATCAAGCAGCTCGTACGAAGTGCGTATATTCAAGACTGAATCGCGTTCGGGCAAGTGCGTGCCAGGACGCATTTCTACAGAATCTGCTCCGGGAGCGAGTTGGCCTCGCATGCGTTCCGTGAGCCAGTTCTCAAACGCCATCAATCGAAGCGCGAGATCGGCGCGGCTCCACCGCTCCGCGACGGCCACGGGATCGATTCTTCCTGCCACGGCATCGGACAAGGTTTGGCGCGTTTCGGCGCCGAGCTTAGCGACAGCGACCGGGTCCAATTCGATGGCGCCGAGCGGCGCTTCGCCGATCACATCGAGAACGCTGTGCCAATCGCCCGGCCCTTTCGCCTTTTCGAGCCAGGCGACGCTCTCCAGCCGTGTGGGGGGGCGAATGTTGATGCGCTGACACCGGCTCATGATCGTCGCAGGCAGGCGTGATGGCTGGGAGGCGACCAGGATCAGCACAGTGTTTCCGGACGGCTCCTCGAGCGTCTTGAGCAGCGCATTCGCGGCGAAGCGGTTCATGGAGTCCGCCGGCGACAGGATGCCGACTTTGTAGCCGCCCTGATGACTGGTCAACGCGAGCTCCGCGCACAGATCGCGGAGCTGCTCGATGCGAATCTGCTTCGACTCTTCGATGGGCTTCACGAACAGCAAATCCGCGTGGCGGTTCTCGCCGGCGTTTCGGCAGGCAGTGCAGACACCGCAAGGCTTTTTGCCGCTCGAGGTACATAACAGCAATCGCGCGATCCAAGTCGCGAGCCATTCGCCGCCGGCGCCGGGGGACTCGTGAATGAGTAAACCATGAGGCATGCGGCCGGCCGCATGCGCGGCGGCTAGAGCGTTCAGATGCTCAGCGAGCCACGGACAATCTAAGCTTGCTGGAAGCACGGTTTGCTCAGGTGGACGTGAGGGTTGCGAGCGCCGCCGCAATCTGCCGTTGCACGCCTTCCAGCGGCGCGCCGGCATCGATGATCACGATGCGCTCGGGCTCTCGCGCCGCCAAGTCCAGATAGCCCTGGCGAACGCGGTCGAAGAACTGCTCGCGCTCGGCCTCGAACCGATCCACGGGCTGTGCGCGCCGGCGTGCTCGCTCGAGACCCACCTTCACCGGCAAATCGAGTAACAGCGTTCGATTGGGTTGCAAGTCTGCGTGTGTGGCCGCGGCAAGCGTTTCGATAAGATCGGCACTCACGCCGCGACCCGCGCCTTGATAGGCACGCGTAGCGTCCGTGAAGCGATCGCAAACCACCCATTCCCCTTTCGACAGCGCGGGACGAATCAAGTTTTCCAAGTGCACCCCGCGCGCAGCGAACATGAGAAAGGTTTCCGCGGCGGGCGTGATGATCTCCTCGCCGCGCTCCAACACGATCTTGCGAATGCGTTCCGCTAGCGGTGTGCCGCCCGGCTCACGCGTGGAGCGCGCAGGGATGCCGCGGGCCTGCAACCATTCATTCACGAAGCGCGCCGCCGTGGACTTGCCCGCCCCTTCGATGCCTTCGAGAGTGATGAGGCAACCGCGGCTCATTGTGGCACGGAAGTATCCCGAGCCGTAGACGGCGATGCCGCCTTGCTTTGCGCGGCGGGCGTGGCTCGCTGCGGCTGTTGCACCGGAGCGGGCGCCGCGTTGCGAGCTTTTATCCGAGCGAGATATCGGGCCACTGCCGCATTGTGCTCCTCCAGCGTCTTCGAGAAATAGTGCGCACCGTCGCCCTCGCCCGTTGCCACGAAAAAGATTGCGCCCGTGTCCTCCGGCTTCACGGCGGCCAGGACCGCCTCTTTGCCGGCGAGGGCTATGGGCGTCGGTGGCAAACCGGGGCGAGTGTAGGTGTTGTAAGGCGTGTCGGTCACGAGATCTTTGCTTCGAATATCGCCGTCGTATTTGGCGCCGATTCCATAAATAACCGTGGGATCGGACTGCAATCGCATGCCCTTACGCAAACGCTCGGTGAACACTCCCGAGATGCGTTGGCGCTCTTCCGGCTTTCCAGTCTCTTTCTCGATAATCGAAGCCAAGATCAGGGCTTCGTAAGGCGAGCGGATCGGCAAGCCGTCTTCCTTCTGCGCCCAGGCGGATTGCAGCACCTGCGCCATCTGACCGTATGCAAGTTTCAGCAAGTCAACGTCGGTCGTGCCGGCGGCAAAGCGATAGGTATCCGGAAAGAAGCGGCCTTCGGGTTGCTCACCGCCGTGCCCGATAGCGATCATCACATCCGCATCGCTCTTGCCTTTCAAGGTCGCGAGGATTTTCGCATGCCGCTCGAGCGCCTTGCGCAGCTCCGCGAACGTGGAACCTTCCACCACCGTGAGCTGATCGAGAACCACTTTTCCTTCCTCGAGCAGTTTCACGATCGCGGCCGGCGTGGCGTTAGGCGGAATCGCGTACTCACCGGCCTTGATGTTCAGTCGTTCGCCGTGGATCCGCAAATACAACTCGGTGAGCTTCGGGCTCTTCAGGGCACCCAGCACGCCGAGCTGCACGAGCACGCTGCGCACGCTGCTGCCCTGCTCCACTCGCAGACTCACCGGCGTGGTCGCAGGGCCCGGCTTCTCGAATTCACCATCGACATACCGAAGCGCGCCGTAAGCCAGCACCGCGGCGAGCGCGATCAGCAACACCAGCATCGTTAGAAATCTACGCACGCCCCGGAATGTCCGTGGCGGGCGCGGTGGGGGTGGCGGGGGCCGGCGCGATCGCGTTTCCCGCGGCGCCGAGTTGCGCGCTCGCGGAGCTTTCTGAATTTTGCGTGCTTTGGACGGGGGACGGTTCATGCCGCGGCTCCGCGAGCAGCGGCGACAGCAGCTCTTGGATGCTGCGCGTGATGGGGCCCAGCGTGAGCGGGCGCGAATCCAACGAGCGCAACGGCCAAACGCCGATGCGCGCATTCGTAATGAATATTTCCTCGGCTCGGCTCAGATCGTCCGCGTTCAAATCGCATTCTTCCCTCGCAATCCCTGCACGTAAGGCTTCCTGCAAGACCACTCGTCTCATCACGCCGGCTACGCCGCAACGCTCGATGCGTGGCGTACGAAGTATCCCGGCGCACACTATGAACACGTTGCTCATCGTGCCCGAAACCAAAAAGCCCGAAGTACTGAACATCAGCGCTTCGGAGGCGGATTGCTCGCCGGCCTCCGCACGGGCGAGCACTTGCTCGAGCCGACTGAGATGCTTCAAACCCGCAAGCCCGGGGTTCTCACCGAGACGCATCGCCGCGGTACGGGCCGAAATACCCAGTCGCCAAGCGCTGGGATCTTCCTGCGGCCAGGAATAACGAAGCACGACGCGCGTCGCAGATTCATCTCCCGTCGGTGCGTAGCCGCGTGCCGTCGCGACTCCTCGAGTCACGATGACTTTGATGAGCGACGGCTCGCTTGGTGACGCCAGCCGCTCAATCTCCTCCCGCAACGCCGCCAGGCCCGAAAAGTGGAGATGCAATCGCTCACAGCCTTTGGCCAGCCGCTCCAGATGCAGATTCAGAAACCGTGCACGGCCACCAAGGCAAGCGATGGTTTCGAAGAGTCCATCGCCATAGTGCAGTCCGCGATCGAGGGCCGACACGCTGGATGCCGCGGCCCCGTCGATTAACACGATTTCGGGCTCTGCAGAGCTGTTCACGTCTCGAACACGGCGAGCAAGCCGCGTGCCTTGGCGCGCGTCTCTTCCAATTCACGCTGCGGATCGGAGTCCGCGACGATGCCGGCGCCGGCACGCAGCTCAATGGCGCGGCCGCGAAGCGTCATCGTGCGAATCAAGATGTTCAGGTCCATCGTACCGTCTCGGGACAAAAAGCCTAACGAGCCGGTGTAAGCACCGCGCCCCTCACCTTCCAATTCCGCAATGATCTGCATGCAACGAACTTTCGGCACGCCGGTGATGGTGCCGCCGGGAAACACAGCGCGCAAAGCTTCGATGGGCGTCACGTCCGCCCGCAGATGCCCACGAACATTCGAAACAATGTGATGCACGTGCGCGTAACTTTCCGTGACCATCAGCTCATCGACGCGAACGCTTCCCGGCTCACAAACGCGGCCGAGATCGTTCCGCTCCAAGTCGATGAGCATGATGTGCTCGGCACGCTCCTTGGGATGCGCTGCCAGCTCGGCAAGCTCCACTGAATCCCGGCCCGAGTTCGTGCGCGGGCGCGTGCCCGCGATCGGCCGCGTCTCAATGTATCCGCCGCCAATTCTGACGAGCCGCTCGGGAGATGAGCTGAGGAGCGTAACGTCTTGCCACTGTACAAGAGCCGCGAAAGGCGCGGGGTTGGTTGCGCAAAGCCGTGCATACAAACGACCGATGTCGGGCGCCCCCGCAAGCTCTACGCGCCACGACCGCGACAGGTTGGCTTGATAGATATCGCCGTCGCGTATGTAGTCCTTTGCCCGCAGTACGCGCTCCAAGTAAAGCTCCGGCGATTCTTCGCGGACCGACCGCGCGCGAATAGGATCCGACTTTACGAGAACCGTGGCGGCTTGCGTTGCGTCAGCTTCCAATTGCGCGATGGACTCGCGGGCGTCGGGCTCGGCGACCGCGAACACTTTGTTCGTGGCTTTCACATGAATGAGGGCACACGGCGTGCGCAACGCGAATGCATTCCAAGGCAGTGGGCCTTGCGGCAGCTGCAAACGGCGCTCGATTTCCCCCGCCGCCTCATAGGCCAGAAACACCACCCAACCGCCGACGAAGGGCAAGTCCGGCGATGTGATCGCGGCTCGCTCGGCCAGCCACCACCGCTCCAGGCCCGCGAAAAATCCATTGCGTACCGGAGAGCCTGTCCGTTCGATTATCGCGTCAAGCTCTTTGGGCCACCGAGTGCCGTAGGCTGGTTTGCCATACGACTCGGCAACGAGTCGGCCCGACGCATCGGACCACAGTGCCGCGCACGGCATCGCCGCGAGAATGCTCATCCGACCTAACGGTCCTTCGGCCGCGCTATCGAACAAAGCGGGATAACGCGCGGGCTGCGCCGCCGCGAGATGTCGCAAGACCTCCGGTGGCACCTCCAAAGGGCGAATGAGCGCGCGCAGGCTCGTGCCGCGGGCGCTCATTCTTGTTCCTTAAGGCGGGAGTGGATCAGCCCGTGAACTTGCGAAAGATCACGGTGCCGTTGGTGCCGCCGAAGCCGAAAGAGTTCGACACCGCCGTTTCGATTTTCGTGGGACGCGCGGTGTTCGGCACGTAATCGAGATCGCACTGCGGATCCGGGGTGCGGTAGTTGATGGTCGGCGGTGCGACCTGATCGCGGATGGCGAGGATGGAGAAGATAGCCTCCACGACTCCCGCCGCGCCGAGCAGATGGCCCGTCATGGATTTGGTCGAGCTTACCGGAAGTCGCGCGGCGTAATCGCCGAAGGCGCGCTTAATGGCGGCGGTTTCGGCGCGATCGCCCAACTCTGTCGATGTGGCGTGTGCGTTCAGATAGTGCACATCGGACGCATTGATCTTCGCATCGGCCAGCGCATTCGTCATGGCCAGTCGTGCGCCCTCACCGTCTTCCGGCGGAGCCGTGATATGAAACGCATCGCCGCTCATGCCGAAGCCTATGAGCTCGGCGTAGATGCGCGCGCCGCGCTTCTTCGCATGCTCGAGCTCCTCGAGAATGACGCCGCCGCCGCCGTCACCGAGCACGAAGCCATCGCGCTCCAGATCGAACGGCCGGCTGGCTTCCTGAGGCGCATCGTTGCGCGTGGAAAGCGCTCGCGCCTGACCGAAGCTACCCAGTCCGCACACGGTCATCGCCATCTCGGCGCCGCCGGCGATCATCCAATCTGCATCGCCGTACTGGATGGTTCGCATGCCGAGACCGATGGCGTGCGTGGACGTTGTGCACGCCGTAACGACACCTAAGTTCGGCCCGCGCAAGCCGAATCTAATCGAGAGATGGCCCGCGATCATGTTGATGATCGAGGCGGGCACGAAGAACGGCGAGATCTTCTTGGGACTTCCGGACTCCCGGAAGCTCTCATATTCCTCTTCGATCGTGCCCAAGCCGCCGATGCCGGCGCCGCAGATGGCTCCGCAACGCGTGAGATCGACTTTGGAAAAGTCAGTCCCCGAATCGGCAACCGCCTGCATGCCGGCGACGATGCCGTATTGCATGAACGGATCCATGCGACGAGCATCTTTGGGCGTGATGTATTCGTTCAATTCCAGATCGCGCACTTCGCCACCGAAGCGCACTGGAAACTTGGAAACATCGAAACGAGTGATCGGCCCGATCCCGCTCTTGCCGTTGAGAACAGAGTCCCATGCTTTGGGAACAGTGCTTCCGACGGGAGAGACGATACCGAGCCCCGTGACGACTACGCGACGCTTACTCACAGAGGGCCTGTGCGCTGTGCTCTGATAACCGAGACTCTGATGTTCGAAGATCGCTGGCGGCGGCACTGAAGCCGCCGACCATTCGCGACTCGATGATCAGGCCTTGGTCCGCCGCTCGTTGATGTAGTCGATCGCTTGATGCACCGTCGTGATCTTTTCAGCGTCTTCGTCCGGGATCTCGATTTCGAACTCTTCTTCGAGCGCCATGACCAGCTCGACAGTGTCCAGCGAGTCCGCTCCCAGATCGTCGACGAAAGAGGCGTCGTTCGTGACCTGTTCTTGTTTGACGCCCAATTGCTCGGCGACGATGGCCTTTACCTGCTGTTCAACCGTGCTCATTACGAGATTGTCCTTCTGACGATTACTTCCACATGCGCACCGGGCCGGCGGCACGGGCGCGGTATTGTAGGTGAACACCCATGGGGGTGCCACTCAAAGCCGACATGCGAGTGATTGTTTTTTCAGGTGAAACCGAAGCGCGTCCGATACTACGGATAGACGCGTCTGGATAGCATTTCTCCCATTCTGTGGTGTCAATCCAACGTTGCGAAGAGCGCTCATGCCATGTACATCCCGCCATTCACATGGAGCGTTTCGCCTGTGATGTAAGCCGCCTGCGGAGATGCCAAAAACAGCACCGCCGCGGCGATGTCCGCCACGCCGCCCAAGCGGCCGATCGGAATCTGAGCGAGCAGCGCATTGCGCTGCTCTTCGGTGAGCGCGCGTGTCATGTCCGTATCGATGAAGCCCGGCGCGACCGCATTGACCGTGATGCCGCGCGAGGCCACTTCCTTCGCGAGCGACTTCGTGAACCCCAACAGGCCTGCCTTCGCGGCTGCGTAATTGGCTTGTCCGGGATTGCCGGTCAGGCCGACGACTGATGTGAGATTGATGATGCGCCCATTGCGTTCTTTCATCATTCGCTTCAAGCACGCCTTCGAAAGGCGGAACACCGAAGTAAGATTGGTTGCGATTACGCTATCCCAATCCTCCTGCTTCATTCTCAGCAACAGCGTGTCCCGCGTGATGGCCGCGTTATTGACCAGAACAGTGGGCATTCCATCGTTCTTGTCGAGATCTTCAAGAAACGAATCGATGGACGCCGCGTCTCCGGCGTCCAGCACAGCACCGCGGCCGTTGTATCCATACGACGCAAACGTCGCAGAGAGTTTTGAGGCGCCCTCCTCACTCGTGCTGGTGCCGACTACACGAGCGCCCGCTTGCGCGAGCGCCAAGGCAATGGCGTTTCCGATGCCACGCGAAGCGCCGGTTACCAGCGCGACTTGATTCTGCAACCCTGCGGCCAGGGTGGCTTGCGTATCAGACATGAGTGGTCACTCCCGCTGCTGTGAGCGCGGCGTCGAGTGAGGCCACGTCGTCCAATGACAAAATCTGAAGATCCGGTCGGCGTTCGATGCGCCGGCAGAGGCCCGTCAGCACTCTGCCGGGACCGCATTCGATGAGTTGGTCGATATCGCCACCGGTGACGGCGCGAACCGTTTCGGGCCAGCGCACCGGACTTGCGAGCTGGCGGCCCAACAACTCACGGATCGCTTGCGGGTCCGAGTAAGCCTTGGCATCCACCGCGCTGACGTATCGAGTACGGGGTGCCGAGATCGCGATCGATGCGAGCTTTGTCGCGAAGCGCTCGGCGGCAGGTTTCATCAAGCTGCTATGCGCAGGCACGCTAACCGGCAATGCCACCGCGCGCTTCGCGCCTTTGGATTTCGCGATATCGACGGCGCGCTGCACGGCGGCCATGTCGCCGGCGATGACGATTTGGCCCGGCGCATTGAAGTTCACCATCTCGACGACAGCGCCTTGGGCGGCCTCACGGCAGGCCTCGCCGAGCACGGATTCGTCCAATCCCAAAATCGCGGCCATCGCGCCCGCACCGGGGGCCACGGCCTCTTGCATCACTTGTCCGCGAAACTTCACAAGGTCGATGGCCACCGCGAATTCCAGTGCACCGGCGCAAGTGAGTGCGGTGAACTCGCCGAGACTGTGACCTGCGACGGCGGCGGGCAGCCCACCTCCGCGGCGCTGCCAGACTCGCCACGTGGCGATGCCCGCGGCCAACATGGCGGGCTGCGTTCGCTCGGTAGT
>Ga0307515_10017857_pt1 | contig 12892 bp, 12 predicted proteins | sample 17_EM_MG_FD_194513 | JGI IMG/M metagenome (GOLD analysis project Ga0307515, IMG submission 194513) | Populus trichocarpa ectomycorrhiza microbial communities from riparian zone in the Pacific Northwest, United States - 17_EM | ecosystem: Host-associated > Plants > Roots > Unclassified | place...
CCTCAACCACCGCCTGGCCGACATCGCGCAGAACCACGCGCAGAAGAAGCGGCGGCGCTTCGCGCCGATCGTCGCGCTGGCGCGCCAGCAGGGCCTGGCGATCACGCAGGCGCGGTTGTACGCGGCGCTGGCCGAGGGCAGCACATGAACGTGTGAAGCAACACGCCATTCAACGGCGGGCGGTGTCGTGCTCGAGGCACCGCCCCGAATGTTCCCGGCAGGAACGTTCGATCTTCCATCTCGAGCGGCACCCGAAACGAAGCAACAAGGAGACACAGATGAACGGGACTATCAGGAAAGGTCTGAGGAAAGGTCTGGCATGCTGGGCCGCAACGGCAGCGGCATTGTTCGGCCTGGCAGGGACTACCGGCGCGCGTGCGAACGACGGAGGCGGTGACGCCTCACTACGCGCGGCGATCGAACATGCGGAGCGCACGGCCCCGCCCGGGCGACGCGCCATCGTCGAGACCCACATCCACTTCTGGAAGGTCACGCGGCCGGGCGGCGTGCCGTGGCCGACACCGGCGGAAGGGCCGATCTTCCGCGACGTGTTGCCGCCCGAGTACAAGGCCATCGCGCGCGCCAACGGCGTGGTGACGGCCGGCATCGTCGAAGCCAGCGGCATCGTCGCCGACAACCAGTGGATCCTGGATCTGGTCCGGCACGACCACTTCTATTCGTTCTTCGTCGGCAACCTGGAGATCGGTGCGCCCACCTTCGCCGGTGACCTGGCGCGTCTGGCGCACGACTCGCGCTTCGTGGGCATCCGCGGCTACCTCACCGGCCCGGCCGAAGGCATCACGCTGAGCCCGGCGCAGCTGGCCAGCCTGCGCAACCTGGCAGCGCGTGGCATGACGCTGGACATCATCAGCCGTGGCACGAAGAACCCGAAGGCCCAGGTGCAGGCGCTGTGCACTGCGGTGCCCGACCTGCGCATCATCATCGACCACCTGGGTGGCGCCCAGGGGCTGGCGCCGGACCCGACCTGGGAACTCGAGATTCGCCGCCTGGCCGACGTCTGCCCGAATCTGTACATGAAGTTCTCGTCGTTCTACGACATGTACGCGCCCGGCGATGTGGTCTTCCCGTCGCCGACGGACCTGGCCGCCTACAAGCCGCACTTCGACGTGCTGATGACGGCGTTCGGCGCCGACCGCCTGCTCTGGGGCAGCAACTGGCCCGTGATCACGCTGCACGGGACGTTCGAGGCCCAGATCGCCATCGCCGAGGAATACCTGGCGCCGTTCGGCCATCAGGTGCGTGACAAGGTGATGTTCAAGAACGCGCTCGGGTTCTATCGCCGGCACCGCCCGTAGGCCGCGCGCGCCGCTCGGGACTGAGGCCTGATTCTTTCGCCTCAGTCCTTCGAGCGTCCGGCATCGACGCCGTCGAACCAGCGCAGCGCCGCTTGCAGCCACTGCTTCAGGAACGCCTCGGTCGAGGCGTCCGAGATCACGCCGCTCTTGTCGATGAGATCCTTCTTGAACTGGACGTAGGCCTCGGGCTGGCCCAGCGTCGGCACGTCCAGATAGGCAAGCACCGTGCGCAGGTGCTGCTGCGCCGTCGCGGTGCCGATGGCGCCCGGCGAGGTGCCCAGCACCGCGCCGGGCTTGCCCGCGAACGAGTTGCTGCCGTAGGGCCGCGAAGCCCAGTCGATCGCGTTCTTCAGCACGCCCGGTATCGAGCGGTTGTATTCCGGCGTCACGACGATCAGCGCGTCGGCCGCCGCGATCTCGCGTTTCAGGCGCTGCGCCGGTTCGGGCATCGCGTTGTCCTGATCCTGGTTGTACGGGGGCAAGTCGTCGATGGCCAGATGCTGCAAGATGACGCCTTCCGGCGCCAGCCGTGCCAGCGCCAGCGCGAGGCGGCGGTTGAACGATTCAGCGCGCAGGCTGCCGATCAGCACGGCAATGCGGCGGGGCTTGGTGGGCATGGGCACCTCCTGGAGATGCGCCCGTGCGGCAAGCCGCGCGCCCGCGTCAGAATGGCCCTTCACCGTGCTTTCCACCGACGGAGGAAACGAATGACGGCGACAGCAAGACTCCGGGCCGGCGCCAGCGGCTACGCCTTCAAGGAATGGAAGGGCAGCTTCTACCCGGAAAAGATGCAGCCCGAGGCCATGCTGGCCTTCTACGCCCAGCAGCTGCCGACAGTGGAGATCAACAACACCTTCTATCAGATGCCCAAGCCCGATGTGTTGGCGCGCTGGGCCGAGGCGACACCCGAACACTTCCGCTTCTCGATCAAGTCGCCGCGCCGCATCACGCACGATGGGCGCCTGGCCGTGGACAAGGTGGCCGACTCGGTGGCCTACCTCTACAAGACACTGGCGACGCTCGGCGCCAAACGCGGCCCGGTGCTGTTCCAGCTGCCGCCTTTCCTGCGCAAAAACCCGGGCCTGCTGAAGGACTTCCTGGCGCTGCTGCCCGATGTCGAGGGCGGCCACCAGGCGGCCTTCGAGTTCCGCCACGACAGCTGGTTCGACGACGAGATCTACGCGCTGCTGCGGTCGGCCGGTGCCAGCCTGTGCCTGTCCGAACGCGAAGACGCGATGCCGCCGCCGCTGGTGGAGACGGCCGATTGGGGCTACGTGCGGCTGCGGCTGGAGACCTATTCAACCGAGGACTTGGCAGCCTGGGCGGCGCGGCTGCTGGCCACGCGCTGGCGCGACATCCACGTCTACTTCATGCACGAGCCGACGGCACCCGGCTACGCGGAGGCGCTGCTGGAGCTGGCGCAGAGCCAGACCCCGCCAGCGTCCTGAGCGCGGCCTTCAGCGTCTGCTTGCAGGCCGCGTAGTCCTGCCATGGGTCCACGGTCTGGAACGACAGGTGCTCGCGCGCGTTGCGCACGTTCCACTGGTCGCTGCGCTTGAGCGCGTCCAGCTGCTCCCAGGCCAGCGGCATCGAGACGCCGAGCCCCGGCCGCGCACGGGCCGAGTACGCCGCCGCGGTGGTGGCGCCGTGGTTGTTGCGCAGGTAGTCGACGAAGATGCGGCCGACGCGGTTGGCCGCGCCGCTGCGCGCGACGAAACGCTGTGGGATCACCTTGGCCATGTGCTGCACCAGCGCCTGCGCGAAGCCGCGCACGCCGTCCCAATCGTCGCGCGGGGCCAGCGGCACCACCACGTGCAGGCCCTTGCCGCCGCTGGTCTTGAGCCAGCTCTGCAGCCCCAGTTCCTGCAGCATGCCGCGCACCAGCAGCGCCGCTTCGCGCACGCGCTCCCAGCGTTCGCCTTCGCCCGGGTCCAGGTCGAACACCACGCGGTCGGGCTTGTCGATGCAGCGCACCCTCGCGTTCCAGGTGTGGAACTCGATCACGTTCATCTGCGCGGCCGCCACCAGCGCCTTCTTCGTCGGCACCTCCAGCAGCGGCGCGTGGCCGGGCCACACCGCCTCGTCGAGTTCCTTCAGGCCCAGGCCCTGCAGCGACTCCATGTGCTTCTGGAAGAACAACTCGCCGCCGACGCCGCTGGGCCCGCGCACCAGCGAACAAGGCCGGCCCTTCAGATGCGGCAGCATCCATTCGGCCACCGACTCGTAATACCGCACCAGCTCCAGCTTCGTGGTGCCGGTGGTCGCGTCGATGACACGTTCGGGGTTCGAGACCTTGATGCCTTCGACCACGGGGCTGCCGGCCTTCACGAGCGCCGGGCCGGTCGGCATCACCGTGCCTTCGCGACGCACATCCTGCGGCAGCTTGTCGCCGCGCAGGCTGAGGAACTTCGCGTGGCGGATCTGCTGGTCGGGCGTCCAGTCGCCGAACTCGACTTCGGCGACGAGTACCGGCTTGACGAAATGGCGTAGCGCCAGGTCGCGCACGCTAAAGCGCTGCTGCTGCAGCGGCTGCTTGCCGAACGGCGAGGCCTTCACTTCGATGCGCACCAGCTGCTGCTTCAGCGCCGCTGCGGTCTTGGCGTTCCAGCCGGTGCCGACGTTGCCGACATACACCAGCTGGCCGCCGTCGTCGTGCACGCCCAGCAGCAGGCTGCCGATCTCGGCTTCGCCGCTGGAACGGTCGGTGTAGCCGGCAATCACGAACTCCTGGCGCAGCTTGTTCTTCAGCTTGAGCCAGGTCTCGGTGCGGCGCGATTCGTAGGGCGAGTCCTTGCGCTTGGCGATCACGCCTTCCAGGCCCATGCGCCGCGCCGATTCAAGCAGCGAGCCCACGTCGGCGTCGAAGTCGGCGCTGAAGTCGATGTGCGCGTGCGGGTTCGCGTCGAGGAACTGCTTGAGCAGCTGGCGCCGCTGCACCAGCGGCACGGCGCGCAGGTCGTAGCCTTCGAAGTAGGGCAGGTCGAAGAGGAAGTAGCGGATGCTGTCGGTGCGGCGGTGGTCGAAGGCGTTCTGCAGCGCGTTGAAGTCGGGCGTGCCGGTCTTGCCGAGCACGACGATCTCGCCGTCGAGCCACGTGCTCTGCAGCCCGAGGCCGCTCAAGGCCTTCACGAGGCCCGGCATGCGGTGCGCCCAGTCGTGCCCGCCGCGCGTGATCAGCTTCACTTCGCTGCCTTCGATGCGCGCCATCAGCCGGTAGCCGTCGAGCTTGATCTCCCAGCTCCATGCGCCCGAGGTCGGCGCCGCGGCGGCCAGGCTCGCGAGCTGCGGCGTCAGTATCGCGGGCATCGGCGCCTGCACCGCGCCGTCGGGGCGTTCGCTGCTGCCGCTGCGGGCCTTCAGCGGCTTGGCGATCACGCTGTCGGGCAGCGCGCTGACCACGTCGTAGGCGTTGCGCGGTTTCGCGAAGCGGTCGCGCTTCTTGAACAGCAGCCAGGCATCCTGGCGGTCGCCGGGTTTGGCGATGCGCACCAGCTCCCACATGCCGGACAGCTTGTGGCCGTCCAGCGTGAACACGAGCTTGCCGTCCTTCAGCCCCTGGTGCGGATTCACCGCCGGCACCCAGCTGCCGTTGTCCCAGACGATCACGGTGCCGGCGCCGTACTGCTTGGGCGGGATCGTGCCTTCGAAGCTGCCGTAGGACAGCGGATGGTCCTCGGTGCGGATCGCGATGCGCTTGTCGGTCGGGTCGTAGCTCGGGCCCTTGGGCACCGCCCATGACAGCAGCACGCCGTCGAGTTCGAGGCGCAAGTCGTAGTGCAGCCGCGTGGCGGCGTGCTTCTGGATCACGAACGAGAGCTCTGACCCCGAGGGCTGCACCTCGCCGCGTGGTTCGCCGGTCAGCGTGAAGTTGCGTTTGGCCCAGTAGCGCGCAAGGGGGTCCTGCTGCAACAACGGCGGCTTCTTCGCCATGGCGGCTCTAGCGCTGCAATCTGCGGTAGGCGCTGAAGTGGCGCAGCGCGCCGCGTTTGTCGCCCAGCTGTTCGCGCAGCCGGCCCAGGTTGTAGTGCGCGTCGGCCAGCGCCGGGTCGAGTTCCAGGCTGCGTTCGTAGCTGGCCACGGCCTCGGGCAGGCGGAAAGCTGGGCCAGTTCGGCGAAGCGGCCGGCGTCGGCCAGCATCGCGCCCAGGTTGAGATAGGCCTCGGTCATTGCCGGCGCGCGCACCAGCGCTTCGAGGTAGGCGGCCTCGGCGGCGGCGGGATCGGCCGCTTCCAGGGCCAGCGCGCGCTCGAACCAGGTGGCGGCGCTCGGGCCCGCGGCCGAGGCCGTGTCGCGCGCCAGGATGGCCACGCTGCCGGCCAGCGGCGCCACCTCGAAGTCCATCAGCAGCTGGCCGCTGTCGGCCTGCCAGCGGCCGTCGCGGTCGCGTACCGCGACGTCGGTGCCGATGGCGGTGATGCGCAAGCCCGTCAGCGGCAGCTGCGCCGGCAGCGTCGCCTTCAGCCGCGCCAGCGACGACAGGATGCGGCGCGGCGGGATCTTCGAGGCCTGCAAGGTGTGCGCGGTGCGCAGCAGCATCAGGTCCTGGAAGGTGAAGCGCCACTCGTTGCGGCGGCCGCGTGTCGGCGCGACGAAACCTTGTTCGATGAGCCCGGTGACGATGCGCCGCGACAGGCCCAGCATCGCCTGCACGCGACGCAGCGAGTAGGTCGCGCGGCCGTCGTCGACAGTGCCGGTCACTTCCTGGCGCGGGCGCGCGGCGCGGGTGCGGCGGCGGGTTCTTCGGCCGGGGCGGCGGTCGCACGCTTGGCGCTCTTGCGCTCCTTGGCCGGCGCCGGTTCGGCCGCAGCGGCCGCGGCCGCAGGCGCCTTCTTGCCCAGGCTGGCGCGCAGCGCTTCCATCAGGTCGATCACCTGCGCGGTGCCCGGCGCTTCGTCAGGCACGGCCGACGTCACCACCTGCTTGCCGGCGATCTTCTCGTCGATGGCGGCCAGGATGCGCTGCCGTTCGGTGTCGACGTACTCCGTCGGGTCGTAGGCGTCCTGCGAGATCTGATCGATCAGCTGCAGCGCCAGCTGCAGCTCGGCCGGCGTCACGGTGACCGGCTCGATGCTCAGGTCCTTCAGCGAACGCACCTCGTCGGCATACAGCAGCTGCTGCAGCACCAGGCCGTCTTCCACCGGCCGCACCTGCACCACGTACTGCTTGGCCTTCCAGGCCCACTTCGCCAGCGCGCAGCGGCCGCTCTTGCGCATCGCCTCGGCCAGCAGGGCGTAGGGCTTGCCGCCGCGCTTGTCGGGCGCGATCAGGTAGGCCTTGTCGTAGAACAGCGGGTCGACCGACTTCTCGGGGATGAAGGACAGGATCTCGATCGTCGGACTGCTGGCTTCTTCCAGCGCCTTCAACTCGTCGGGCGCGAACAGCACGAAGCGGTCTTTCTCGAACTCGTAGCCCTTCACCATGTCGGCGCGGGCCACCACGCTCTGGTCCTTCTCGGACACGTACTGCTGTTTCAGCCGCGAGCCGTCCTTGGCCAGCAGGTTGAACTTGACCGAACTCGCGGTCTCGGTGGCCGAATAGAGCTTCACCGGAATCGACACGAGGCCGAAGCTCAGGGTCAAGGAAGCGATCGAACGTGCTGCCATCACCAAACCTCTGGGTGCGAAAATGCTCGCAGGGGCAACATGTTAGCCTCATTTTCTAGTGACGTTTCGAGATTCGCCAGGCGGCCCGCTACGTGCACCGGCTGGCTGCTTCGGGTGACGCAAAGAGAGCGACAATTGACGCCTTTCATGCATCAGTCCTTGCCATCGCTGTTGTTCCCCGAGTACCGCCGCCGTGTACTCGGCCTATTGCTGCTGCGCCCGGAGGAAGCCCTGCATGGCCGCGAAGTCGCCCGGCGCACGGGGTTGCCCGCTGGCACCATCACGCGTGAGCTGACCAAGCTGGCCCAGGCCGGGTTGCTCAAGCGCGAGAAGCGGGGCAACCAGCAGGTCTACAGCGCCAACACCGCCGGCCCGATCTTTGCTGAACTGGCCAGCATCCTCCGCAAGACCTCCGGGCTGGCCGACGTGCTGACCGAAGCGTTGACGCCATTGACGCCCAAGCTCGGATTCGCGTTCGTGTTCGGTTCAGTCGCACGCGGGCAAGAGACCGCGGGCAGCGATGTGGACCTGATGCTGATCGGCGACATCGGCTTCCGCGACGCGGTGGAAGTCCTGCACCCGGCGCAGACCGTGCTCGCGCGCGAGATCAACCCCAAGGTCTTCGCCACTAGCGAGTTCGCGATCAAGGCGCGCACCGAACCCTTTCTGCGTGACGTGCTGGCAAAACCCAAGATCTTCCTGATCGGCAACGCTCATGACCTTGAAGAACTTGCTGGGCATCAGCCTTGACGCAGTGGCGCCGGACCCGGCGCTGATTGCGAAGCTGCTGGCCGCCGCGCGGCGCAACATCGTCGATGCTCAGTTGCCAAATCTGAGCGCCGAGAATCGCTTCGATGCGGCCTACAAGGCCGTCATGCAACTGGCAATGGTGGCGCTCAACGCCAACGGCTACCGCACGCTGACCAGCAAGCCTGGGCACCACCAGACGGCCATCCAAACGCTGTCGACCAGCGTCGGGCTGGCGCCAGCGAAGGTCATCGTGCTGGACGCACTGCGCAAGCAGCGCAACCTGTCGGACTACTCCGGCGACCTCGTGCCCGAGGCCGTTGCAGCCGACTGCCTGTCCAGCGCCTTGGCCTTGCAGGCTCATCTTCAGGAGTGGCTGAAGGTAAACCAACCGGGCCTGTTGTCGCCCTGATCGCTCATGAGCCTTGCCCTCGTCGTCGCCGTCCTGGTGCCCAGCGTCATCGCGGTGGCGCTTTGGCAACGGCAGCGTTCGCTGCGCCGCGAGGCCCACATCCGCAGCTTCGAGCTGCCGCAAGGCCTGTTCGACCGCCTGCGCAAGCGTCACCCGGCCTTGAGCGCGAAGGACTGCCAGCTGGTCGCGCATGCGCTGCGCCAGTTCTTCCTGACCCACTTGAAGAGCGGGCGGCGCAACGTCTCGATGCCTTCGCAGGTGGTCGACGACCTGTGGCACGAGTTCATCCTCTACACGAAGAACTACCAGGCCTTCTGCCGCCGCGCCTTCGGCCGTTTCATGCACCACACGCCGGCGGTGGTGCTGCGCGGCAGCGGCGGCGCACGCACGGCCAATGCGGGCCTGCGGCGCTGCTTCTGGTTCGCCTGCCGCGAAGAACACATCAACCCGAAGAAGCCGACGCGGCTGCCGCTGCTGTTCGCCATCGACAGCAAGCTGGCCATCGCCGGCGGCTTCCACTACATCGCCGACTGCTCGGCGATGAAGGCGCAGCCCGGCGGCGATGGCGCAACCGCCATCTACTGCGGTGGCGACTTTGCCGACGGCGGCGTGGACGGCAGCACCGACGGCTTCGGCGACGGCGGCGGCGGCAGCAGCGACGGCGCCAGCGGCGACGCAGGCGGCGGCGACAGCGGCTGCAGCGGCGGCGGCTGCAGCAGCGGCGAATGAAGCGCGCGCTGGTCGTCGTCAGCGACTCGCGGCGCTGGATCACGCCCGAGCCGTTGAACGTGGCGCCGGAACTCGTGGGCGCCGCGCTGGGCACGCCGGCGCACCGCGCCCTGGCGATGGCGCTGGACCTGCTGGTGGTGGCGCTGCTCAGTGGCGTCAGCGGGCTGTGGTTGTGGCTGGGGCTTGGCCTGGTGCTCTTGCAGCTGCGTGCCCGCCAGCGCTCGGCGCCGGCGGGGCGGCGCGCGATCGTCGGCTGGGTGGGCGCCGCGCTGGTGTTGCTGCTGGCGGTGCAGGAAGGGCAGCAGCGCTGGGACGACTGGCGCCGGCCGGAAGTCGCCGCCGCCACGGCGCGCGCCGACGATGCGGCCGAACCTGCGGAGACCGTCGACGTGTCCGGCACGGCGGCATTGCCGGCTTCGGCCGCGGCTTCAGCGCCCGAGGTCGTGCTGGCCCAGCGCGTCGCGCAGCTGGAAGCCGAGCTCGTCGAAGCACGCAAGCCGCAGAAGCTGCGCCTGAAGGACCGGCTGATGGGTTTCCTGGACGACATCGGCGCCGGCCTGGGCTGGGGCATCGTCTACTTCTCGCTGCTGCCGGCCTGGTGGGGCGGGCAGACGGTGGGCAAGAAGGTGCTGGGCTTGCGCGTGGTCGAACTCACCGGCAAGCCGATGACGGTGCTGCGCAACCTCAAGCGCTACGGCGGCTACGCCGCGGGCCTGGCAACCGGCGGCCTGGGCTTCATGCAGATCCTGTGGGATGCAAACCGCCAGGGCCTGCACGACAAGGCGGCGCACACCGCCGTGCTCGACCTGCGCACCGCACCGCCCGGCCCCGCGCCGGAGCCCGGGCCCGAGACCGGCTGAGCGCGGCCAAGCGCCCCTCAACCACGTAGAAGCCGCAGCTTGCCGCTGCGCAGGCCGGCCCCTAGACTGCCCCGCACGATGCACGCCGCGCAGAACCAACTCATCACCCGCATCGGCCCCGGCACCCCGTGCGGCGACTTGCTGCGGCGCTACTGGCAGCCGCTGGCGCTGCTGGATGAATTCGATCCGCGCCTGGACCCGCGCATGGCCGAGCGCCCGTTGAAGGTGGTGCGGCTGTTGGGCCAGGAACTCGTGCTGTTCCGCAACGCCGACGGCGGCTTCGGTTTGCTGGACCGCGACTGCCCGCACCGCGGCGCTGACCTCGCGTTCGCACGCCATGAAGGCGACGGTATCCGCTGCCCTTTCCATGGCTGGAAGTTCGCCGCCGACGGCCGCTGCCTGGAGACACCCGCCGAGCCGATGGGCTCCACCTTGTGCCAGCGCGTGCGCCAGCGCAGCTATCCGCTGAAGGTGCACAGCGGCGTGGTGTTCGCCTACCTCGGCCCCGAAGACGTGCCGCCGCCCGAGCTGCCGGCCTTCGATGCCTTTCGCGCGCCGGCCAGCCACAGCTTCGCGTTCAAGGGCCTGTGGCACTGCAACTGGCTGCAGGCCTTCGAGGTCGGCATCGACCCTGCGCATCCTTCGTTTCTGCACCGCTACCTGCAGGACGAAAGCCTTGAGCAGACCTACGGCCGGCAGTTCCGCGCCGCGAGCGTCGGCGAAGTCGAAGGCGAACGCTGGCCGATGACACGTGTGATGCGCGAGTCCTGCAGCCCCGAGATCCGGCATGAGGAAGTGGCGCCGGGCCTGACGCGGCTCACCACCCTGCGCCTCATCAACGAACAGCTGACGCACGTGCGCGTGACGCACGCGGCCTTTCCGCACACCTTCGTGATCCCGCTGTCGGAGACGATGACGATCACGCAGATGCACGTGCCGGTGGACGATGAACACACGTACTGGTGGAGCTTCTTCACCAGCTTCACCGAACCGCTGGACCGCGAGACGATGCGCCGCCAGCGCCTGGCCCACATGACGCTGCCCGACTACGTGCCGATCCACGGCCGCCACGACCACTGGAACTACAACCCGGTGGAGCAGCGCACGCGCACCTTCCTGGGTATGGGCGAGGACGACATCAACCTGCACGACCAATGGGCCGTCGAAAGCATGGGACGCATCCAGGACCGCACGCGCGAACACCTGGGCACCAGCGACAAGGTGATCATGGCCAACCGGCGCCAGCTGCTGAAGGCCATCGAGACCGTGCAGGCCGGCGGCACGCCGCCGATGGTGCTGTCGGCCGACGCCGCAGCCGCGCTGCAAGGCCCCGACACGATCGACTGCATCGCACCGGGCGCGAATTGGCAGGCCTTCTGGCAGCAGCAGGCCGCCGCGAAGCGCCAGGGCGCGCCCTGGCTGACGCCAGCCGTGGTCCCGAGCGCGACCGCGACCGACGCATGACGCCGGCGGCGCGGCTGGACGCCGAGGGCGTGGAACAGGTGCGTGTCGCCTGGGCCGACCTGCATGGCAGCTGGCGCGGCAAGACGCTCGTGTGGCCGGGCCCTGCGCTGGAAGCGGCGCTGCAGGACGGCATCGGCATGGTCAGCACCGTGCTGCTGAAGGACGCGTCCGACCGCACCGCGTTCAACGTCTTCGAACCCGGTGCGCTGGCCGCGGTGCCCGGCTTCGGTTCGGCCAACAACCTGCTGCTGCGGCCCGACCCGTCGAGCCTGCAGCTGCTGCCCTGGGCGCCGCGCACCGCCTGGCTGCGCGCCGAACCCTGGTGGGAAGACGGCACGCCGGTGGCGGTGTGCCCGCGCCGCGTGCTGCAGCACGCGCTGGCCGAGCTGGCGCGCGAAGGGCTCGGGCTGCGCTGCGGCCTGGAGGTGGAATTCCACATCCACCGCATCGTCGACGACGGCCTGGCGCCCGAAGGCATGGCCTGGCCGGCCGAAGCGCCGCGCGTGCGCCACAGCCACCCGGGCTACCGGCTGCTGGCCGACGAACACGCCGACCTGCTGGCCGAACCGCTGGCCATCGTGCGCCGCACCGCGCTGGGCTTGGGCCTGCCGCTGCGTTCGCTGGAGATCGAACTGGGCCCGAGCCAGGTCGAGGCGGTGTTCGCGCCGACCGACGCGCTGATCGCGGCCGATCAGATGATCCTGTTCCGCAATGCCATGCGCCAGGCGCTGCGGCGCGCGGGCTGGCAGGCCAGCTTCGTCTGCGTGCCGCCGCTGCCGGGTTCGGTGGCCAGCGGCTGGCATCTGCACCAGTCGCTGGTGGACGAACAAGGCCGCAGCGCGATGGTGCGCGAAGCCGCCGGCGGCGCGGCCGGCGATGCGCGCCAGGTCCTGTCGGACGTCGGCGCGCAGTGGCTGGCCGGGCTGCTGGCGCATGCGCCGGGCCTGGCGGCGATCTGCGCCACCAGCATCCCGGCCTACGTGCGTTTTCGCGGCAGCGTGATGGCGCCGCAAGCGGCCGTGTGGGCGCGCGACAACCGCGGCGCGATGCTGCGCGTCATCGGCAGCCCCGGCGATGCCGCCACGCGCATCGAGAACCGCATCGGCGAGCCGATGGCCAACCCGTACCTGACGATCGCCGCGCAGATCCACGCCGGCCTGCACGGCCTGCGCCAGCGCCTGAAGCCGCCGCCGGCCGCCGAGACGCCGTACGCGCCCGGCCACCCGATCCTGCCGCAGCACCTGGCTGACGCCCTGGATGCACTGACAGCCGACCGCGTGCTGCAGCAAGGCCTGGGCGCGCCAATGGTGGCGCTGTACCGCGCGATCAAGCGCCAGGAACTGGCGCGGCATGCGCAGGCCGAGGACAAGCCGGCCTGGGAACGGCGCGAGTACTTTGGACGGTACTGACGACGCGATGGCCACGACGATCACCGTGCACCTGCAAGACGCCGACGGCACGCCGCACGACATCAGCAGCCGCGCCGGCCGCAGCCTGATGCAGGCCGCCATCGACGCCGGCATCAGCGGCATCGCGGCCGACTGCGGCGGCAGCATGACCTGCGCCACCTGCCATGTGATCGTCGACGAGACCTGGCTGGCGCTGCTGCCGCCGCGCAGCGCCGACGAGGACGCAATGCTCGATATGACGGCGTTTCCACGCCAGCCGGGCAGCCGCCTGTCGTGCCAGATCCGCCTGGCCGACTCGCTGGACGGCTTGCGCGCCACCTTGCCACCCACGCAGTACTGAACCGCCCACCCC
>Ga0307515_10017858_pt1 | contig 12891 bp, 9 predicted proteins | sample 17_EM_MG_FD_194513 | JGI IMG/M metagenome (GOLD analysis project Ga0307515, IMG submission 194513) | Populus trichocarpa ectomycorrhiza microbial communities from riparian zone in the Pacific Northwest, United States - 17_EM | ecosystem: Host-associated > Plants > Roots > Unclassified | place...
TTTCAGCATGGTCAATGAACAAAATCACACCAAGTTCGGCTTCTTTTATGACTGGATTCCATTCTTCCGAAAAATTTATCTCTTGTCTCCCAACATTTAGGATTGAAATGCAATAAAAATGAAGTTTTGTACCTTTAATGCAAACACCTAAAATTAGAGAGATCAGAAGAAAAAAGCAAATCTAAGGGGACTAAACCGTACATTTCTGTGCCCTATCAACAATAAGAAAACGCACTGTGGATGAACATTCAATCCACAGTACACCATGTATGGGTGTACAATGTTTCTGCACATGAAAAAATCCGTTTTAGTTTTTCTTATAATTATAATTGTAAATGTAATTATAAGAATTACAATTACAGTTGGGACATATGGCGTTGATCGAAATTTGAAGCCCAGTTTGGAGCCAGCAATTGTTTATTCGAGGCAGTTAAAACTCCCGCGTGTCTATGCAGGTTCTTTAGAAAGAGGCCGCATTCTTTATTCTCTGCTTGCAAGGGAGAGGAGAATCAAGAGGAGAAAAAACAGAGAGAAATGACAACGAGAGACAGGGATCTTGAGCGTTTGAAACCCATTCAAGATCCTGATAAAAATATTAAGAATATCATTACCAAAGGAAGAGGCTCTAATTCTTCCTCTGAATCTGCTTCTAAGACACTGTCTTGGAAAGAAATGGCATTGAATTTTCCCAGGCTACGTAAATGACAGTGTCTTAGAGTTTTGCCGAGTGCATAGAATTCTCAGCACTTGCATCTGTATTCTCATTCTCGCAGTCCTCACCGGTTGTGTGGAAATTTTCTTCACTCTCTCGATCGATACAAGACATTATAAATCAATAATATGGCGGGAAGGAATCTGTTTGTCTTCCATTCTGCTAATTCTGTAACTATCTGGAATATATATGGTTACTTTCTTGGTATTCCCTCACGAATTTATCTCGTCTAGTCCCCTGCATTCTTGCTTGAGTGCCAGTCTTTGCAAATTAAGTCGTGAATTGTATTCCAAACTCAATGATTGCAGTGCTGGCGAGTCATGAAATATTTGCACGATTCAAGGTTTTCATGCTAAGTCAAATGTCATATCCATGGACTATCTCTGTGCATACATGTCATACTGTAAGCCTTCAACTACAATCAAGAACTGTAGATATTAACGCTTCACATTATCACATGGTTCCGCATATCCTTTGGAGGTTTCTTGATACAATTCATAAAATTTTTATTTCCTTGGTGAATAACAATAATTTGCTTTGCTTTTGCAGTGGCATCCTGCTTCCTGTAGCCATCACAGTCCGCATCACTTGGTGGTTTATTAGTCTTGTGGATGGGTTCTTCTCTCCGATCTATGCTCATTTTGGAGTCAATATATTTGGTTGGTGTGAACATTCCTTCACTCTATCACACAATTTGCTTGCTTCTATCTTTCTGTTCTCTTAGATACCTGCATTTTTGAACATTTATTTAATGCTGAAGGCACAATCTGGACATAGTGGATGCTCTTTCCATCCTTAATTACAGCTGATCTAATTATGATGCTGTAAGAATTATCGGGGTTTTATATAAAGGGGGCAACGCAATTTTCTCAAAACAATCAGTTGGAAGTAAAATGCCACCCCCGCTACTGGCAGTGGGATCATCTGTTTAGTCTAGCAACAGAATGGTCCAACTGCTAAAATACTCGGTGTCATTTCAGCCATGCAGAACCATAGCATCTGCTGAATAGATTTGAAGGATATTCAATTTGAGCTATTAGAATCAACTGTGCTCAGCAATAATTCTGTCATGGCTACTAGAGCATATTACGTTTACTTAAATGAGTGAAATTGTTATGTTTTTTGTGATTCTTGTAGAGAATATAAATAAAGAAAAACCAGTCCACTGGTTTTATCTGTGTCCAAGCTGGCTAGAAATTCTAGCTGTTGACATAGTACTATAGCAATTTAACATGGGCTGTGAAAGTAATTATTACTATATATGCCTTCTCTGTTCTGAAAAATACTTCTTTCTGACTACTTTGTAGGCCTTGGATTTGTGACCTACATCTCTTTCATCTTCCTGACTAGTGTGTTCATGCCCCCATGGTTGGGAGCTTCTGTCCTCGGCTTGGGAGAATGGTTTATCAGGACAATGCCTTTCGCTAGCTATATTTGATCTGCTTCTAAATGAATTACTCCAGCAATATCCCCAGGTTTGGATAATCAACTCCCTTTCTAATATTAGGTTTCTCAAACATGGAGTTTAAAGAGAAATCTGGATTTTAGTTCTGAGCTCCAATGCCTTCAAGGAAGTGGCAATCATAAAGCATCCACATCATGGGGAACATGCATTTGGATTCATCACATTAACATTAATTAATTAAGTTCATTATTTGTTTTGTTTTAATTTGTTTTTTTATGGGTTATCCCAAATATTATTCCCAGGTTTAAAAAGTTAACATAATTGATTTGAATTTTTTTTTTAATTTTATCATTTGATATTTTATTAATTAGAAAATTAAACTTCACATTTTATTTTAATTTGTTTTATATGAGGTTATACTAGTCTGATGATCCTAATCACAAGTTTGGCGAATATATTTTATTGATTGAGAATTAAGTTTCATGATTTATTTTATTTTATTTTCTATGAAGTTATTTTAGTTTCATGACCCCAATCATAGATTTGAGAAAATAACATGGGTTGGGTTGTATTGGATTATTTTTTTAGATTTTTTAAATTGATTTTTTATTCTATTTCATCCTTTAATATTGAGTTGAATAAGAATTGTGCTTTATGATTTTTTTTTCAATTTTTTTTCTACAAAGTTATCTCAATTCTATGACCTAGATAGTAGGTTTAATAGGTTAACCCGGGTTGACTTGGGTTATTTTTTTGTTTGTTTTCTATTAAGTTATCCTAGTCTCATGACTCAGGTTACAAGTTTGGTAAGTTAACCTATGTTTACTTGAGTTATTTTTTAAATATATTTTTTAGTTTAATTTTTATTTTAATTTTATCATTCAATGTTGAGTTGATTGAAACTTTGGTTTCATAATTTATTTTAGTTTGTTTTCTATTTGGTTATCCTGGTCTCATGAGTCAGGTCACAGTGTTTGACAAGTTAACCTAGGTTGATTCGAGTAATTTTTTTTAAAAAAAATTGATTGTATTTTTCAATTATATCCTTCAACATTAAGTTGATTGAAAATTAGGTTTCATGATTTATTTTGATTTATTTTTTATAGAGTTATCATTTTCTCATGACCAGGGCTGTGGAATTGATGGATTATCCTAGGTTGACTCGGGTTAACCCTTTAAGCATTATTTTCAAGTCACGATGCTGAAATAACATAATAGAAAATAAACAAAATAAATCATGAAGTATAATTCTCAATCAATCCAATACTAAAAGATGAAATTGAAAAAAAAATAAGAAAAAAATCTTGAGTCAACTAAGTTAATCCGCCAAACCAAGTTAACTTGTTTAACTCATAATCCATATTATACGAGTATGATAAACCAATAAAAAAAATTTAATATTACAAAAAAAAATTGATTGAAAAAAAAAAACTATTGTGCCTTTTTTATTGTATAGTTAATTACTAGTTGTCATGCATGCGCGGTGTCGCAGGCTTATGACATATTTGTGCGTTGTCATGAATTTATATAAAAAATCATAAAAAAAATTATATGGAGAAACACTATTGCAACCCACAATATTTTCAAGAAAAATTAAACTATAAAGCTAAATTCTCAACCAGCTTAATATTAAAAAAAAAATAGACAGATAATTTTGAAAAAAATCATAAAAAAAACAAAAGGAAAAAATCATGTAGGGAAACACAGCAGCAATTTATAGTATTTTGTGAGAAAATATACAATTGTAATTCTCAACCAACTTAATATTAAAAAAATAAAATCAATAAAGATAATTTTGGAAAAAATCATAAAAAAACGAAAGGAAAAAAAAATTATGCAGGAAAACACTATAGCAATCTATAGTGTTTTAAGAGAAAATCTACAGTTGTAATTTTCAACCAGTTCAATATTAAAAACAATAAAATCGATAAAGACAATTTTGAAAAAAATTATAACAAAAAAAAATCATGTGGGGAAGTACTTTAGCAATCTACGGTGTTTTAAAGAAAAAAACTACAAAGCTAAATTTTCAACCAACTCAGTATGAAAAAAATAAATTCGACAAAGATAATTTTTGAAAAAAAATCGATAAAAAATCATGTGGGGAAACACTGTAGCAAGAAAAAATCATGTGGGGGAATACTGTAACAATCCACAATGTTTTTTTTTCAAGAAAAAAAGTACAAAGCTAAATTATCAACTAGCTCAATATGAAAAAAAAACTAAAATTGACAGACAATTCTGAAAAAAAAAACAAAAAAAAAATCTTATGGGAAAACACTGTAGCAATCAACAGTGTTTTAAAAAAAAACTATAAAATTAAATTCTCAACCAGTTCAATATTAAAAAAATAAATTCAACAAATAGAATTAAAAAAAAATATGTGGAGAAATATTGTAGCGAAACAAAAACCATATGGGGGAAATACTCTAGCAATTTACAATGTTTTTTTATATAAAAAAACTACAAAGCTAAATTCTCAATCAGCTCAATATGAGAAAAAAAAAACCAAAAAGGACCATTTTGGGAAAAAAAATCATAAAAAAAATCATATAAAAAAACATTGTAACAATTCACAATGTTTTTTTTTTAAAATGACAAAGCTAAATTCTTAACCAGTTCAATAATAAAACAAAATCAGCAAAAATAATTTTTAAAAAATCATAATTTTCTTTTAAAAATAAAACATGTAAAAACAAAAAAAATATATTAGTACAACAAAAATAAAAAAAAATAAAAAGCTACAGCTGCACTTTTAGATTATTGTTAAGACAGGCAACATGACGTTAGCTACAAGAGTTGACCCATTCATTTAATATCTAGAGTATTAATGTAAATGATAACAGGTACAAACAAGTAAACATTCCGTTGTCGTCCAGCGGTTAGGATATCTGGCTTTCACCCAGGAGACCCGGGTTCGATTCCCGGCAACGGAATTATTTTTAGTTACATCTGTAATGGCGCCTTTTACTGATTTACCTCAGCTTGCTTGGATATTTGTTGCTATCTAGGATTCTAGAGGAAAAGTCCTAGAACAACTTCTAATTAATCTCAAATTCGATTCACCAATAGGCAATGGTCCAGCCGAAGCTCAGAATCAGCATTTTTGAGTGAAATCTTTCCTCGAGGAACTTCGTAACTAATTAAGGCACCTAAAATGGCACTTTGAAAATCGTAATTGGTATCTTCCAGTAGCTGGACCGGACCCTCTCATGGCTGGTTCGCTCTCAAATGTTCAGTCCATGAAATTAGAAACAAGAGATCAAATTATGCCATTACTATTTGCAGCATTCATATGCTTTTTACAGTTAATTTTGCGACTTGCAAGTTCACGTTGCATCCTACATAATCACCATTCATATAAAGTAAGATGATGACATAATTAGAGGACAGATGCATCACTTGTTTTGAGCTTCTGAAATCGAATCAGAAGACGAGGAGGATACATCTGTCTGATAATGAGACATTACAAAAATAGCCTCTTTCCAAGTGTTCCCAAAATGAAAGAGACCCATCCGAGAGCAACATGCTGCTCAAGGATAACTAGGGCAAATTCCAAGTCACCCCACAAAAAGCAAGACGTCCAGATATCATGGGCACGTCTGCACCGCATCCTACAAAGCAAACCGCTAGCTGTAAAGGGTAGAGAGCATGCCTCCATTTGCATTTGGTATTACCACCTCCCAACCAGGCCCTTTCAGGGGAAATGAACCAGTAGCAGCAATACTTTCTGTGTCATCATCTGATGAGCCTACAACCAAATCACTCCGATCCAAGATCCTCTCTAAATCTTCATCACTGATATCAGTCTGTATCAACTTGTCTTCTGCAGTTTCTTCATCTCGAAGTAGCGCCAGTATATCCTCTTCCTGAAAGCACAAAGGAAATGAAACAAGATGTGCTAGTCATAATTGAGTCACATCCAGCATTAGCTAACCACAGGTGCTCGGTCAACAATAAATCAAAATTTGCACTATTGCATCACACAGAATTTTCAGTTTTTTAACATGCTGCGGTGGGTCAACGTATTAACAGCCATCTGGGTATTGCCAAAGGTCACTGTTTCACCATTTAACACCAGATTAAAAGGATGTTCAAAAAGAGAGAAATAAATGAGTTGTAAAAATCAGATCTTTCTAAACTCTAGCTGAGGTGCCAGCCCCTGCTGAATTGACAATGAGCCAAGAAAGAAAGATGCCATGGCTACCTGTAAAGGCTAAGTGATAGAAGAGGTGAAAATAAACAAAGAAGATAAAAAAAACCTCCATGACTTCCGTGCCCTTAGACTTGGTTTGCTCTAGATGAAACTGCCCCTTCCCAATGACCACGTGCTCAAGCTTCAACTTACTAAAAGCCCTTTTCAAAATACGACCCTGTAAGCATATGATTTGTCAATGATCTAACAACCAAACAAAGCATTAAATGATAACAAAGATCAATATTGAGATACCTCGATTGACTGAGCTGTTGCAAGCCTGTAAACATGAACAGGCTTGGTTTGCCCAATTCGATGACATCTATCCATGGCTTGCAGATCCATTTGAGGGTTCTGAAATACAGAAGTATATCAATGAAATAGCACGAAACATCAAGAGTTTTAGTAGATTGAGGGTGGAAGATGGAACACAAGATCAAGAAAATACCCAATCACTGTCGTACAGTATACAGGTATCAGCTGAAGTGAGGTTTATACCCAGTCCACCAGCTCTTGTGCTGAGAAGAAATACCCTATACTGGCTGTTCTCATCATTGAATTCCTCAATCTGTTCAACATAAAACAAAGGCTTGTCAAGACTAGAATAATAACACACCTTAATCCTCGGATACGTTGACTGGAAAAGAAACAAAGTGACAATAAAATTAGCCAAGATGTGAGCCTGATTATTAAAGACAGATAGTGGAAACAGGAGTACATTGCGTCTCCAAGATCTTGAAAGAAGCTTTCAAAAGTGCATAATCAAAACAAGCAGAAAGGCTTTGATGAAAAGCAGACACCAGGCATAAGTGAGATTATGTATGATTGGTCTAGCTGTACCAATTGACTCAGACAGTTGCAAATCCAAAATTGGAAACAGATTCAATATTCATCAATAGTGAGCAACCTTTCTTACATGTTTAAACCTCAAAGCTGAAAATCAAAGCAAGGCATAACAAACCTGTCTCTTCCTTTCGTCCAAATTCACACTGCCATCAATTCTACAAACTTCAAATCCTTTCTCACTAAAATAGTAATCCATTATGTCCAAAACTTTAGTCCACTGAGAGAAAATCAGAACCTGTTTACAAAGCCAGCGGGAGATGAGCATGTAGCTAAAATAAACTAGAAAGGGTAAAAACTTGTGCATCATACTTTGTGCTTCAGCGCAAACAATCGATTCAACAATTTGTCCAGCAATCGGAATTTGCCGCACTGCTCAACTATCTGTTCCACGGGTGGATAGAAATCTGTCCCGAATATCAAAGGCATTAGTGAATCTGGCAAGCCACAAATTTACATTACAGTAGTTAAATGTGCTGTAAGGCAGATACATGATCCATCAAAGGCAGACTCTAAGAGGTCGGGGTGGTAGCAATTTTTTCGAAGTTGAACCATCAAATTGGTAAGCCTTCCTTTCATACCACGTCCTGCAATATCAAAAGCCACAAGTCAAAACAGGAAAATGTGTTGTGTGGCTATGTATTCTATTAGACCAGTGCTTGCTTACAATGCAAGACATGAAGTATGGCTAAAGAAAAAATCACTTCTTTTTGCTATCAGGTAGAATAGTCTAAAAGAGAACTACATAAGATTAAGCAAACAAAGAGTATGGCCACGTGATATTTTGATTGAGCTTCTGTTCAAGAAGAAAAATTAATTATAACATGAACATTAATGGACCAGTGCTTCACAAATCATAGGAAAAACCATAGCCAGGATTAAGTCAAGGACCCACAACCAAAATAGGGAGAAATGGACAATACTGTGATCCAAAAGTAGATAATGTTCATTTTTAACTTCAATCAACTATTCAGGTTCTAGATTCACCATTTTCCTGCGACATCAAATAGGCATAAAGATCCGTACAGCTAATTGATAAACAGCAAGTATCCTGAAATTCTCACTTGGAGCTGTCATACTTTGATAGCCAGCAGCACCAGTGCCCAACATCAGCCAGAAAAAACACCAGAATGTCCAGAAAAAAAATCACAGGAAATACAGCCTCTTTTCTTCATTTCAAGCCTGATTTAATATCAATAAAAAATCGATTGAAAATAATCTAATACCTGTATCCATCTTCTCTCGCAAATAGCCCTCCAGGGTCTTATTAATTAAATGATCCTGGAATTTCTTCTGATGCTCGGTCAGAGTAGCATATAAAATAATCTCCTTTTTCCGGGGGAGCATCTGCTCCACATCATTCTTCAATCTCCGAAGGAGAAATGGGCGCAATATTGCATGGAGTTTGACTACAACCTGAGGTTGATTGAAAACCCAGTGTTGATACCATGCCATTTAGACTGTTTCGTAAAAAAGTACAATTACATCAGTAGGAAGGGTGCATACCTGAGCCCTTCGCCTTTCTTCTACTTCTTCCTTCATTGCTTCATTACTGCACTTTCCTGACAGATCAAACCTGAGAAAGAAAAAACACGTTGTTAGCTATAAAAGCTCAGGCAAAAGCAGTAAGTATCATCACAATAGGCTATGCACTTTCTTCTTTCTCTTGAACAAATCAAGATTTAAGCTAATTGGGGCCATGCAGATTGCACAAAAACAAAAAAAAAACGCTTAACCAAGTTTTATTGGATTCTCTTGGTTCAATCCAGCATCATATGCAACATCTACTGGTGTTTTTTTTTTTAAAAAAAAAAAATAGGCTTGAACAAATGTCCTAAAGGTGATATAACGAGCCATGAGAATTGAGAAGGAAAAAAACAAATAACATGCACATGAATTTAGAAGATTTGGCTCAAAACCTACGTCAGTAGACAAATGAACAGAGATTTCATTTGTGAACATAGGGGCACAACAGAAAGGACCAACAAATGGGAAGCTTTTATGTTTGTAAAGAAGAAAATGTTCAAGTGGTGTTTTCTTACCAATGAAACAAAACTTTAATCAACTATAATAAGCCAACCCATCCCAACAAACTGGTGGCACCTTCACTGACCATACTTAAGACAAACAAATGTTTATATTTTTCTTGTCATGAATGCAGAAAAAACAAAATAGTTCACCCTAGACTGCCAAGTAACATATGAAACCAGAAAACAGATCAGATTTTTTTTCCCTGGCTAAATATATGTTGAAATGCATAAGGCAGTAATGTCTAGCATTGCAGCAAAACTACATGATTAAATTTACGATGCCATAATCACTGGAAAATACATGGGCAAATTTGAAAAACAAATGAAGTTGAAAGGTTACCAGGACTGCACAGTAAAAAAAACCACAAGACAAAGCATACTGACCACGACTCAAATTCTTCATGAGATTGGAAAATATCAGGCAAAATGAAATTCAGCAATGACCAAAGCTCAGCCAAATTGTTTTGCAGGGGTGTCCCAGTTAATATGAGCTTATTGTCCACACATAAGTATTTCAACTCCTTCAGCAATTTGCATTTTGAATTTTTCAGCCGGTGCCCCTTCAGTAAGAAAGTTACAGTTTAGAATAGTTAGGTAAATCACTAGTCCTGCAAATTAAATATTGGCATGTGAAAGAAGAAGGGTCCGGATTATTAAAAGTGCAAAAGGCACAAACAAATGCAAAGGTATCTTGAATCCTATGTTCAAACACAAGCATGGACTAGAAAGCTTGTGTTTTCAAATTGCAGTATAAATTATTAACAGAGTAATAAAAAAAATATAAAAACTAACAAGATAGTAGTGCTTAGTCAGTTAGCTCAAAATATTAGAGCTTTGTGCAATTGCAAGATCCAAAAGACCATGGTTGCAAACCTGCATGGCAAGTCTAAACTTCATAAATCCAAAAACAAACAAATGACACCTGTTATTTTCAGGTTCCTAACAAAAATGTATAAAGTGATGACAAATCTAAAAGTGTACCAGAAAAGACCAACAAAGGAAAGCAACTTTTAGAATTCCAGGCACTTGAGATCCTGAGTGTTTTCTCGCATATATAAGAAAGTCTTGCGTACAGTGTGGTTGATCTTGATAAATACAAACAACACTGAAATAGTTGAACCACTTGTAGTATAGCAGAAAACAATGAAGTGCATATGACCACCCTTAGGGGAATATTCTTTGTTTGGAAGGGAAAGAGTACCTGCCTAACCTACAAACTACCTTGTTGAAACACTCACCTCATCAACCACAAGATACTTCCATGGGTAATGCCTCAAGTGCTTTTTCGCGTCAGATAATGCAATCTCATAGGAAGTAACAATAATTGGAAATTTGGGGCCAATTGATCTGGGCATGTGCTTCCTCCTTATCTCATCCCTCTGTTTCTTGTTACCATGGTATATAATTGCATCCATGGAAGGAACAAACCTATTAAAGGGAGTTTACAGAGAATCAGATAGAAGTGTGGATTAAAAGATCAAGGTGGGCAGTTTACATGAAAAATCAAGTTAAAATTTTACCTTGAAATCTCATTCACCCAATTTGAGAGAGTGGAAAGAGGGGCAATAACCAAATAAGGCCCATTTAAGCCATTCCCTATTAAGTGTGCTAGGAAACCAATTGTTTGGATAGTCTTTCCAAGTCCCATTTGATCGGCAAGGATCCCATTAAGCCCATTTTGCCAAAGAGAGATCAACCATTTCACACCTTTAATCTGATAGGACTTCAACCTGCCACCAGTCAACAAAGGTACAAGTTCTCTCTGCTCTTTCTCAACTCTTTCTTCTTCAGTCAAATTTGCATCCTCAGCGTTTTCAACTTCCTTAGACCTTGTAAGCATTGCAGTAACTGCTCTCTTGGCTTTCCTCTGAAGAAAAGTTATGGCAGGTTGTAAGTTTTTAAGGCAGTCTTAAAATGGTATCGTTTTACAGAGAAAACATACACTATCATTAGATACAAGAAGATTTAAGAGGTCAGGCACCAAAATTCCACCAGGTTTATTTATACATTCACCTTTTTTAATCAGTTCTCTTACATTTTCGTATTTTCATCATTTACAATTATCTCTGGCAGGTGGGCTAAATGTTCCTTTATAGCAATTTTTCCTATTAACAGCTCTATTGCATTAAGAACTAACCATGGAATATATACGATGAAAAAATTATTGAAAATTAGTTTACTTCCTTCTGTTAGCTGAATAAACCACCTACTTCCCAACTGACTGTTAGAATTGCCATGATCTGCAACTAGTCAAGTCCCAATAAATTAACTTAACATTAAATTTTATAGAATAAAACAATGCCACCCACAGCAGCCATCCCTAACCTTATATGCAAAATACTAATATTGATATAAAGGAAAACATGAAGAAAGTTCGAAGATTACAGAATTGTATAGTGCAGCAGCTTTTCTTTTTGATCCCCGACCTCTACTTTGCTTCGCAGGCTCATCCTCTTGCTCCACTCCATTCTAGCAATGCAGTTTAAATCATAAGTAAAGCAAAAAAATAAATAAATAGAAAGGAAAACAACCACCAACCAAACAAAATTCATTAAAAAAAAGGCATTTGAGAAGATACAGTTGTGATTTGATCCATCTGTTCCAGCAAGAACTCCGAATAGAGCTGAGTTTGAGTTAAGAGGTCATCCAATCTCGTATATTGACTCTCATTCAAGCGAGCTGCCTCCTCCGGCACTGTTTCTTGCACCTCTTTTATCCGAGAATTCAATAGTTTCTCTTCTTCCTCTGCCATAGATTTTGATATGAGAGACGAGTCCCCATTTTTTGCTTCTACAAATATCACTTCCTCCAATTTCACTTCCTCTTTGATCTTGCATTTCTCCTTCATGATATTAAAAAAAAAAGAACAGAAACATAAAATCATTAAAAAAAAGGTCATTTTCAAGTACTTTTCGCTCTTCATTTCTACTAAAATCCTTCATTTTCTCAGGAACCAAACAGACAAATAAAATAAAAATTTACAATAATTTCTCAAGAAAAAAAATTCATCTAGAGATCTAAATAATACCTCATCTTCAAGAACCGAAGTAGGAGAGTCAGCAGGAGCTTCATTTTCCACTTCGCTCCCCATTTCAAGCCCTGAAAAAACAAACCAGCACAAAAACATCACCTTAAAAAGGGCACAAATTTGTTGCTTTCACACAGCAGGAGCTCAGAAATAATAAATGAGCTGGTTGATTAAAAGAAAAAAAAAAACTAGGGCAGTGAAAAAAATGGAATTACCGAGATCAATTGAACAAATCAAAGATTTTAAAGTGATTTAAGAGTACGAACTGTAAAACGAAAAGGAAACCGGTGCTTACTGTGGGTGTTTCTGAGTGAAAATTGCAGGAACCGGACCGGAGGGCAGAAGAGCAGAGAGGATGGGAAGTTCTGAATTTGCAACAGCAAATAAAGTGTTTTTAGTAAATAAATAAATAAAAATGATGTATTTATTATTTACTTTTATTGTCTTCTTCGAGGTGCAATGGGCGGGAAATGAGTTTAAAATATGCTCAAAGATGTACGCATAATTACCTCGAGACCCTATGTGGTTAGGGTAATGTCTGTAAAGGCGGTAGTAGTTCTTTCATACATGCATGAAAATAGTTTTTATTATTATTATTATTATTAATATTAGTATTTTAAAATAGTTTTAAAAATATAAAAAAAAATGAAGCAAAAAATAATTCAACAAATCATGAAA
>Ga0307515_10017859_pt1 | contig 12890 bp, 10 predicted proteins | sample 17_EM_MG_FD_194513 | JGI IMG/M metagenome (GOLD analysis project Ga0307515, IMG submission 194513) | Populus trichocarpa ectomycorrhiza microbial communities from riparian zone in the Pacific Northwest, United States - 17_EM | ecosystem: Host-associated > Plants > Roots > Unclassified | place...
AGGGGCAAACCACCCTCACATTTGAATTTTGAGGACGACGACATGACCTACGATTACATCATCACCGGCGCAGGACCCGCCGGTTGCGTGCTCGCCAACCGGCTAACCGAGGACGCAGACGTCAAGGTGCTGCTGCTCGAAGCGGGCGGCAGCGACTGGAATCCTCTGTTTCACATGCCGGCCGGTTTTGCCAAGATGACCAAGGGGGTTGCCAGCTGGGGCTGGGAAACCGTGCCGCAGAAGCACATGAAGGGTCGGGTGCTGCGCTATACGCAGGCCAAGGTGATTGGCGGCGGATCGTCGATCAATGCCCAGCTTTATACGCGCGGCAATGCCGCAGACTATGATCTCTGGGCAAGCGAAGACGGCTGCACCGGCTGGGATTATCGCAACGTTCTGCCTTATTTCAAGCGCTCGGAAGACAACCAGCGCTTCGCCGACGACTATCATGCCTATGGCGGCCCGCTCGGCGTCTCCATGCCTGTTTCCGGCCTGCCGATCTGCGACGCCTATATCCGCGCCGGGCAGGAACTCGGCATTCCCTACAATCACGATTTCAACGGCAAGCAGCAGGCCGGTATCGGCTTCTATCAGCTCACCCAGCGCAATCGCCGCCGGTCGTCCGCATCGCTTGCCTATCTGAGCCCGATCAAGGGCCGCAAGAACCTGACCGTTCGGCTCGGGGCGCTGGTGACAAGGATCGTCCTTGAGGGAACACGCGCGGTCGGGGTCGAGGTCGCGACCTCCAAGGGCTTGGAAATCATCCGGGCCGAGCGCGAAGTGCTCGTCACGTCCGGCGCCATCGGCTCGCCGAAGCTCTTGCAACAATCCGGTATTGGCCCGGCCGATCACCTGCGCGCGGTCGGGGTCGAGGTGAAGCACGATCTGCCCGGCGTCGGCAGCAATCTGCAGGATCATCTCGATCTCTTTGTCATTTCAGAATGCGCCGGCGATCATACCTATGACGGCGTCGCCAAGTGGCACCGGTCGATCTGGGCGGGTCTGCAATATGTTCTGTTCCGCTCCGGCCCGGTCGCCTCGTCGCTGTTTGAGACCGGCGGTTTCTGGTATGCCGATCCGGATGCCCGCTCGCCGGATATCCAATTCCATCTGGGTCTGGGCTCCGGCATCGAGGCCGGCGTCGAAAAGCTGAAGAATGCGGGGGTGACGCTCAATTCCGCCTATCTGCATCCGCGCTCGCGCGGCACGGTGCGACTGTCTTCCTCCGACCCGGCGGCGGCTCCGTTGATCGATCCGAACTACTGGGAAGACGCGCATGATCGAAAGATGTCGATCGAAGGCTTGAAGATCGCCCGGGAAATCCTCCAGCAGGCCGCATTGAAACCCTTCGTCATGGCCGAGCGTCTACCGGGACCGAAGGTGATGACGGATGAGGAGATGTTCGATTACGGCTGTGCCAGCGCCAAAACCGACCATCATCCGGTCGGTACCTGCAAGATGGGCACGGGCTCCGATGCCGTCGTCGGTCTTGATCTCAAGGTCCACGGGCTTGAAGGCTTGCGGGTCTGCGACAGTTCCGTCATGCCGCGCGTTCCCTCTTGCAATACAAACGGGCCGACGATCATGATGGGCGAAAAGGGATCGGACATCATCCGCAACCGGCAGCCCTTGCCGGCGGCGATCTTCTCGCACGAACGCAACGACCAGCGGCCGCGCGCGCGCGCCGATATCCGATAGGAGTTCCGCCATGATCCGCCATTGTGTCTTCATTAGTTTCAAGGCGAGCGTTTCGACAACCGAGAGAGCGTCGATCCTCTCGGACATCGCCGCACTACAGGCACACGTCCGGGGCTATCTTTCCATCGATATCGGTCCCAATGTAAGCCCCGAAGGGCTTGGCAAGTCCTATAACGGCGGCTTCATCATCGACTTCAAGGACGCCGCCGCGCGCGACGCCTATCTCATCCATCCCGATCACGAGAAAGCGGGTGGCCGTATCGTTGCCGCGACCGAAGGCGGTGTTGATGGCGTCTTCGTCTATGATTTCGACATTGCGGGCTGATTTTACATGACGCTTGAACCGCGCGCCTTTCTGACAGGCCTGTTTACGGCGGCGGTCGAAGCTGCCGATCCTCTCGCAGCCATCCGCGCCCATCTGCCGGAAAAGCCCAAGGGGCGAACGGTCGTCGTCGGTGCGGGCAAGGCCGCAAGCCAGATGGCGGCGGCGTTCGAAAGCCTGTGGGACGGGCCGCTGGAAGGCGTGGTGGTCGCGCGGCACGGGCCGGTCGCAGCCTGCGAGCGCATCCGGGTTTTGCAATCGGCTCATCCCGTGCCCGACGAGGCCGGGCTTGCCGGATCGGCGGAACTGCTGCGGCTGGTCGAGGGGCTGACGCCGGACGATCTGGTGGTTGCCTTGATTTCCGGTGGTGGTTCCTCGCTTTTGCCGGCGCCGCCGTCGGGTTTGACGCTTGAGGACGAGATTGTCGTCAACCGTGCGCTGCTGGCATCCGGTGCGCCGATCTCGGCGATGAACGTCGTGCGTAAGCATGTTTCGCGGATCAAGGGCGGACGGCTGGCTTTTGCCGCTGCACCGGCCCGCGTCATGAGCCTGATCGTCTCGGATGTGCCGGGCGACAACCCCGCCTTCGTGGCTTCAGGCCCTACCTTTCCGGATCTGTCCACGCCTGCGGATGCTCTTGCCATTGTCAGCCGCTACGGGATGAAACTGCCGGAAGCGGTGATGCGGCATCTGAAATCAGATCAGGCGGCAGCGCCTCGTCCCGATCATCCGTCATTCGTCAATCAGCAGCATCACATCATCGCGTCGGCCAGCGTCTCGCTGGAAGCAGCTGCGGCAAAGGCCCGGTCTCTGGGCGTCGAGGCTGTCATCCTGTCCGACGCGATCGAGGGCGAGGCGCGCGATATCGGCCGGATGCATGCGGCGATCGCCCGGGAGACGGCGCTGCGTAACCGGCCGTTCTCAAAGCCTGTTGTTATCCTGTCGGGTGGTGAAACCACGGTGACGATTTTAGGCGACGCCTATGGCAAGGGCGGGCGCAACAGCGAGTTCCTGTTGTCCTTCGCGCTGGATATCGATGGTGTCGACGGCATTCACGCGCTGGCCGCCGATACCGATGGCATCGATGGGTCCGAGGACAATGCCGGCGCCTTTGCCGACGGCTCTACCATTGCCCGCATGCGGGCTGCCGGTGCCGATCCCCGCGATCATCTCGCCCGCCACGATGCCTGGAGCGCGTTCAACGCCAGCGGCGATCTTTTCGTGCCCGGACCCACCGGCACCAATGTCAACGATCTGCGCGCCTTGCTGATCCTTTAGTTCATTTCTCAAGCCTGTGGTTTGAAAGCCGCGGCTCACAAAGTGGCGTTGACCATATCATTTATTTTGATATTAATTGGTTTTGCTGGTGGAGCAGCGACGATCGAGCGCGGGAAGACCTGATGAGCCGAAATTTTCTAGTGATCGATCCGGAAGAGGGAATGGCGGTCCTGAAAGGCCTTGCCTCGACGTCCCGGATCGCGATGCTCAAGCTGCTGCATGTCAAAGGTCCGCAAAACGTCAACGAAATCTCTGAAATCCTTGGCCTTCCACAGTCTACAGTGTCGACCAACGTCGCCATTCTCGAAGAGGCAGGCCTGATCCGTACGGAATCGCACAAGGCGCGCAAGGGCAACCAGAAGATCTGCTATTCGAATTTCGACGAGGTCCTCGTCGTCTTCAAGGACGATATCAAGGCGTTGAAATCGAGCGGCATCGAGGTCGCCATGCCCCTCGGCCTCTATACGAGCTGCGAGGTTACCGGTCCCTGCGGCCTCTGTTCCGTCGATGGAATCATCGGCCTTCTCGATGTTCCCGACACGTTTCTCGATCCCGACCGCATGAAGGCGGGGCTGATCTGGTTCACCCGCGGCTATGTAGAATACCAGTTTCCCAACAATGCGCGGCTCACCAATACGCAGATCGAAGAGATTGAATTCGCAATGGAATTGAGTTCGGAAGTGCCGGGCACAAGCGCCGACTGGCCGTCCGACATCACTCTTTCGGTGAATGGGGTCGATGCCGCGACATGGACGTCCCCCGGCGACTATGGCGACAAGCGTGGTGTCTTCACGCCGGACTGGTGGAAGCTCAAGGGTTCGCAATACGGCAAGCTGAAGAACTGGCGCATCGCTGGCGATGGCACCTACATTGACGGCCTGAAGATTTCCGATGTCGCCTTGAGCGATCTTCGCCTCTCCGAACATCATTCCATCCGGCTGCGTATCGGTGTGCGAGACAATGCCAAGCATCCCGGCGGAATCAACATCTTCGGCCGTGGGTTCGGCAATTACGACCAGGACATCGTCATGCGATTGAAAACGAAATAACGGATATAAACCCGATTTTCTGAATTATATCGCTTGACGCTGCCGGCTTCTTCCGTTTTATTATCGAGAAAAGTGATTGATATCACAAAAGACGATTATACAGGGAGGGTATGCCGTGAAGGCTTCCGTTGTCGCACACCGGGACTATGTGATTTCGCAGATCGATGATCGGCTCTATGGTTCGTTTCTCGAGCATCTGGGCCGCGCCATCTATACCGGCATCTACGAACCGGGCCATGCGACCGCCGATGAAAACGGCATGCGCAAGGATGTCATCGACCTCGTCAAGGAACTGAAGGTTCCGGTCGTGCGCTATCCCGGGGGCAACTTCGTCTCGGCCTACAATTGGGAAGACGGCATCGGACCGAAGGAAGACCGTCCGACGCGGCTTGATCTTGCCTGGCACACGTCCGACAGCAACCAGGTCGGCATCCACGAATTCGCCGACTGGTGCGACAGTGTCGGCACCGAGATGATGCTGGCCGTCAACCTCGGCTCGCGCGGTCTGGATGAGGCCCGCAACTTCCTCGAATATGTCAATCATCCCGGCGGCAGCAAGTGGAGCGACATGCGCATCGCCAATGGCCGCGCCGAGCCGTTCAACACAAAACTCTGGTGCCTCGGCAACGAGATGGACGGGCCCTGGCAGATCGGCCACAAGACGGCCGACGAATATGGGCGGCTTGCCCATGAAACCGCCAAGGCCATGCGCGCTTTCGACAGTTCGCTCGAATTGATCGTCTGCGGTTCGTCCAACGCGCATATGCCGACCTACCCGGAATGGGAGGCGACCGTTCTCGAGCACACCTACAACGAGGTCGATTACATCTCGCTGCACATGTATTTCGAAAACCGGGCCGGCGACACCGCGAACTATCTGGCCCAGAGCGTCGAACTCGACAATTACATCGTTACGGTTTCTGGCGTCATCGACTACGTCAAGGCCAAGAAGCGCTCGAAGAAGCAGGTCTACATCTCCTTTGATGAATGGAACGTCTGGTACCATTCCAAGGAGCAGGACAAGGCGCTGCTGGAAGGCAACCAGGGCTGGCCGCATGCGCCCGCACTTCTCGAAGACATCTACAATTTCGAGGATGTGCTGCAGGTTGGCCTGATCCTCAACACCTTCATTCGCCGGTCCGATGTGGTTCGCATCGCCTGCATCGCGCAGCTGGTCAACGTCATCGCGCCGATCATGACCGCGCCGAACGGCGACGCCTGGCGCCAGTCGATCTTCTATCCCTATTACTTCGCCTCGGTCTTCGGTCGCGGCACGGCGCTCAACTTGGCCGTCAACTCGCCGACCTATGATGCGCCCGTCGCCGACAAGGTGCCTTTCGTCGATGTCGCGGGTGTGCACGATGCCGACGGCAAGACGGTCACGTTCTTTACCGTCAACCGTCACCTGACGGAGAGCATCGAGACAGAATTCAGTCTCGCCGGTTTCGAGACGGCGGAAATCGTCGATCATCAGGTGATGAGGCATGCCGATCTGCGTGCCGTCAACACGGCTGAAAAGCCCGACAATGTCGCACCCCGCAAGGGAACCGGCGCGTCCGTCCAGGGCGACGTGGTCTCGGTGGTGCTGCCGCCGCTGTCCTATCAGATCATCCGCGTGAAGGTCTGAAACTTATATATCAAGATTTATGATGTATATCAAAAATCTTGACTTGAGTTTCGTTTCGGAGATACTCGGCGCCACGGAGAAGGCGCCGAGACCGGGAGGAGACCCAAGTCGAGGAACGCGGAATTCGAGGAATGGCCGGATTGGTCGTGGCAGGCGTTTTCGCCGTCGCGCCGGATCGGAGCCGTTCCATCACGGCAAGGGAGGTTGACGTGACGGCGCATATCGAGATCAAGGACGTGGTCAAGCGTTTCGGCGCAGCGACGGTGATCGACCACTTGTCTCTCTCCATCGATCCCAATGAATTCATGGTGTTTCTCGGGCCGTCCGGCTGCGGGAAATCGACGCTGCTGCGGATGATCGCAGGTCTCGAAAGCGTCGATGAAGGCACGATTTCCATCAATGGCCAGCGCATAGACAACCTGCCGCCGGGCCAACGCGACATCGCGATGGTCTTCCAGAGCTATGCGCTCTATCCGCACATGACCGTCGCCGACAACATGGCCTTCGGGCTGCGCAATATCGGTGTTGCCGCCGATGTCATTTCGGCCCGCGTTGCCGAGGCCGGCCGCATGCTGGAGATTGGCCATCTCCTGGAGCGCAAGCCGGGGCAGCTGTCCGGCGGCCAGCGCCAGCGTGTCGCCATCGGTCGCGCCATCGTCAAGGAACCGAAGGCCTTCCTGTTCGACGAACCCTTGTCGAATCTTGATGCGGCGCTGCGTGTCCGGACTCGTGTCGAACTCGCCCAACTGCGCCACCGGGTGAAATCGACGATGATCTTCGTCACCCACGACCAGATCGAGGCGATGACACTGGCCGACCGCATCGTCGTCATGAACAACCGCAGGATCGAGCAGATCGGAACGCCGATGGAGATCTACTCCCGGCCGGCGACGCGCTTCGTTGCGACGTTCGTCGGTTCGCCGACCATGAACTTCGTACCGGTGCGCGTCGCAGGAGGGGAGACCGGCGGAGCGACCGTCACGCTTGGCGACGGGACGCAGGTAAAGACGGCCATTCCGGCGATGAAGCTGGAGCCCGGCAATTTCACGCTCGGCATCCGCGCCGAAGCGGTGCGGGTCGCAGCAGACGGGCAGGGCGTGACCACCGGAACGGTCGATGTGCTGGAGCGGCTCGGCGAGCGCACGCTGGTTTACACGAAACTCAAGGACGGCAGTGTCGTGGTCGCCGAAGACATCGGTTACAGCCGCGTCGCCGTCAACGATACGGTGTCGTTGTCGATCGACGGATCGCGCGTCCACCTGTTCGACACGTCCGATCGCGCCTGGCATTGCGAGGAGGGGCTCAATGGCTGAGGCGATCGTCTCTTCACAAGCAAACCTTTCCTCAGTCGCATTGACTGAGCGAAAGGCGCCGCCGGCCAATATCAACGCATCGCAGTGGCGCAATGCGCTGTTCATCGCCCCCTATCTGTTCTTCTTCGTGACCATGCTGGTCTTCCCGCTCATCTGGGGTATCTGGTTGAGCTTTCACAAAGCCGATACGTTCGGCGTCGGCAAATTCGTCGGCATCGCCAATTATGTGCGGCTCTTCGGCGACAAGATCTTCCTTCAGTCGGTCGGCAATACCTTCTATTTCGTGCTGCTGACGGTTCCGGTACTGGCGCTGCTGGGCCTGTTTCTGGCTCTTGCACTCAATCGCCAGACGCGCAGCGCCGCCTTCCTGCGCGCCGCCTTCTTCTCCTCGTCCGTTCTCTCGGTCACCATCGTCACGCTCATCTGGCGGATCGTGTTCATTCCCGACTTCGGCCTGCTGGCAACGATCTATGGCTGGTTCGGCCTGCCCGGACCAGCGTTCCTGTCGAGTCCCGATCTGTCGATGATCGCTATTGCGATCGCCACGATCTGGTGGTGCGTCGGCCTGCCGATGATGCTGTATCTCTCGGCCCTGCAGCAGATTCCGGCCGAGATCTATGAGGCGGCGGCACTCGACAACGCCAACCGTTGGCAGACCTTCCGGTCGATTACGCTGCCGTCGATCAAGCGCACGTTCATTCTCGTGCTGCTCATCCAGGTTGTCATGCAGTTCCAGCTTTTCGGGCAGGCGCGGCTGATGACGCAGGGCGGCCCGAACAACACATCGAAGCCGATCGTCATGTACATCTATGACGTTGCCTTCAAGCGCTGGGACCTTGGCATGGGGGCTGCGGCATCGGAGGTGCTGTTCGTCCTGATCCTGATCGCTGCGGTGGCGCAATTCCTGCTGACGCGCAAACGGGGAGAAAACTGATGGGCAATGTCCGCTCCACCAGCATCATGGGCCGCGAGTTCGGCGACCGTGTCGTGCTTGCACTCGTCATCATCTTCGCGCTGATCATGCTGGCCCCCGTTCTCTGGGTAATCGGCCTGTCGCTGAAGGCCAATGCCGAGCTGATGGCCGATACGAACTCGGTCTTCCGCACACCTTACACGGTGATGAACTACTTCAATATCCTCGCGAACTCGTCGGTATTCCGATGGATACTGAACAGCCTCATCGCCTCGACCGGCCTGACGATCGGCACGCTGGTTCTCTGCTCGCTTGCAGGCTACGGCTTTGCGCGGCTGAATTTTCCCGGCCGCGATATCCTGTTCGTCGTCGTGCTTCTCGGCCTTGCCGTGCCGGAACAGGCGGTGCTGATCGCACGTCACCAGATCTTCGGCATTCTAAAACTGCACAATACCTATCAGGGGCTGATCCTGCCGGGGCTTTCGGCTCCCTTTGGCGTGTTCCTGATGACGCAGTATTTTCGCGCCATTCCCAAGGAACTGGATGAGGCGGCACTGCTCGACAATGCCAGCCGTTTCAAGATCTTCTGGAAGGTGCTTCTGCCGCTGACCGTTCCTGCCCAGGCAACGCTCGGCATCTTCACCTTCCTGTGGTCGTGGAACGATTACTTCTGGCCGCTGATTTCAGGCACCAAGAACACCATGTTCACCCTGACGGTCGGCATGGCATCGACACAGACCAATTTCGCGCAGTCGGAAGGATTGGGATTCCTGATGGCGCAGGCGATCTTCGCCGGTGCGCCGATCCTCGTCCTCTACCTGTTCTTCCAGAAATATATCGTCACGGCCGTCTCGGGCGCCGCCGTGCGCTAGCGCCACCTGGACTTTTGCCAATCAGCCGGATGCGGGCAGTCGTGCTGCGCCGGTCATGAAAGACAGACCCTTGGGAGAGGGTTTGACCGCACCAACGCAACGAAACCAACGGAGGAGACAAGCATGACACGGCATTTCAGATCATGGATGATGGCGGCGGCATCCGTCGCGGCAATGGCAAGCGCGTCGCCCGCCTTTGCGCAGGATGTTACCGAGATTTCGGTGCAGCGCTTCTTCGGCGCCTGCGACGCAGATTTCGGCACCAATACCGATGTCAGCAAGGCTGTCGGCGAATGCGGCATCATCACCTCGCTGATCAACAAGTTCAACGCCGACAATCCGGACATCAAGGCAACCGTGACCACAGTCGAATGGCCGGGCTATGACCAGCTGACGGCGCAGTTCGCCGCCGGCGACCCGCCGGATATCGTCACCGTGCATGAATCCGCCTTGTCGGACTACCAGTCCAAGGGCCTGCTGCTGCCGCTCGACGAGTTGCTGGCAACCGTCGGAATTTCACCGGACAGCTTTACCGATGCCGGCCGCGGCGGCGTCACCAAGGAAGACAAGATCTACGCCCTGCCGATCGACAGCTGGACGATGCTCTATCACATCAATCTCGGCCTGTTCAAACAGGCGGGCCTTCTGAATGCCGACGGCACGCCTATTCTTCCCAAGAGCGTGGACGAGCTTCTGGCCCAGGCCGAGCAGTTCAAGCAGAAGACCGGAAAACCCTATTTCGTCCAGAATCTGGCCAACGAGACTGCGCTGTTCACCCGCAATCTCTACACCTACCTCTTCCAGCAGGATTCCGACTTCTTCGCCGATCCGACGAAGGTGAAGCTGAACACGCCTGAAGCCAAGAAGGTGTTCGAGCTGTACAAGGCGATCTTCGACAAGGACTATACGACCAAGAACATGGATTATGGTGCCGCCATCCAGGCTTTCCTGGCAGGCGAGGGCGGCGTGCAGTTGAACGGCACGTGGGTCGTCGGCGACTACAACGCCTCCGCGGCCACCGCAGGCACGGCACTGAACTCGGGCGGCTATGCCGTTTATCCCTATCCGCAGCTCTTCGGCGGCAAGAAGGCACAATATGCCGATGGCCACACCTGGGCCGTGTCCAACAAGGATGACCGGACGCCGGAACAGCTCGCCGCCATCGGCAAGTTCCTGAAGTTCTTCGCCGACAATGATTTCGAATGGTCGCGCACCGGCCACCTGCCGGCCTTCAAGGCCGTGCTTGACTCCGATGCCTTCAAGGCTCTGCCGCACCGCGACACGCTGGCACCGATTGCCACGCTCGGCACGCCGCTGCCATCCGCCGTTCAGCGCCAGTTCGCCATTCAGGATATTATCGGCGAAGAAATGGGTGCTGCCGTCACCGGCCAGAAGGAGGTCGATGCTGCCCTGACGGATGCCGAAAGCCGCATCAACGAGCTGCTGGCCAACCTTTAGGGCGCGCCCGGGGTGATTGGCTCGGATACCTCCGAGGATGGGGTGGGCTCACCCCCCTCTGTCACTTCGTGACATCTCCCCCTCATGGGGGGAGATTATTCTTTTTCCTTATATGGTCAAAGGCTTATGGCTGATCTCCCCCCTTGAGGGGGAGATGTCGGCGTCGCCGACAGAGGGGGGGGGCCGTTTCGAAACCGGTCATGCCGTCTCCTCCTGCAATATCTTCACCGGCCGGTCCCACTGGATCAGCACGACGCAGCCGGTATCGCTCCAGACGGAATGCTCGGTGCCTTGCCTGTTGACGACGAGGCTGCCCGGACCGTAGTCGCCGGCCTCGTCGGACTGCGTGCCTTCCAGCACCACGATGGTTTCGAGGCCCATATGTAGGTGGCGCGGGACCGAGGCGCCGGCTTCGTATTTCAACAGCGCGACGCCGGGCTGGTCGTTTTCGAACGGCTGGATCCAGTGGATCGTCACTTCGTCGCGGAAGGGTTCGAACGGTAATGTCTTCCAGCCGCCGGATGTCAGGCTTTCGCGTGTCGTTTCAGGCATCAGGCTATTCCTTCGATGATGTCGTCGACCGATCCGACCCAGCCGACGATGGCGCTCTGGGCCTTGATCATGGCGATGGCGGCACTTTTGAACTCGGGAAAATAGCTCTCCGTCGCTTCTTCCGCGAGCAGGCATTCGTAGCCCCGATCATTGGCCTCGCGCATGGTGGTCTGTACGCAGACTTCCGTCGTCACGCCGGCAAACACGAGCTGCTCGATGCCTTTGGCTTTCAGGATATCACTGAGCGGCGTGGCATAGAACGCACCCTTGCCGGGCTTTTCGATCACCACCTCGCCGTCGATCGGCGCCAGTTCCGAGAGGATCGCCGTGCCGGGTTCGCCAACAATCAGCACCCGGCCCATCGGCCCCTCGTCGCCGATCTTCAGTGTCGGGTTGCCGCGGTTGCGTTTGGCGGGCGGCAGATCGGAGAGGTCCGGGCGGTGGCATTCCATGGTGTGGATGACGGGCAGGCCTGCGGCTCGGAACCCCTCGATCAGTCGCTTGACGTCCGGAATGATCTTCGTGACGCGACCGACATCGTTGCCGAGGCTGGCGCCGAAGCCGCCGGGCTCGGCGAAATCGCGCTGCATGTCGATGACGATGAGTGCGATCGCATCGCGCTTAAGCGGGAAGGCAAAGGGTTCGGCCTTGATCTTTGCTGTAAGTTTTTCTGGCATCAGTGATGCCCCGCCATATGCGCGCCAATCACGGATATGTCGGCCGATAGGGCCGGCGTCTCGTAGACCAGCTTGCCATCCGACATCACCATGATCCGGTCCGACATTTCGAGAAGCTCGTCCAGATCCTCCGACAGCAGAAGCACGGCGGTGCCGGCGTTGCGTGCCTTCATGATGCGGGCGCGGATTTCAGCGACGGCGGAGAAATCCAGACCGAAGCAGGGATTGGAGACGATCAGCAGATCGACGTCGCCCGTCAGTTCGCGGGCCAGCACGGCGCGCTGGACATTGCCCCCGGAGAGAGACGCTATCGGCGATGAGTGCGACGCCGTCTTCACCTTGAAGTCCGAGATCAGCGACGCCGCGCGCTTGCGCATCGATTTCATGTCGAGCCACAGCGCATCGCCGCCCTCTTTCTTCACGTCGAAGGTGCGGAAGGCGAGGTTTTCGGTGACCGTCATCTTCGGCGCGCAGGCGTTGTTGAGCGGCTCCTCCGGGATGAAGCGGACGTTGTTGATGCGGGTTTCCTGGCGTGTGGCACCGTAGAGCGCGCCCTTGACGGTGATGCTGCCGGCATCGGCCGGCCGCTGGCCTGCCAGCACTTCGGCAAGCTCTTTCTGGCCGTTGCCCGAAATCCCGGCGATGCCGACGATTTCACCCGCATGGACGGTGAGGTTGCCGATGTCTATCATCTTCAGGCCGGTCCGGTCCGGCGCCTTGATGTCGCTGACGACGAGGATCGGTCTGGCGTCGGTGGGTACCGGCAGGCGGGTGTCGAGTTCGGCGAGCTTGACGTCGCCGATCATCATCGCAGCCATGTCCTTGGTGGAAAGATCTTTCACCAGCCCGCTACCGGCCATCTTGCCGCGCCTTAGAACGGTCACGGCATCGGTGAATTTCGTGACTTCGTGGAACTTGTGGCTGATCATTAAAACAGTGAGTTCGCCGCGCTCGGTCATCCCGCGCACGAGGCCGAGCATTTCGTCGGCTTCGGCGGGCGTCAGAACGGAGGTGGGCTCATCAAGGATGAGGAAGCTGCGGCCGAGATAGAGCTGCTTGACGATTTCGAGCTTCTGCTTTTCACCGGCCGCAAGCTCGCTCACCGGCCGGTCGAGCGGGATATTGAAGGGC
>Ga0307515_10017860_pt1 | contig 12889 bp, 3 predicted proteins | sample 17_EM_MG_FD_194513 | JGI IMG/M metagenome (GOLD analysis project Ga0307515, IMG submission 194513) | Populus trichocarpa ectomycorrhiza microbial communities from riparian zone in the Pacific Northwest, United States - 17_EM | ecosystem: Host-associated > Plants > Roots > Unclassified | place...
CTTTGCCACTGCATTATACATTTGGAAATAGTGTTTTTTTGTTTTTTTAAATCTCGTATATTTCGTCTATTTATCACCGTTTTTACTTTTATTTTTTTGTAATATTTTTTTGAAAAAAACATATTTTTATTTTTTACATTTTAAATATTTATCACTCTACACTTGGTCTATATATATAATTACTTTCGTTTGTTTTTAATTTTTTAATTTACATTTAAAAAAAATATTATAAAAAAAAACTTAGAAAATGGGAATAACTAGAGAGTTTTCTACTCAATATAAAAAAATATATTAATAATATCTACACATTAATTCTTTTATATTAGAAAAAAAATTATTCAACCCGTAACAAAAAGGAGTTAAATAAACGTATCAACACTTAATTTTTTATATTTATTGACACAAGTAGTTCTCAATGTATTTAGTTAAATATTTGCATGGATTTTTTTATTTATAATTAGAATTTTTAAAAAAATATAAAAGTTAAATATTTATTTTTTTATTAAAAGTTTATTTTACCCGTAACGAATCCCAATTGAAATGACTTAGTTTTGCCCAATTAGATTGTATTCGATTACCAACATTCACCCTAGATTTATGCCTCTATAAAGTTCAAAATCATTTGACTCACTTTCGTTTTCATTGGTCCTGGGAAAATGGGAACAACTACAGAGTTTTTTATTGTTAAAAGTGGACTCAGCCAATGGCAACAGTGATAAGAAAAAGAATTCAAACTCGACAAAGGGTGATAATTCCCTAAATTGTGTTTGCTCGAAGCGACAGCCCACGACTCCAATTTTCTTCCAAATGGCTTTAAAAATAAACTGATAGGATCAGATACAACAAGAGAGTGGGAAACGAGTAATGTTACCAAAACTTCGATGTTCTTGCCGATAAACCGAAGAAAAAAACTGATTATTTTCAATGTCCACGAGAATTAATAAATGGAACGTGTTAGGTTGCCATTATGTACGTAAATGAGTACGGAATCAATACAGCACACGAAGAAGAAAAGTGAAAATAAAATTACAGATACAGAGATGTGGGATTTGATCCAAGAAAATTTGTATTTTGTATGGTATGAATATAAAAATATAAAAGAAGCAGTCGTGTAGTGTGGAAGACCAACAAAAGATTAGGTGGTTTTGATCACATGGAGCCCCATATCCCCTACACAAAATCTCTCTCTCACAATCCCGATGACCAAACCACCTCCTACCTTCTTGGAAACACCACCACTCACTTCCCTGCCTCCCTCCCTCCTCCCACACCGTCACCACTTGTCCACCACCACCCACCTAGCTAGCTGGCTAGCTCCACTTTCATATTTCTATCCAGTCAGGAAAAAAAACACAAAAGAAATAGTAAAAAACGTCGTGGTAAGGAAAAAAAGGGGTGTTTAGTTTCTTTGTGGGGCTCAAGATGGGTCCCTTGAAAAAGTGCCACGTGGTTTCCATGCCGAGGAGGTAGTGGTAAAGATCATAGGAGAGAGAGAGGAAGAGGGCTGCACATGGGTGGTGTTGGGTTCAAGAAAATCATGTGATCACATGTGCTCTCTCCTGCCTTTGTTTTGTTTGGTGGACCCGTTTTCCTCCTCCATGGAGCCTATCCCACAGGTGATCATCATCACCCAAGGTTTACGTGGCAATATATATATAATCTTTAATTTCTTTTGTCCTATTTGCCTGTGGGCTTCGTTTGTTATTACATAAATAACTTTTTTTCTTTTTTGAGAATTATTTTACATAAAAAAACCTTAATTTGTAAATCCAGCTCGCTCTTAAGAAATTAATGAAAATACATGTTTGTGAGCTGTTAAGTTCACTTGGTAAATGGGTTAGTTTCTTGTATTATATTTGAAAAATTGTTAAGAGATTTAAATATTTTTTCAAAACTAAACTCAATAAAAAGGAGAGAATCTTTCGACACAAAACGTTAATTCAAGCAGTTTATTTTTATTATTATTAATATGAGTATCCGGGTTAGTTTATGTGCACCTCGATTAATCTCATGGATCCTAAAATTAACAATCATATAAGATTTTAGTGGCCATTATATTAATTATCACAGAGCTCAAACTTGAAACTATAAAAAAAAAAAAATCTTTTAATCCCAAGTTTTTATCAGTAAATCTTCTACTAAATGGTTTAATTCAAGCAATATTTAACAGTTACAAAAGATGCTTGATAAATAAAAACAGGAGACAAGAGTTAAAAATCAATATGGAACCCTATGTAATGATTTTATGGATGTATTTGTGTTCTATTTATGTTTCTATTAAACTAATTTATTTGATGTAATTTCTCCATGCGTCGGGTCCAGCACAGTTTTTTGTGTGCGGTGACAATACCTCCACAGGATAGGTCACATGTCGGCTCTCTTGGCTCAACATGAGCACGCGCCATTAGCGAGTGTATATGACACCTTCCACTAGAGTCCAAAACTAGGAATTGGGAAGCCGAATAGAGATGGGCCCATCTTCGTTGGCATTGACATTTCTCGAACTCAACAATAATTCAACACCCTCTCCTCCATACATACCGCAACACCGCTAGCTCACAAGGCTCGTAAACACATAACACAGCCCAGCTTCTTTCCTTTCCCTCTCTCTCTCTCTCTAGTTTCTCTCCTCGGTCCTCCGTTTCTTTCCTTGTTTCTCTTTACAGGATATATTGCATCCATGGAGGATAACTTAAACCAAGCAATGATACCCACATTTCATAAAAGAAAAGAAAGGAAAACCACCCACGAGAAATCTGAGATGGCAAAGCATGAATCTTTAGTTAGTTTGAAAAGGAGCAGGAGAGCAGAGAATGTTCACAAGAGAAGCAGAAGAAAGAGAGAGGAGATGTTAAAGGTTCAAGAAAAGGATCAAGCGTCGACGGTGGGTGCAGGTGAAGATGATGAGAAGGCAGAAGTAGATAGAAAGATTGTGGCATTGCAAATGATTATCCCAGGGGGCGAGTCGTTTGGGGTAGACAAGTTGTTTGAAGAGACTGCTGATTATATAATGGCTTTGCAGTGTCAAATCAAAGCCATGAGAGTTCTTGCTGGTTTTCTTGAAGGTCTAGAAAAGGAAAAGAGGAAGTCTGGAGGTTAATTAAGCATGGACTCCCATCTTGTATCACTTTTGAGGGTCCGTTCATGTCTTCTTCTTTTTTACATAATATTTTTTCACCCTTTGTTCATTTATTTTATTTTTATCTTAAAGATGGGAGCAAGATTTCCCTTTCTTTCCTTTTTCCTCCTCCTTTTGCTGATATTCTTAGATATTAAGTTAACGAGTGAGAATGATTTCCTACATATGGTTGCTGGAATTTTTTAAGTCGTAGAGAGTTTTATTTGCCAGGTTATGATCTGCCTTTAATTGGAGCTCTCCTTCTTCGTTTTACCACAGCTAGATAGATCCAACAAACGATTACATGTTGCTATTTTGTTGCATTGATCTTCTCCTTTTTGCTTCAAATCTTAATTAATTTCGAGACATTGATTTCAATTTCAATTAACACAGAGGTTGAAAACAATAGTTAATGTTGGCCCAAAATAATTAAAATCATGCCTTGCTAATAAGAAAACCTAATTAATATCTGATGTGCTGCACGACTACTCCATCCACATTTTCTCTTTGCTGCCAACTTTAGGGGAAACAGGATGGGTTCTAAAGGAACAATCCGCGCTCTTTGCTCTTGCACCATTATTTATTTGATATATATTAGCTAGAGAGTCGATGAAAACCCAGCATTCTATGTAATAATAATGAAACTGTACGTATTTGCAATTCAAAATCTAGTCCACTATGGGTGGAGAAAGGGGGACACTGTCTCATGCTAAAACTTTCATGGAAATCGATAAAATCATACATGTCTGGTTGAGCTGATAATATATCAGTGAAGGAGGCTGCCTAGCTAGCTTGTCACGATATGCCAGGGGTTCCGACGCTAGCTGGTCAGCAGATAACGACATCCTCCACAAGCTAATTCAACTTGAAGCTAGCATTCAGTAACCTAGAGATCCTTTAGAAATCATACAATAATAATAAAAAAAAAACAAGAAGGTATGATTCATAAGTTGTTACGTCACTCATGTGGCAATCACTCTTTTAATCGCTCTCGTCTCTCTACTTGGGCTTGAAAAATGGATATGTTCCTGCGTCTAGAGTTTAGAGAAGCTTCGGAGTATGGAGGATTTCGCTATAAATAATGGTTGTCCAGTGGTGCGTGTGAGAGTGATGGGGCGCAAAATGCATAATAAATACTTGATATTAGGTGATGTGATGGGTTTTGCTGGCTGGTGTAGTTGTTCCTCTGGGGCTAAAAAGCCTAAAATGCACCACCGTCCTGGCCATCACATGCATCGTCATGCAATTTTGACCTTTTTTGAGTATTTTTTCCACTCTATTACTCCTGGCCAAAAGTTTTCATGAAATATTTTAGGGTATTTTTTTTAAAAGTAAAATAGCACATTTTAGTAAAAAATATTAATGGTGGTCGCATTTTAATTTAAACTTGCAAGTAACAATTAATTGCGTCTCTAAATAAAAAACATGAATGGCAATTATGTTTTCAATTGAAACCTCCAACCTTAAACTCTAAATTAATCTTCTTAGTTAACTCTAAACTCAAACTCTAAACTACTCAAATTCTAAACCAAAACCATAAATAAATTTCAAATCTAATTAAACCATAAATTACCACAACAAACTCTTAGATTCCTACCTCAAACTTATAATCTCTAACCTTAAATTATACATAACTGTAATCTCCAAACATTAACTCAACACTAATTCTATATACAAACTTGTGATTTCTAAACTAAATTCAAACTCCAAAAACATAGATAATCCCAAAACATAAATAATTTCAAAAGCACAAATTAAGAACAAAAAATGTACGGGGTATTGTTAAGTTTAAAAAGCACAAAAAAATGACATTAAAAATACATGTGTGTGTGTATTCATAGTCGAAAGTCTATTGAGGAAAATATAAGTTTTAGAAGATGTTGCGGGTAAAGCAAAGGGTTGAAAGGAAGGAAAGAGTTGAAATCATGCTCAAGCCCCATATGCTAGAGAAACTATACGGTAAACCTGCCACTTTGAGATTATACATGGTTCAGGGAATTACGGGACGAGAAAAATCATCCTATATTTAGTCATTAATTTTAAAATGCTAAAAATAATTATATTTGTAAAAGATATGAAAGATTTTTGTATGAAAAGGAGAGAAATTGATCTTGTTTCCTAATATATGGTCATAGAGATACTGTAGGCAACGTACGTGTTGTTTTCTTTTATTTTTATTGTAATTAATAATGTAATATTGTTTTAATTTGATGTAGTCAATATTTTTTTTTTAAATTCGGGAAATTATTTTAACAAAAGAAAAAAGAAGTAGTGATGGATTGATATTGGAAGTGAAAGAAGTAAGTTAAGTTCAAATTTAATTCATTACAATAGGTATAATAAAATCTATTTTATTGATGGATTGTGTGGAAGCAATTCTTTGTTTCTATTTCCCAAATATTTTGCAATTTTGTTTTTTAACAGGTTCAAAAAAATTCTATTTTTTCAAGTTAAATCTCCAAATACGGTACACACTTGGCACCAATGAGAGTTCAGAGGTTAATATTCGAGATTTTCACTAGAAAGTCTTAATTAAATACAAACACGGGGATGGTTGAGATGGGAATCGGAGGTGGGAGAAAGTTATTCTTGTTGAGTTGTTAAATAGTCTGTTTAGAAATCTGGTATAAATTGTATTTTTAAAAAATTTATTTTTTTATTAAAAATTAATAGTTTTATGTGTTTTGAATCGTTTTGATGCGCTAATCTCAAAAATAATTTTTTTTAAAAAAAAAAACACTTTGAAAAGCAACCACAACCACACTCTGGACAGGCTAAAAACCTATTGAACTATGGATGGACATGGAAAAAAAAAAAAAGCAAGAAAGAAAGAAAAAGCTTCATCTCCCTTTCATTTTAGGAGTTTACTTCAATATATCCGTATATATTCAGTTACAATTTTCATGTTCTCGAATTAATATTTAAGATTTTAATGGATCCTTCTAATAGAATCTGTCTTCCAAGTAAAAAAACAAAATTGCATGTGATTTATGGATATATCATTGATATATTTTCTAAAATATCCTCAAATATCATACAAAAATTTCAATATTGACATTTATTTTAATAGCAAAAGCATGTTTTTTAGTTAAGAAGAAATGGCATATATATGGAGATCAATATTTAAGACACTTTCATGCAAATTGGAATAATAATTAATTAAGACATAAATTAATATATCACCTTTTCAAAAAATTAATGGTGAAACTTAGAACCTCTAATTGAATTTTCTTCTTATCATCCGAACCAATCATTAAAGACAATAATAAAAAATAATTCACTTAGCATGTCATAGTTTATATACTTAAGACACAAAAATAAATAAATCATATACAGCTTGTCATATGCTTTCAAGAAATCATGAGAAAGAATGACAGACCATAAAATATAAAACTTAAAAGTCAAATAAAAATCATAAAAGTATGATATATGTATGTTAATTCGAAAACATGATTTAGTATAAGAATGTATTGTTAATTTAATATTTATTACTCGGAGATATTCATCGCTTTCAAAATATAAAGTCAGAATGAGTTATTGTCTCGGATCGGAAACTCAAGGTCTTATGAATTTATTTGTTTGAACGATAAGTTATTCAGCATTTTGGCTAAGAAAACGATTTCTCTTTTTCTAAAATGAGATTCTAACATTCCCAGACAGCGGAAAATTTTGAAAATCTTGGTTCAGGTCTGCCTGAGTTTCGGAGGAAAATATGTGGCTATAGATTGTTGAATCATTTGTTAAGAATAAATAAATAAATAAAAATATTGTTGATTCATGGAGCTAGCAGAGCCCAGAGAGCTGGAATAGAGGTAGCGTTGATCCATGAAAAGGGAAAATAGAAACTTTGATATATAGAGCTAAATAAAAATTCGGGCAATGATCAGGTGATTTGATAAATATTCAATTTATTAATAATTCAATAATCCATTACAAATTAGAAAGAGAAAATACCATAAAATAAACAAATAATGCACACGCCAAAAAATTAATGGTGAAATTATTAATAAAACTAAACGCTGGTGAGTATCCAACAAACATGCTTCATCTCCTAACCAGCATTTCAGCACATGCAGGCATAATTAAATCTCTGGCATTTTTACGAGTACACAAAATCGAATCTAATCGAAGAGTTCTTATCTGATCTTGTTTACTTGAAGCATGAAGAATCTATAACTAACATAAACTAATGGAGGAGGAGGAGTTGGTTCATTGTTACCCTCATCTCTAATCACTTAATTTTCACTTCAATAATGCCTTTTTTATTTCTTTAATTTTTTTCTAATATTAGATTTAATTATCTCGATCTCATCATATATGCGGAGGAGTTAACTTGAGTTTTTTATGTTTTTTTTTATAATTTTATCAATCAATATTTGATTGGTTTGAAATTTTTTTTTCATTTTGCTTTTTATAAAGTTATTTTAGTTTCATTACTTAGATCACGGGTTAGACAGGTTAACTCGAGTTGTTTTTATTTTATATATTTTTTTTAATTTTATCCTTTAATATTTGATTTGCTTGTCCTGATCTTATGACTTAGGTTGTGGGTTTAATAGATTAACTTGATTTTTTTAATTTTTTTTAGTTGAAATCTTTTTTTTTTTCAATTTCATCATTCAACTTTTGGTTGATTTGAGAATAAGATTCGTATTTTTTTTTACGAGGTTATCACTGTCTTATTACCCAAGACACGAGTTTAGTAAGTTAACCCACAGTTTGAAACTCGGCCCGGCTCGACAGGTTGCTCCGGCATCTGGCCGACCCGGGGCTGGAACCGGGTCCGGTTTAAGAAAAATAGAGAAAGTCAAAACTCGGGTCACGGTTCACCCTGCGACTCGGTCAAAAACTCGGTTGCAACCCATTAACCTTTTTTTTTTTATTAAAACGACGTTGTTTTGATTTTTTAACAAAATAAAAAATGACCCGCGTGACCTGGTCAAAACTCAAAACCTAGGCCTTGGGTCGAGTCGACCACCGGTCCGAGTTTAAAAACTCTGGGCTAACCCGGGTTGCGTCATGTCATCTTTTTATCTTTTTTTTATTGTTTTTTTTTCAGTTTCACCCTTCAACACTTGATTGATTAAGAATTGAGTTGCATAATTTATTTCAAATTGTTTTTTATGAGGTTATCTCAATCATATGACCTAAGTTGTGACTTTAATAGGTTAACTCGGATTGATTCAAGTTGTTTGTTTTCTATTTTTTTTTTCCAATTTCATTATTCAACGTTAGATTGATTGAGAATTGAATTTCATAATTTGTTTTAATTTACTTTATATGAGTTATCCTGATCTCATGTTTCGAGTCATGAATTTGATAGGCTAACACAGTTTGATATGGGTTGGTCAATTATGTCTTCGTTATAATATTTTTTTAAAACAATGTCGTCTTGAAATTCTTTTAGTCGAATTATGTTTTTACCGGTCGTTTAAGTTATTTTTAGATATATCAAGTTGACTGGATTGACCATCCATATACGGCTTAAATTGTTTTCTACTTGAAAACACACTAATAACAACCTAGATATTATTTATATTAAAAAAATTTATCTAATCCACAACAAAGCATGAATAATCATCTAGTTAATTATCTATATGCAAATAAATATATTTTTAATATATATTTTAAATCCATGAATATATAATTTAGAATCTTTTGAAATCTTTGAAAATACAAGAAATCACACACAAAGTGGTTAATAAGAACTCCCAGTTGAAATAAGCATTTTAGTTTCCTAAAATTAAGGTTTATGGAGAGGAAAATTACCACAAACCCTCAAAACCCTATTGGATATGGTCAGATGGGGTCGTAATGGGCCGGTCCGACTAAACCCGTCCTACCTATTATGTTTCCAGCCGAACTGGAAAATGTCAGGTTCAACGGTCCAAATGACCCAATCATGAGGTGGGCCCAATACCTTTAATCACTTGCTCCTCACAACCATCCTCAGCCGTCCATTTCTCGCAGACCGTGATTAAAAAAATAAAAAGACGAGAAGGAATCGGAACAACAGAAACCCTAATGCGCGAATCGAATTTTTCCCATTTTTAGATTTCAAAAGTAAAGGTCTTCTTCTCCTTTTTTTTTCCTTGCCCCATCCCTCACTCTCCTTGAAAAAATCCATTTTCTGTAACATTCAAGAAATAATAATAATTTTGTAAGAAAATTCTCTCCGATTTCCTGCTATTCTTTCAAACTAATAAAAAATTCTCTGATTTATTTTAAGAATCTCAAAATTTTAGAGTAATTAACATTCAATTCAACCCTTTCTCGGCAACCAAACAGTGCTTTCATCTCTATTTCTGTATGAATGTGTAGTTAAAATTGCAACAGTATATAACTTTTCCTCTCTGATTTTGTTTTTTATTTAATTGTTGATATTTGTGTTATTTTAGGGTTAAGCAATGGCAGATGAGATGGGAATGACCAACGGTGTCGAAGAGAATCAGGTGGCTGTAGATAATTTCTACGATCTTGATCAAGGCGAAAGGGAGACAGAGCTTAAGCAAAAGATTGCGTCTTTGGAGACCGAGAAGAAGTCACTAGCCGATGAGAACGAAGAAATCAAATGTCAGGTCGAAAAACTGACGGCCAAGTTTGAATCGATGAAATCAGAGGAGTCAAGTCTGAAGCTGAGGGTTGCGGAGTTGGAGAGGGAAGTTGAGCAATCGGAGGAGACCCAGAGAGCGCTTGAATCAATAGCAGGGAGAGCTGCAGAGCTGGAAACAAATGTTTCTAGGCTTCAACATGACTTGATTTCGGCGATGAGTGAAGGAGATGAGGCGAATAAGGAGGTTGCTGAGTTGAAGAGGGAGGTGAGTGAGAAGGAAGTGAAAATTGAAGAGGTGAAGAAGGAGAAATCGGAGGCGGAGAAGAAAGTGAGGGAACTGGAGAGAAAAATTGGTGTTTTGGAGGTCAAGGAGATTGAGGAGAAGAGTAAGAAAGTGAGGCTTGAGGAGGATATGAGAGAAAAAGTGACTGAGAAAGATAAAGAGATTATTGACTGTAAAAAGAGAATTAAGGAGTTGGAGAGTCTAGTGGTGGAGAAGGAGAGGTTGGAGAAGAAGTTGAGGGAGTCGGAAGAGAAGGTAAAGGAAATGGAAGGGAAGATGGTGGGGTTACAAAAGGAGGCCAAAGAGGCGGAAAAAGTGATTGGTGGATTGAAGGAGAGGGCTAGGGAGGTTATTAATGGGATCGAGATTGATAGTAGGGAGAAGGGGTTTAAGGTGCAGTCACCCGTGGTGGCCATAGGGTCAGTGGGTGCTGTTGCTGTTGCAGCTGCTGTGGTTTATGTTTGCTATTGGAGGCGGCGGTGATTCGGAGGTTAGGGTCATTGATCACCAAAAGAAATGTTTCAGTTTTGTTGGATGGATATCTTTTTGCTTGGCTTTGTTTTTTTAGCCTTATCATGGATTTTGATTATATTAATATCTGGCATGTTTTGAAGTTCAAATGTTTGCTTTCAAATGTTGTTAATAATGCTGAGTTATTTGACAAATTATAGAGGATTTACTAATTAAAAATGATGTCTAATCGAAGATATTAGACATGATTGAGATTGCTCTTTAGTGATTGCTTGTTTACCCTTCAATTTTGAACTTAAGTAAGGTATACTGCACACATGTAACATTCTCCTTTATCTTTCGCATTTTTGCATGTTACTTTTTTTGTGCTATTGAATGGCCAATGTGATTGGAAGATCATGTTATTTGAAGCCTTTTTTTGTGATAAGTCTTGTACACTCTTGAACAACTTGTATTTTTTTTTAGTTTTTAAGAGTTCCTCTAGTGAACACATGCAAGTTCAATTGCTCGTTACAGTACCTCTGAAGCAGTGACTTGATTGTTTATGCTTGTTGCTCCCTTGTTTCTGGTAACTCTGATTCCATGTACAATCATTGTATGATTGCTAGTCTCTGAATTCCCAACTTCTAGGAATGCCTGCATTAAGATTTATTATGATCTCCAGATTTGGAACACCCGCATTTAGATTGACTATGATCTCCGGATTTGGAATGATGTTTTTTGCTTAACCGTGGTAGCTATTTGCTGTTTCTTTGTGTCATTTTTATTTTATTTTTTATTGAACCCTATGGGTTGTTGGTTTTGCAAGGCATACACCCATGTGATATTCAGTACTCTGCTCGTCTCCCTGCTTCATAGCCATCCTTTTTGGTTGATGCCTTCTGATAATTAGGTCATATGATAATTCCGTAGAATTCCCACTAACCGAAAGCGACTCTTATCTTCTGGACGTGGCTTTTTTGTTATGTTCAGTGAGGGAGGAACCTTTCATTTCCTCTAGCGTGTTTCACTGCAACACTATCATGGTTCCCACCAAGGAACTAACAAAAGTATGCAGTGTAGACCAGTAAATGAATGGTGCATTAGTTACGTGTAGAAATTCACCTTCTATTTATCCAGTGAGCACAATGATGCTGGGCTTATGAGAAGTGTTGTTGAATCTTGCTCGTTTCCTACACCTTACCGAGTAAGGACATCTTTGGTGTTGAAATTCACGCAACTATTCTGAATATTTGGTATCTCATGAGCTGGTTTGAATGCATTTAACGGATGGAAACTCCTGCATTGACACGTTTGGCAGTTTTGCATTGTGAAAAACTTGGCTCCACATTGGCAATGGGATCACGTGTTGTTTCCCGCCGCTTATGTTGTTTGTTCTCTTTGTTTTTCTGTTGGAAAAATTCATTTTTTTTTGTTTTGTCTACTTGGACTTCAAAGTCATAGAATTTCCTCAATCGAACATTCCTGTCTGCAATTAATATTGATTCCATCCAAATTGGACTCTTGTTCATAAGAAACAATGATGCAGTTTGCTGGAGATCATTTATTTTTTGTTAATGCTGTGAAGAGTCATGAAGGTTCATTGAAAACTCGGAAGCAGTTGGTGTTCTTAGAGTGGAGGGTGGTCAATTCATTTTTTTTTTGTTTAATGTTTTTAATGTGATGTTAAAAATAATTTTAAAAAATAAAAAAATTATTTTGATGTATGTTTTTTAAAAAATCAATTTGAAAAATAATTGCTATTGTAATTCTAAACACCCTAGTATTTAGAAAAATTATTCCTACTATATTTCTTCAAAAACACCCTAATTCCAAAGGAATTTAATTTTGCTGATCATGAAATCTACAGTATTCACTGATTAATTAATTCTTCATAATATAGGTAACGAATGCGCTTACAAACACCTGATCAAAAAAAAAGTAGGCAACCGGTTTTCGGAGAAGTACTGACTGAGCTGGAGCGGCACCGCTTTCTCTACAGGCAGCGGTGCTCCAACGGCTTTGTTTTCCTGCAGCTGGAAGTTTTGATTATTATTATTACCAACCCCCCCCCTGAAATATCCTGGCTGGAAAGAAAAGCATTGAATTTCTAATTAATCTTTTAATTGAATTTGGGCTGAAGTATTGGGCTACCTGATTACTAGTCCAATCCATTTTTTAAATCCTAAAGCTAACCACGGCAGGCTTCTCTGGCACGTTAAAATTAATAATTTGTTTTAAAAAGTTCATGTATCATTCGGAGAAAAGCTTGATTTGGATTCCATTTTTTTTTAAAATTCACTGTAATCTGTTTAAATCAATTTTTTAATTTAGAGAATATTGTTCTTGCTGTTAAGATTGTTCATTTTTTAAATTTAGTTCTAAAAGAAATTATAGAAAAAATTGGTGGATGGATCAAGTGATTGTTGAAGGAGTTGTGGGAGCTCCCCCCGAAGTGTTTCGAATGTAAAGACAGTAAGAATAA
>Ga0307515_10017861_pt1 | contig 12889 bp, 19 predicted proteins | sample 17_EM_MG_FD_194513 | JGI IMG/M metagenome (GOLD analysis project Ga0307515, IMG submission 194513) | Populus trichocarpa ectomycorrhiza microbial communities from riparian zone in the Pacific Northwest, United States - 17_EM | ecosystem: Host-associated > Plants > Roots > Unclassified | place...
TTCGAATGGGAAAACTGAGTTCCCAACCTGCCTGGGGCCAACGTGCGAACTGGCCAGTGCCGGGACGCCGAGATGCCGAGCCCCAATACGATCAAAAGGCAAACAACAAATTGGGGCCGTATTCTGTGCGAAACGGTCTATCGAAACGCAAATAGCTGTAAGTTATCTACAATGTATAAAGTACCGTCAACTCGTTGTCCAGTATGGTATGCAGCTTGCCTTTAGGGGCCAGACGTTCCAGAGTCCAGATCTGCACAGGGTCGAAGCCCCCCTCTCATAGCTGGATATGTAATGAGTAGGATCCTGAATATCGAGGGGCATCAGTATCTGGCACCGCACCACTGGGATTTCCATGGAGTCGAGTAGGGAACGTCCCTCATTTCCCATTCACAGCCACCAACGCGCGCACAACCATCGTGTTCAACATTCATTCACCACCACGCTGAGGTTTGACGATAAGCGTTTTTTTGTACTAGTAGGAACACAGCCCGGGCATAGTTCACTCCCACCACGAGGCAGACCAAAGCATGAGTGGAAAATGACCAACCTAGGTTTTCACCGATCCCGCGATTCCAATCACCTCTCTGCCTTGAGGCAGCCTCCCGCCGATCGAAGATCAGATCCCGATCCGCTGGGGTCAACGAGCAAACCGGACGTGCCGGGAGGCCGGAACGTCTGGCCCCACTATGATAGGCAAGCTGGTAGACGACCCTGAGGACGAGTTTGTCACGCTTTCTGCGCGATTTGGCTGAGAGATGGGAGATGAGACGCATAAGCTTAAGTACGTCAGCGGTCGAAAATGAGTGAGCGCGACCTTAATCTCCGCTAGCGCATGCAAAGGAAGCCTATGGACCCCATCGCAGAAACCGAATTCCTGACACATCGTTCGGTCGATCGCCACCCTCATTGCAACTGTTAATCACAACGTGCCTTTCGCGAGGCTTGGATTCCCGCTACAAATACTTTCCATAGACCGATCACGTTTTCCCGTCAACTCATCGTCCCAGTCGAAGGGCATTCCTCATGTCTTCACCCAACCCCTTGGAACAACTCCATCGCCTCGACAGGTCTTCTTCCAAGTTTCACGACCAAGTCAGCAACATACTTCGTGGGGAGGAGTACGATCAATGGGTCCCAAACCTTCAAGACCAAGATTCGGAGGGGCTCGTCGATTATCTGGACAAGGTGCGTTGCCTCGTCCAACTTGTTCACTCCCCGCTCAGGCAACCATAGGCTTTTGATACTCTCGAGCACGCCAGTCCCGCTTTCTGGAGGTATCTACGCAAACTCAGGCACGTGTGCGGCGCCAAAACAATACTGCCAACATCGTACACGGTTTCGTCTGACCTTCTCAACGTTGGTCCCAACCCGCTCACCTCAAGAGGTCACTGTGATGTGTACGAGGGCATCCTTGATACACTGAAGGTTTGCGTCAAACGTGTGCGGGTGTATGCCCAGGATGATCCGCAACAGGATCTGAAAGTACGTTATTGACGCCATTGCTTTCCATGTCCGCCATCGCTGACAAAGCTCACAGGCTTTCTGTAAGGAGGCTGTAATGTGGAAACGCTTGACGCACCCGAATGTCGTGCCCCTTTTGGGTGTTACTATTACTCCCCTCCAGCTCATTTCGAATTGGATGTCTGGCGGCGATCTGTTAGAACACATCAGGAAACACCCCGAAGTAGACCGACTCGGACTTGTGGGTGTACCTCCTGTTGTACTTGTCCCACGTTGATTCCCGTTACCAGCTGTCCGACGTCGCGAAGGGCCTCAGCTACATTCACTCCTGCAATGTGATCCATGGGGACCTCAGGGGAGTACGTAGTCCTAACTCTCGGGTTTCCACCATATTGACACCCGGTCAGAAAAACATCCTTGTGGACGATTCAGGTCGTGCGCGCATTGCGGACTTCGGTGTCGCCACGGTCATTCAAAACTTGAACTGCATGGGGACTGACTTGCTTCAGCGTAACGACCCCCTGCGGTGGACTGCCCCAGAGGTCTTGAACGGGGGGGATTATAGCAAGCAAGCCGACACCTTCTCTTTCGCGATGGTCATGATCGAGGTACGTCACGGATGGTCTGTGGTGTCTGGGGCTTCGGCTCACTGTCGTCTCGCATAAATACAGGTACTCACTGTGGCGGTTCCGTTCAGTGACTGTTCATCTGTCATGGCCATGTTGGCCATAATCCAAGGTACGCGTCCGCCACGACCAACACATCGGGCCCTCACACAAGAGTTGTGGACATTAATGCAACGATGCTGGGATCATGACCCTCACCTGCGGCCGGAGGTTTCGGAAGCCCTGCAAATTCTCCTCACCCCGTCAGTTTGTGATTCATCTCGGCGATCAATCGATCGTTGACTTGATTACTTTCTCGTGTGCAGTCAAGATCCAGCCTGGAAACGGCTGATCAGCCATGCCCTCGATGCGCGCGAGCGCATCTCTTTGGTCACGACAATATTCTCGGACCGTGATCAGGTCGAGACGGACAGGCACCTCTCTGGATCCAATGCCCAGACTTTCATCGACGAGGCAAGTCCCCACACAATTTCACGTCCGAGAGACGGGTGGACTGACTCACCACATGACGGTAAACTCTCGGCTCCACCCAAAAGGTTCGTTCGAAGGGGGGATGGGTTGGAAGGTTGGCGCGCAATGCCCGGAGGATGTTCAAAACTATTACTAGAAAGCTCTCTGGACATTGACGGGCTAGCCGAGCTTCGCCGCGCCAGGTTAAGCATATCAGGATAGCCTAGAGGGCACTGATCGAGAAATGCGCGGACCTCAATGCCTTGAGTGCTTTTTTGGGTTTTGAGTGGCTTCCGGGGGGCTTTGACAGTTTCCCGAGGTTCCCCGTGAGCGTATCACTCCTATGTCTCTCTACATATGTATTCCTAGTGACGTACAAAACACCATGTTTTTAAAACTACCCATGCACTTCACCAGAGGGAATCAAGGGTTACTGAGCAGCGGAGCTCTCCAGGGGCAAATTGGACGCAGAAGCAAGGCGGTCGGTGTTTTGTGGACGTCATAAAGGAGCGCGAGGAGGTGGACGGTCTTGAACCCATTCCTCCTAGCGCGATCCCTGTTCGGGGGCCGGTAATACGAAGCTGCGCCCTGGCTGTACGAAAACTGGCCCAGTGCTATGGGGGGCACGTTTGTTCAGCAGCGTAGCTAACTCATCTCAACGCAAACACCCACCCCGGGGCGACACACGCGCCGTGTGTATCCAGACCCTCAAACCTCGCCATAGCCACTTGAAATTCAAGGACTGTTTCAAGCCAACGTGGCCGGCCACTTAGTTCGCGACTTTGAATTTGTTGACGTGTTCCGTTCCCCCGACAGTCCGATTGTGGAAACCGAGCAGGGGCCCTGGCTTGTCATTGAGAACGTGGCATCTAACTCGAATGCCTGTGGTGTGCAGAAGCCATGGTTCCACGTTCCACTCTGGTGACTAAGAGAGCCGGTAACCGAAGGATGTGAACGACGCTTTGGCGGTCGCTGGATTTTGATCTGGCGCAGGATGTTCCCGTTAACCATTGTAGCCGCACCCCATGGGCCCAAGATTTGACGAGTGCGCCTGGTTTCTGACCAACTTCTCCGGCTAGCAATCTAGAAGTCATCAACTACACGCAAAGCTGAGGGACACGGGTATATTGATGCGGAACACCCAAAACAAGAAGGGACATCATAGGGTGGCAGCGAAACAAGAATGGGAAAACTGGGACATCATGCATCATGCTCAAGCTTAGACAACGAAGGATGGAGTGTTGTGTGGATTAAATAACGGTGGAAATTAATCGTTCACCCACCATTCCCCCACTTCGTCTTCCCCTACCCCGTCTCAATCCCCCAACCGTGTCCACCATACCGAGCAAGAATTCGCACAAACACCGTGACGCCATATTCACGGAAACTAGGTCCAAAGGGTCCTCGCCGTCGGAACCAACCAGCGTCTGCTTCGAACTTGTGCAGGACGAGGTTGCATGGGAAGAGATTCGAAACGCGCGGCGGACAACCCCGGAGGGGCGGTCCGGCGATCACGCTTCTGAGTTGGTCACTGTGGGCGTGACAAATGGTCACATATTCTGCAGCTGCATAATCGTAAGTTACAAGTTTGAGGTTTTCAAGGAACCGATGTATGTCAGCATCTGCGGAGGACGGGGGAATGTAAAACTCCGGAAGAAGCGGGGAGGTCACAGCACTGAATATGTCGCAGGATATTCAGGATTTCATGATATGTATCTCCCCCATTTTTGTATTCGCCTCGAGGGATACGCACGTACGCAACCCTAATAGTAAAAACTCCGATGAGACCCCGGAAGCACCCCCCACCGTCCTACTTAATTGAGGTGTGTCCCCCCAGGCCAGCCAAAAGTTTTCCGTTTATAGTAAGTTACCAATGAATTAATGACCAAACATGAACGAACAACCGGTGGGAAGCATCAGCAGAATCATGGTCGGGTAGGCTGCCTGGGGTGGGTCGCGTGTTGCCGGTGCGCCCCCGATCGCCTCGAGGATCCAGCAAGGTGTCTGGTACATATATCCCCCCACGATAAGTTTTGCCCTTACTCCGCACACCCAATGAGAGATACCCTCAATGCCATTCCAGAACGCCTTGCAACAACTTTATCGCCTCGACGGGTCTTCCCTAGAATTCCGTGATCAACTCAGCAATGTGCTCAATGAGGAGGGGTATGCTCAATGGGTGCCGAACGTTCGAGGCGATGACTTGATGTGGCTTATCGACCACCTGGACAAGGTACGTCACCGTATCTCAATTTCCCGTCTCCCGCTCGAGCCGCCGTAGGCTCTCAATACTCTCGACCCTGCCAGTCCCGCTTTCCAGAAGTGTCTGCATGAGCTCAGATGCATATGCGGCGCCCAAACAATACTGCCATCATCATATACGCTTTCGTCTCAACTTTTGGATGTCGGTCGTCAGCCCGTCGCCTCGGAAGGTTCTGGTGATTTGTACGAAGGAACCCTCAACGGAGCAAAGGTTCGCGTCAAACGCGTTCGGCTGTGTTCCAAGGATGGTCAGACAAAGACCACAAAAGTGCGTTATCCTGCGGCTTCCCCCGTCCGCCGTTGCTGACGAGACCCGCAGGCCCTCTACCACGAGGCTGTGGTGTGGAAGCGTTTGGAACACCAAAACGTCGTCACCCTCCTTTGTATCACATCCACCCCCCTCCAATTTATTTCAGAATGGATGCCTGGCGGGGACCTGACGGAATACATCAACAAGCACCCCGACGTAGACCGATCTGGCCTTGTGAGTACCCTGTTACCGTGTTTGATTCTATACTCACTTTCGCCACCAGCTATCCGATGTCGCCCAAGGCCTTCAATTTCTCCACTCCCGCGACATAGTTCACGGCGATCTCAAGGGAGTACGTGATTTACTCTGAGCCCCGTTTTGTCTTTTTTCACACGCATCCAGCTAAATGTCCTCGTCGACCCTACCGGCCACGCACGGATCACAGATTTTGGGCTTGCTCCGGTCACTCAAAACCTGGATTTCATACGGAGCGGCTCGGATGATCAGGGTTTTACCCCGCGATGGATCGCGCCAGAAATCCTGAACGAAGAAGGGTCATATAGCAAAGAAGCGGATGTTTTCTCCTTCGCGATGGTCATGATCGAGGTACGTCTTGGGTGAAATATCGTTTGCAGGGCTTTTGTTTACCGTTGTTTCGTGTAAATACAGGCATTCACTGGCGCGGTTCCGTTCGGTGATAGCTCACCTGTCATAGCTATGTTAGCCGTAAAGCAAGGCGAGCGTCCACCAAAGCCGACACATCCAACATTCACAGAAGGGTTGTGGTCGTTAATGCGACGCTGCTGGAATCATGACCCTCGCTTGCGCCCGGAAGCTTCGGAGGTCTCACAGATTCTCCTCACGGAGTCAGTCTCGTTTATTCCGGTGGTCACGCATTCGGTAATTTGATTGTTTTCCCATGTGCAGTGTCCCCCCAGCCTGGAAACGGTTGATCAGCTATCCCTCTTCCGTACACGACTGCATCTCTTTGATAACGTCCATCTTCTCTGAACGTAACGAGGTCAAGGTGGTCGAATGCCTCACTGGTAATGATGCGCAGAGCTTTATCGATGTGATAAACGATGTAAGTCTGCACCCCCATCCCCGAAGAACATACAAGTCGGCCCCCACTCAAACTTCTGCGCTCTATTGGACAGGCGTTGGATAGCCTTGCACCACAGATCCGCAGGGAATGTCTGCGATATTTACACAGGATCTGTGGTCGCCAGGCGCTGGTTCCGCGATCACTGGCGATTCCGCTTTGTTACGACCCAAAAGAGAACCCGGTTTACCATGGTGGATTTGCGGACGTGTGGAAGGGTCAGCATCATGGCCAGGATGTCGCAGCCAAGGTTTTGAAGGTATACTTGGACAATGGCTTAGAGGAGACCAGAAGAGTGGGTTGCTGGCGGTGCTATTGACCTTTTATGTGTATCCGCAAACTGATCTTGTCTTATAGAGGTTCTGTGGGGAGGTTGTGACCTGGAAGGCCCTTCGTCATCCGAACGTACTGTCAATGTTAGGCGTGACGATGGTCAACACCCGGTTGGTGATGGTCTCAGAGTGGATGGTAAATAGTAGCATCGACAAGTTTGTGAAGGTGCACGCCGACGCCGATCGGTTGGAACTTGTATGTTTCTTGTCCTTATCCGCACTTTTCGTTGACGATGACGACCGCGTGATCGCTGCAGCTCGGTGATGCCACTAAGGGATTGATCTTTCTGCATGAACAGGGAATAATCCATGGGGATCTCAAAGGGGTACGTTTACGAACCCCCGTAGTCACCCTCATTCGTGCAACTGATCTAGGCCTAAGGCAAACATCCTGATCAACCACAATGGTCGCGCCTGTTTGGCAGACTTCGGCCTACTAACAATCACCACGGACCGGTCAACCACTACACCCCCAGCTAGTTGGGGTGGCGCACTTCGGTGGATGAGTCCAGAGCTGCTCTTACCCGATGCGTTCGGTTCCAAGGGCTGCCGCCCCACGAGGGAATCGGATTGTTATGCATTGGGGATGGTGGTGTATGAAGTTCTCAGTGGGCAGGTGCCGTTTGCGTTGTATAAAAACACCGCCATTATCTTCAAGGTTCTGTATGGCGGACGCCCTGGGAGACCTCGAGGAGCGGAAGGGGAATGGTTTACCGATGATCTGTGGAGGGTGTTGGAACTTTGTTGGAAGCATCGGCCAGGCGACAGGATAAGTGCTAAAGATGTGCTTCTAGGCCTGGAAGGGGGTTCGTTGTCGTCGCTGTCATCTGCTTCCCACGTGGATGGGAGTGTGGAACGGTCGGATGCCATACCTAGCGATTCCAGTATATTTCCTCCGTTTCGTCGAAAGTCACAGGCTTACCTTCGCCCATCTTTGTGGCACGACAGGTCCGTCAATCCCGCGTAGCGACAATCGACTCCTGGTTCCACCACAGGACCTTTCTCGTCTTGCGATAATAGACTCCAGTACGACTTCCCCACCTCACTCCAATTGGGCTCATCTTAACTGCTATCGTGAAATAACAGGTCCGCCGATCACACGTTGTGAGAACGATGAACTCCCGGCCCCACCCCGAGAGGGTAGTTCGAAGGAGGGTTGGGTTGGGAGGATTGCGCGCAGTGTCCGGAAGGTGTTTAAGGCTATCTCAAGAAAACACCCTGGACTTTGACAACCAAGCCGAGCTTCGCCGTATCAGGTTGGCTCGATCGGGCAGGCACCCGGGACATCTGAGGTGGCTTAGACCACAGGTGGAATACTCGAGGATATAATATCCCAGTAGTCACCGCGTCGCACAAGGTTTGTTGTTTTCTCGACATGTATTCTAGACGGTTATTTCTCTTTGCTTGGCGTTGATGCATTGATGGGTGGCTATTCGTAACGATAGAAATATGTATATTCGTTCCAGTAGGGTTCTACTAACCAAAGTTTAATATTTAAGGCACTCCGCACAGCGTAGGCTGATGAAACCAACAGCTCAGGCATAGCATAGAGATGACACCGGCACCTTATGGGTTCGATTGAAGTAGGTGGGGTAGCAATCCTTGCTGACCCCGGTAATTTGGATGGTTCGCCGGGTTCGAACGAATCTACCACAGCGTCGTAATTCCAGATGTGCGGTTTGAAGACAATATCCGACGCAACGGAAGGGAGTCTTGACGAGGTACCGGTTGATGACGACTCTCAAGCATCCGCATCGCCTTCGAACAAACGAAACCATGACACAAGGTACGCCTGTTCTCCCACGTCTCGTGTTTCTTAAGCTGTATACACACAAACGCTCATCCACGGTACATTCGGCAAGCTCTCGTCCCACAACGATGAGAATGACGGAACGACCAACGTTCTGCCCCTAGACGGTCAGAAGTTACAATGTACCCCGTCCGCCGGTGTGCCGGGGTACCACGGTGTTGGGCAGAGCTCAACTGCAGGTCAATCGTGGGTGTCTTAGGATCCATCGTCAACCCGGGTTATATCTTGTTTCCGATACCCGCGACCTGAGGCCCATGTCTAAAGTCTTCCGTATTTATGTCGCACGCCAAGCTCGTAGCAAAAGTGAAACGGGAGCGGGCTCCCCGAAACCTCCTTTCAAACATCCTATCAAGCTTCATGCTACGCTGCGTCGCTGACCTCCAACCCGCCTGGACGGTCCACGCATCAATCACGATGTCCTACAACTCGTGGAACAACTCTCAATTGATGGTGCACGAGGGCTCTTCAACGCAGTCACGAGGTCGACTATGAGATATTGACGAAGGATATGTTTTATATTCACCAGTAGGATCTATCCCATCACCTTTCTTAGAGTCTTACGACCGTCTCCAGGCGAACAAGCCACCGGTATGATTAAAACGGCAAAAATCCCTGCAGACGAAGCCAACAAATGCTGGCCCGAGTTACCTCAGGTAGAGCATGCATTAGAGGATGTGCTACTGGCGTGTGCGTCACCAATGTTAGAATGTTAGCATTTCACGCTTCTGTGTAGTCTCCTTCCTTTTACAGTAGTTTCTTCTCACCGCGTTTTTACCTTATCTTTCGGACGATCACTTCGTTCTCGAGTCCTTAGTCGCAAGTCGCTCTTCTTCTACTGAGGCTCATTATTCTAATAACCAATGGAAGGTTCGATCAAGCGGGGCGAACGCCAGTCAACGACTTAGCAATTGATGAGTTCGACTTCGGATTCACGTAAGGCCCAGACGGGGATGGTGACGGCGAACTGAAGAGTAGTAGAAGGGAGGAGGTCGACCATAGTGAGGTGAAGATATGCATCCAATGTTACCTGCACAACACGACTTTGGGTGCGTGCTGAATCAAGTCCCCATGAGCGCCAACCGGAGCGGTTGGACACGAGTTGGCACCCGATGGGTTCGAAAGGGTTCGGCCAAGGTTCTCGGATCTCGGTTTTTACACGGTTGTCTTTGACTGTACTACCTCACAACGATGTTCCTCATCATCCTTGTTCTGGCCAATCTAGATCTCTTTGTGACTCGCATGAATGGAACCACCCTTATCATGATTTCTTCGATCGACATCACTCTATCCGAGGCTTCCGGCCGCCCCCACAGTAGCCGAGGACATGCGGTATTTGGTTCCATGGCACAGATCAACAGGCGTATATAGCCCGTGATATTTTGCGTTGCCCCATCAATATCCGCCTTGCGGATCGGGTGAGGCTTCTGGTACACGTACCTCCTTATCTGCCACGTTTTCTCGTTGCTTACTACCCCGGCCATGGGCATCTCTCCTCACCCATCTCCCCATGTTCCAGGTAGGTCACGGGTTATCCACAGCCTGTAGAGCTTTGGCTTAACATCGCTTCGCATCAATACTACAGGCATTCACTGGTATGGAGTGATCCGCTTTCCACACACCAGTGCATCCCTCTGATAGCGTCCACATTCCCCGAGACAGAGCACCGACCACCTCGTTTCGGAATCCAATTTGCCCCTGGAGTGCATGAGTGCCTTTAGGTAAAACCATGGTGTTTTATACATCGCAGGAATGCATATACAGAGAGACATAGGAGTAACACGCTCATGCGAAACCTCGAGAAGCCATAAACGCCCCCTTGAAGCCATCCACAACCCGAATCAACCAACCCACGCGAAGCGAATTAATGTCCATGTGGGTTTCCCGATCAGTGCCCTCTGGGCCATCCTGATATACCCAACCTGACGCGGCGAAGCTCGGCTGGCCTGTCAAAGTCCAGAGAGCTTTCTAGTAATAGCCCCGAACATCCTTCGTGCATTGCGCGCCAACCTTCCAACCCATCCCCCCTTCGAACGAACCTTTTTAGGTGGATCCGAGGGTCTACCGTCGCGTGGTGGAGTCATTCCACCTCCTACACTGCCAGAATATTCCTTCGGTGGAGTAGGGAGTCCACTCTCACTATCTGTAGACGGCAGACCTGTCATGGCACAGAGACGGCTAAAGGTGAGCCTGGGGACTGAAACGGGGCAGGGGAAGCGTACTGAAGTCTGATGTTGTCGCATGAGGAAAAAGACCCTGTAGTGGGACAAGGGGTTTATTGCCACTACGCGGAACCGACGGACCTGCCATGCCACAAAGATGGGTGAGCCCGAGATCTTGGACGAATCAGGGAAAATATACTGGAATCGCTAGATCTCGCATCCGGCTGATCATCGGCATCTGTCACTACATCCCCAATCACATCTGATGGTGACCTGCACACGAGAAATTAATCAAGCCAACGAAAGAACAATCGCCGAGATGAATCAGAAACTGACGGGGTGAGGAGAATTTGCAGGGCTTCTGAAACCTCCGGCCGCAGGTGAGGGTCATGATCCCAGCATCGTTGCATTAATGACCACAACTCTTGTGTGAGGGCCCGATGTGTTGGTCGTGGCGGACGCGTACCTTGGATTATGGCCAACATGGCCATGACAGATGAACAGTCACTGAACGGAACCGCCACAGTGAGTACCTGTATTTATGCGAGACGACAGTGAGCCGAAGCCCCAGACACCACAGACCATCCGTGACGTACCTCGATCATGACCATCGCGAAAGAGAAGGTGTCGGCTTGATTACTATAATCCCCCCCGTTCAAGACCTCTGGGGCAGTCCACCGCAGGGGGTCGCTACGCTGAAGCAAGTCGGTCCCCATGGAGTTCAAGTTTTGAATGACCGTGGCGACACCGAAGTCCGCGATGCGCGCACGACCGGAGTCGTCTACAAGGACGTTTTTCTGGCCGGGTGTCAATACGATGGAAAACCGAGAGTTAGGACTACGTACTCCCCTGAGGTCCCCATGAACCACATTGCAGGAGTGAAGGTAGCTGAGGCCCTTCGCGACGTCGGACAGCTGGTAACGGGAATAAACGCGGGACAAGTACAACAGGAAGGACACCCACAAGTCCAAGTCGGTCTACATCGGAGTGTTTCTTGATGTATCCCAGAAGATCCCCGCCAGACATCCAATTCGAAATGAACTGGAGGGGAGCGATAGTAACACCCAGGAGGGGCACGATGTTTGGGTGTGTCAAGCGTTTCCACCTCACGGCCTCTTTACAGAAAGCCTGCGAGATTTGTCAGCGATGACGGACATGGAAAGCGACAGTGGCGTTAACGCACTTTAGCATCCTGTCGTGGATCGCCCTGGGCATACACCCGCACACGTTTGACGCAAACCTTCAATGTATCAAGGATGCCCTCGTACACATCACAGTGACCTCTTGAGGTGAGCGGGTTGGGACCAACGTTGAGAAGGTCGGACGAAAGGGTATATGATGTTGGCAGTATTGTTTTGGCGCCACACACGTGCCTGAGCTCGTGCAGACACTTCTGAAAAGCGGGACCGGCATGATCGAGAGTATCGAGCGTCTATTGGTCACCTGAGCGGGGAGCGAATAAGCGGGATGCGATAACTCACCTTGTCAAGTAAGTCGACAAGCCCTACAGAATCCTGGTCTTGAAGGTTTGGGACCCATTGATCATACTCCTCCCCACGAAGTATGTTGCTGACTTGGTCGTGAAACTTGGAAGAAGACCTGTCGAGGCGATGGAGTTGTTCCAAGGGGTTGGGTGAAGACATGAGAAATGCCCTTCGACTGGGACGATGAGTTGACGGGAAAAAGTGATTGGTCTATGGTATTTGTAGCGGGAAACAAGCCTCACGAAAGGCACGTTGTGATTAACAACAAGGGTGGCGATCGACCGAATATCAAAGGCGGTTTGTTGGGAGGCTGCGGGAATTCAGTTTTTTGACCTCCGGCTGTTTGCGTTCCGTCAGACTGTTTTCCGAATGCGGCCCAAATTTTTGTTAACCTTTTGGGAAGTATTCTTGGTCTCGGCGGACACTTTGCAAGCCTTTTTACGAAGAAGCGGTTGTCTGGAAGAGAATGCGACATACATTTCTTGGATTTGTCAATCCTCGCGTGGGCCTGGTGATTATAAAACTGCTTTCCCCATTTGGGTAGGCCGAATCCTTCCGAAATTATTGAATGTGGCTGAGGGCATCAGCTACCTTCACGCTTGTCCATGTCATATGTTGCACAGAGATATAAAGGGAGTAAGTTTTGGATCGCCGGCGAATGCAATCAAGGAAACCACTGATGTTTCCAAGCCAAATATTCTCATCGATGGCAATGGACAGGCGCGTCCCTGCACAGTGCACGTGTCTCCGACTTCGGGCTCACATTGATTGCACATGGAAAAAACCCAAGCGGCCGGCAGATCACAAGCGCTCGGGAAAGACTTGCTGCTGGAAATCCCCGACTTGGTGTCCGGGGGGCAGAATTTTACGGTTGCAGACGATCGAGAGAAACTTTGGCCATACACGCACATTTGGGTCATATTCTGAGTTCGAGTCCCTCGCTGACGTTCCTC
>Ga0307515_10017862_pt1 | contig 12889 bp, 1 predicted proteins | sample 17_EM_MG_FD_194513 | JGI IMG/M metagenome (GOLD analysis project Ga0307515, IMG submission 194513) | Populus trichocarpa ectomycorrhiza microbial communities from riparian zone in the Pacific Northwest, United States - 17_EM | ecosystem: Host-associated > Plants > Roots > Unclassified | place...
TATTTATTTAAAATATGCTATTAGTATAAAAGAGGTAAATATAATTATGGTTGCCAAATGCGCAGATTGCTGGCAGGTTGCGCGCAGGTTGCGCGTAGGTTGCGCGCAGGCTGCGCGCAGGCTGCGTGTCAAAAAAATACGACATAGGCTAGTCGGTCGAGTTGCCAAATAACCTCAACTGCGCGCCAATTGCGTCAACCACCAGCCATTGAGGCCATTGAAAGGGTACCATATTTTCCCGATGTAAATAGTTTAATATCCTTTAACCATTACGCTATAAACCTTCTATAGTAATTGCAAAACCCTAGAAATAATCTTAACTGTATAATATTCTCTAGTTCTTACCAATTTACTATAGCCTTAATCTTCTTTAGATCTATACTAAGTTAGCCTAGTTTAATAATAAATTTAACAAAATCGGTCTTCCTAGTAAAGAACTTATATTTCTTAATTACTACTAGCATCTATTCTTCTTATAGTCTTTTTAAGACCCATTTAATGTATTCTCCATATTCTTCCTTACTTATTAAGTAGATAATAATAATATTAAGGTATACCATAATAAATTTATCTAAGTGTTTTCCTAATACGTTATTAATACGCTTTTAGAACGTTACTAGTACGTTTATAAGCCCGAATTGTATAACTAATAGTTTATATAGTCCTTCCTTTAATCTAAAGGCTACCTTCCATTTATTGCCTTCCTTAATTCTAATCTAATAGTACGCCTATCTCAGATCTATCTTTATAAAGATTCGCGCATTACCTATCCTATCTTAGATTTCGCTAATTAAGGGTAAAGGGTACCTATCCTTTCTAGTGATGCTGTTTAACTATCTATAGTTAATATACAGCCTTAGTTTACCATTCTTCTTTAGTATAAATAGTACTAGATATCCCGCTAATAACTGCGATGGTCTAATATATCCCTTTTATAGGTTTTCCTAGATAAACTTTTTTAATACTCTACCTTCTTTTTCGGTAAGCTTATAGATTAGAAAAAACTTTAGACTTATTCCTAGTTCTAACTCTATCTTATAGTCCCATACTATATACTCTAACAGCTTTTTACTTTTTAGTAACTATAGTTTCTTGCCGTACTTATAGTATCTCTTTAGTATATAACTTAGTCCTTTTTCTATTTCTTTATAGGTTGCTCCTACTTAGTACTATACCAACTTAGCTTATTATTATAACTTATGGCGTTAAGTATCTTTAATATTAACCTAACCTATAATCTAATCAATCTTTAGATTGTATTCCTGTAACTAAGGCATTTTTAGTACTGCCTTATCCCGTCCTAATAGTAGGATATTAAAAGACATCTCGATTCATCTTCCTTTAATAGTTATTTAAATTAGTCCTATTTTAAGATTAATAATCCCTCCTCTATAGGCTATTAGATCTCCTAAAATTATAACTAATAGGTAAGGTTACTCCTTTTGTTTATACGGTAGTCCTATTCTTTTAACTACTGCTAGTAAAATATAGTTCCTTATTACTCTACTATCTATTAATACTTTAAATTATTAATCTTACCACTTAATTTATAAATTTAGGTGTTATCCTTAAATTCCTTTAAGGGTCTAAGGCTCTACCACTAGCTCCCTCTAGTCCTATAGGCCTCTCCTTTTCCTAACTATTAGCTGCTTAATCCTACTTATATTTAGTCCTTCTTCGGCTAATACTTTATTTGCTTTTTATCTTTAATATACTATAAATATATATTCTCTAGGTATTCCCACTACTATTATCCATCTAGGCATTCTTCCGTAAGGAATCTTTCTGGCTAAAATATTAAGTTGCCTAACTCCTAAACTTCTACTAGATGCCAGCCATATATATATTTAGTATTTTAATACTTCTATTCTTCTGCTAGCTAATATATTCTTATAAAGTATTTCCAATACTTATCTTTTAGTGCTTTATATATGTTATACGTATTATCTACGCATATAATCTACGTTAATATATAATATACTAGGTGCTTTAGGTTAACTCTTAGCTCATCTTCCTCCTTAAGTTTAAACCTTTCCCGTATTAATCTAAACGTTATAACTTTATTTACAGGTACTAAGATACGCCTCTTATTTTTCTAGTCCTCTAAACACTCCTCTAAATCCTTTAATATTATAATTAAAGCTCCCTTAATATAACTTATCGCTTTTTCCGTAATTAGGTGGTCTTAGATAACTTTTTTATCTAACTATATATAGAAATCTTCCCACTTATTATTGTGCCTCTGCCTATACCACTTTTAGTATAGCTGCTAAAGTATATACAGTTCGTCCGTAAGGAAGTATCTTCTTATTACTACATCGTAACAGCCTTTAGTATATTGTTCCTCAAACCTAGTTAGAATCTTTAAATCCTCTTCTTATTCTAGTTCGGTAAGCTATTTAGCTCTTAGTATGCCTATCCTAGGCCTATTAGTAATTCTTTATACTAGTACTCTGTCCCTTATACGTCCTAATATACTAAATCTTTTATCTAGTTTCTATTCTTGCTATAAGGTAATTCTTACCCTAAATTCCTCTATAGTTTCTTTCTTTTCGCGTCTTATAAGTAGATCTTTAAAGTCTTCTTACTTCTTAATCTTAGTATTAACTTTTCGATCTTTAGGCTAAACACTATATTCCCCTAGTAAGTCTTCTAGGTCTATATATCTATCTCCTAGTCTAGTTACTATTTATATTACGGATTCTCTAATCTAGTTAATAGTCCTTATTTGTGTTTTAAAATCTTAGTCCTATAGGATTCTTAATCCCAAGCTTACTTCTAACTTAAGCTTTACTCCTACCTTAGTCTAACTAGGCTTATTTAGTGTTCTCATCTTATCTTAAAAGTCTTAAATCTTACTTATCTCGTCTTAAGAGTCTTATACCTATAGAAAACTCTATCCTAAGCTTATTTATATATCTTTAAACTAAGCTACTACTCTACTCCATCGGTTATCGTCTGTTATAGGTCCTTAAGCTTACCTTATCTCATCTTAAGAATCTTAGTTATCTCTTATCTCGCTATAAGAATCTTAAGCCTTTAGCTTCTTGCCTTTTCCAAGTACCGAAGTAGTTCGCTATTCTACTTCTCTTACGTCTTATAAAGTAATAGATATCGTGTCTAGCGGGGTCTTAATCCCCACTAATATTCCCTATTCTATAGTAGAATTATCCTCTACTTCTATTATAATATCTCCGAGGTCTATATACTCCTAGTAAGCCGCCTTTATTACCTTATTATTATAAAATGTTTCGCCTACGTTAAAGTTATTATCCTTAATATCCGATCTGCAAACTAGTTTATTAGTTCCTTTATATTCCGCTAAATATAGCTCCTATAGCTAATAGCTTGCGCCATACTTAGCGTCCTTATAAATTTGGTATACATTGTTATAACAAAACGCAAAACTTTTAATTAAACACTCTTTTATTCCTTGCAGTATATTATTATCCCTCTATATATGTATATCGTCTACTAGTCTTATACCCTTTACTATATAGTAACTCTAACCACTTCTACAGTCTCTAACGTAATAACCCTATTTTCCGTAATTTATATAAGCTCCTTCTTTAAACCATTTTTCTTGCTATAAAGTCCGCCTAAATATCTTCTACTATTAAGATCCCTAATTCGGCCTCTACTCCTTAGACCTTTAATTACTTAATCCTTATCCTCTAGGTTTCTACGGTTTCTTATTTTATTCTTTATAGGCTTTTTTAGTACCACTTAGGTCTATTAGCTCTACGCCATACTATAGTTTTTAACTTAGCTTTAGTCGTTGCGTACTCTACGCCTTATATAACTATAGAACTCTATCCTAGCCTCTCTTAGCCTATTCCCTTTAGTAGATCCAATTATTAATCTTAATCGCTTAATCTATTAGTTCCCTTAGGGTGTCCACATCTTCTATTAGGATAATCGCGTCCTAGACTTTACCCTTAAGTCCTTATTTATACTATGCCATAAGCGCCCTATTATTCCACTTAACTTATATTGCTAACGTTTAGAACTGCGTTATATACTTAATTGCTAAGGTTTACTACGTAATATTTTAGAGTTTTCTTTCCGCCGTAGTTACTATCTCCAGGTCTCCAAATATCTATATTAATCGTTCCGCGAATCCTTCCTAACTTACAAATATAAACCGTATATCTTAATTAGTAGTCGTTATACCATTCGCTTATATCTCTATAAGGTAAGGCTTAAACTACTTAAGTGCCCTTCCTAATAGGAATAGTCCTACATACGCTATTTAATCCATAGGTATTAGTAGCTTAGCTCCTTCTTATATAACCTTAAAGTACATCTACGTAAGAAATCCCTTAAGCTTTAATCTTTCTCCCGAGTACCTCTTAATTAATAGTAACTTAATTTTTGCTGCTCCTATCCCGTTAATCCTATTTTCCAATATTGCATTATTTTCTATTAGCTAGTTAACTATCTCTTATAGTTGTCCAACCGTTATAGGTTACTATAAGTCAGTGTTTACTATACTAGTGTCGTTACCTAACCTTAAAGTAGTTGCCGCCGTTAATGGCGTCGTAGCTAGTGCTTTTTGTTAGCGACTTAGTCAATCGAGACATAAGCACGGCAAAAGGGTCGCGTAAGCCTGTACGATTGGATTGTCTATAAACGAGAATCTAAAGCTAAAGAAAGAAAAGGAGAAGAAGGGGAGCGCCGCTCAAAGCTATATACGATCTTCGCGTCACGTGACCGCAATATACGGCAATCTGTGGCAACTTGCCGGTACGTAGTTCTGCCAGTGCCGTAATATTACCCCCCCCCTCCAAAAAAGCCTACCCTCAGGCTTTGCCGCTAAAAGTCTTGGCAAGAGAATCTAACCAATTAGACAACTTCGACCGCCGGTCGAAGTTCCTGGATATCTTAACACCTTATATAACTAAGAAATTTCTAGGGCGTTTTTGTCCTTATGTTTTTCTAGTAGCTTATCGTTTTTATTATGCCAGCATTCTATCCACTTATCTAGGTACTTTAGCGGTCCGGGTTTATTAGGGTAACAGCTATAGAACTCCTAAAGCTTATAGGGGCTACCTATAAAGTTCTATGCAGGGTATTAAGTGGGGTCTAGGTTATATCCTTTTCAACTAACACGATACTTTAACATTCCCTTTATAAGTTTACAGGCTAGTATTTCTTTAATTTCCCATTTATTATCGTCGTTAACTTAAATTAGCAGGGGAGGTTCATTCTTTTGTCCGGGCAGTAGGTTATTTATAACTTTCCATAGCTTATCCGGTAAGAAGATAGAGTGGACTTTAATTAAGTCTGGGAGCTTAACCTTATACGAGTTACCTACTTTATTAAGAATCTTATACAGTCCTACTATCTTATAGTCTAGCTTACGGCTAGGCCGTTCTATCTTTTAGTTCTTTATTATAACCCAGACCATATCGCCTATAGTAAAGTTAGGCTCACGCCTATACTTATTTACCTACTATTCCATTAATTTCTAGGCCTTTTTTAGGTTTATATAGGCTACTTTCTAGGCTTCTTCTAAGCGCTTAGCGTACTACTAGGCTTCCTTATAAGATAGTTTTTTGTATACGGTCTAGGGCCCTTTTGGTTTTTCCCAGTTAAAGCTTATATAGGGTAGGTAACCCATTTCTAGTTAAATAGGGGTAAATCCAGTAGAGTCATGGGGTAGGGTCACTTAGGCGTAGTTTATTAAGGGTAATAGTTTAGCCCAGTTATCCTAAAAGTAGTTAACAAAAGGCTAGAGTCTCTAGTCTAAGTATTAATTTATAATCTCCGTTTAACCGTCTATCTGGGGGTAATATACTATAAAAAGCTTTAGCTTAATGCCTAGGATCCGGGTAAACTTATTCCAAAAGGCTAATATAAACTGCGGCCCACAGTCAGATATAATAGTATCTAGTAGTCCATAAATTTAGTAGACGTAGTAGATATACAGTTAGGCTGCCTCTTTAGTATTAATATTCTTATAATAGGGAATTAAGAACGGGCGCTTGCTAAAGCGGTCAACCAGGATTATAACTATATTATATCCGTTACGGTCTAGAGGTAGCTTATAAAAGTCTATAGAGATATATTACCAGGGGCGGTTAGGTATTAAGAGGGGTTTTAATAGTCCTAAGGTCTTATCTCGCGGAATTGTAGACCTACGGCAGTTATTACAGTTCCGTACATAACAGTTAATATCTATAACCATTCTAGGCTAGTAGTAGCGGTTACCAATAATTTTACGGGTCTTATTTTTTTTAAGATAGGCCGTAGAGACCTAGGTATATGCTTTAGCAATAAGCTAAGTCCGTAAGTTCTATTTCTCTACCACTACCAGCCGTTCCTAATACTTAAGTAATCCATTTTTAAGGGACCATGGGCTGGTAACATTCTTTGCCTTTTTACGGTACTCCTGTAGAGAAGGGGCCGTACGGTTTATCTACAGCAATTCGTTAATTAAGTCAAGTCCTAAAGGGTTAATAGGATACATCTCGGCGCCTAAGGGGTCTATACTTAGTTCTGCCTATATCCGGGGGTTAAGGTGCTCTGGTTATAGTAGCGTCTGGGTCCATAATAAGATCTTTATAGCTATATAGTTACCTAGGTCTTATTTACGCCTAGTAAAAACATCCGCACGGTTTATAGCGCCTAGTTTATATATAATTAAGAAGTTAAACTAAGATAGGATATCCGCCTAGCGTGCCTACCGGGCCGTAAGGGCCTTAGTTATTATAAAGTATTCTAGGGCCTTATAATCTAATACTACTTTAATAGGTTTAGGGGTCCCCTCTAGCTATACACACCAGTACTAAAAGCTAGAGATAATAGCCAGCATTTCTTTATTATGGATGTAGTAGTTTAGTTTAGCATCTATTATAATCTTTAAATAGTATGCAATAGGGTGCTATTCTCCGTCCGGTTACTTCTAGAAAAAAACACTAGCTATTACGCCGTTTAAGGCATTAGTTTCTAGCATTAAGGGCCGTTCTAGGTTAAAGTAAACAAGTAGGGGGGCTAATACTAGCCGTTTTTTAAGCTTATTAAAGGCCTATATATATATGGCGTTAAAGTAAAAGGGCTAGTCTTTCCTAGTAAGGCGGTTAAGAGGCCAGGTAATCCTGCTATAGTTCTTAATAAAGTGTTAGTAGAAGTTATAGAAACCTAAAAATAATTACACCCCCTTTACGGTCCGTGGGGGCGTCCACTAGTTAATTGTAGTTATTTTCTCTAGGTCAGCCTTAATTCCGTCTATACTAATAATAAAACCTAGGTACTTTATACGCTTAACACTAAATTCTAACTTCTTAATATTAGCCTAGAGGCCAGCTTCGCGGAGCCGTTATAGGACTTTATAGACGTGCTCCTTATATTCTAGTTTATTCTCCAAGTAGATTATAATATTATCTAAATAGGCCGTATAGAAGTTATTAAGGTAGTTAAAGAGTATATCATTTATATACCGCTAGTATATAGCTAGTCCATTAGTTAGTCCAAAAGGAAATACCTTATATTTATACGTCCTATAACAGGTCCGGAATATAGTAAAATCCTTAAACCTAGGGTCTATCCTAATTCGGTAAAAGGCCTAGCGGATATTAAGCTTTATAAAAACCTTAGCTCTACTTATTTAGGTAAAAGTCTTATTAAGTAAGGGCAGCAAGTAGCGGTCCTTGTAGGTTATATTATTTAGCTTATAGTAGTTAATACAGAAGCGCAGTCCTCTATTTAACTTTTTAATAAAGAAAATAGGTAAGTTAAAAGGGGCTTAGCTAGGCTTAATAAAGCCCTTATTTAGGTTATCAATAAGGTACTGCTTTATAGCCTATAATTTAGCAATAGACTATAGGTAGAGAGGGCTAAAGCTAAGGGTGCTTCCCTTATCTTGCTTAATCTTAATCTTATAGTTATACGGTTGGTAGGGTAAAAGCATATTAGACGCTACCTTAGAGAATACGTCCTTAAATTTCCGGTGTTAATTAGGCAGTTTTTGCTCCACTAGTTCTTTATTCATAAGCCCGCTTTCCTATCCACTAAGCTCGCTTTCCTTTTCCTTAATCATTTAGTCAATTTCGTATAGGCTAATCGTAAAGGTAACGGTATTAGGCTAAACCAGGTTCCAGTAGAATCCTATAGCGCTAATACAGCAGACATTAACTAGTAGGAGGTCCGTAGGTTTCTTTAGCATCCGTTAGGCCATAGTTTACAGTATAGGGTTTATAGTCTTCCTTAGCTCATATTCCATTTTCCGTAAGTTGTCCTTCCTATCTATTAGTTTAGTATAGTATCTAATATCCCTGGCTTTCCTTTATAGCTTTATAGGGTTCTCCATAGGGAACTTAGCTAGGTCACTACCGACTTCCTAGGTCTCTAGTGCGGGTAGTATAATATAGGTAGTCTAAGGGCGGCATAGTATACGGATCCGTTACGGGTCAAGCTATACGTCCTTCTTAAAGGCCTGGTCTCTACGCATAGCATCAACCTAGTAAATGGTATTAATCTAGGGCCGTACGAGGTTTTCTATTATAATGCTAATTTCTTTTATAAAGGAAGGGGTTAAAGGTAGAGTTTCGGGCCAGATAAGCCGTCTACTCCATACTTTAAGCTATAAGCCTAAATAGGCTAGCCATTTTCTTTCTAAGATTATATTATAGCTTCCTAAGTCCATAATAAGAAAGGGGATATTATACTACCTTCGTCCGTTAACGCGGAGGTAGATCCGCAAAATAGTTATAATAGGTGGCCCTATCCGTCCGTTATAACCGCGAATAGGGATTAGTTTAGGCAGTTCTTTAAGGGGTACATTTAAAAAATTAGCCAGTTTTACAGCGCACTTTATGTTAATTAAGGTAAAGGCATTTACTCCTAAGTTAGCTAAAGCAGAGGTTAAAACTTAATATCTATTACGAAATAAAGTATAAGGGATAGTACAGCTTCTTCCACTAACTAGCTGACCTAGATTAATATGTAATATATTAATCCCTTTTAACCCTAGAAAGAAGTCTTCCTCTAGGGTTCCTCTTTTTCCGGCTCCATACTATCCTCCTAAATTAACAGGACCTCATTTATCCTTACCTTTATTAGGCAGTTCCTTATAAGGTAGCCTATTTAACCACATAAGAAGTAAGCTCCTTAATCACTAAGGGCCTATATACGGGGGTCGCTATATATAGGCCGGGTGTACACCAGGCCCACAGTAGGGGTAGCTGCGCGGCCAGCTGCCGGGTTAGCTGTAGGAGTTACCAATCATGCCGGGGCACTACGGGCCGTACTCGCAGTACTTGCGGCCTAGTTTGCAAGGTTTCTAGTTTTCAGCCAGTTAGCGCATGCCTTAATTTAATAGAGGCCTTAGTTAATAGCTAGGCAATAGTCCATAAGTTCCTTTAACGTCTGTGCTATAGTATAAGCTAGTAATACGGCCCGCTATAGGTCTAGGGTAAGCTTATTAAAGAGGTCTAGCAGCAGGTCTTCCTGGGGGATCTAGGCCTATCCGGCCAGGTATAGAAAGCGGGTTTAGAAGGCCGAAAAGGTCTCCGTTATTTTTATATTTAGGCTTTTATAGCTAAGGCGGGCGTTCTATACTTTAAAAGGGTCTTTATAAATAGAAGACAAGTATTCAATTATTTCTTCTTTAGAGATAAAGGGGTCTGCTAAGTCTTCCATATATCGCGGGCGTAAATGCGTCTAGGCGTCCCCACCAGTACAGCCGAAGACATAGGCCATTCTAGCTCGGGCGTTAGGGAAGTAGTCTGCATTAACTTTAAGCTTATCCCGTAATTAAAGCTTCCAATTATTAAATATAGGGTCGGTTCCGTCTATAAGTAGTAGGGGGTCCGCAACCTTTGCTAACCGCTTTAGTGCTACACGGGCCTCAGTAGATCCACTAAGGCGCTGGGATAAGGCCTAAAGGACTATAGTAAGTCTTTAGTTGTCTAATAATAACTCATTATTAGATACAGGGGTATCTCTAGCTTTAAGCAGCTCTCGCAATTATTTAATTTCAGCATTAGCAGCCACAAGCTCCGCCTAGGGGGTTAAAACGTTAATTATTTCTTCGTCTAAAGTATTTAAGGGTCCTACAACTACTTTACCTACTGCTATAGTTCGTGGCATAGTGGTAGGGGTGTTAGGTAATTCCGGGTAATTTCTTCAGGGGTTCTGGTCTGTGCGTGTCTTATAGGTCCTTTCCTTAGGGTTCTGTTCTTTTCTTTTAGGTCCTGTCCTTGTGGTCCTAGTAATATCCTTAGGGTCCTATTCTGTGTTCTCGTAGATATATTTAAGTTCCTTCTCAGGAAAAAAGAGTAGAGTGAGCTTTAGATAATATTAGCGACTTAGTCAATCAAGACATAAGCACGGCAAAAGGGTCGCGCAAGCCTGTACAATTGGATTGTCTATAAACGAGAATCTAAAGCTAAAGAAAGGAAAGGAGAAGAAGGGGAGCGCCGCTCGAAGCTATATACGATCTTCGCGTCACATGACCGCAATATGCAGCAATCTGTGGCAACTTGCCGGTGCGTAGTTCTGCCAAGTTGCCAAGTTCTGCCAGTGCCGTAACACTAATAGATTAAGCGATTAAGATTAATAATTAGATCTACTAAAGGAAATAGACTAAGAGAGGTTAGGATAGAGTTTTATAGTTATATAAAACGTAGAGTACGCAATAACTAAAGCTAAGTTAAAAACTATAGTATAGCGCAGAGCTAATGGACCTAAGTGGTACTAAAGAAGCCTATAAGAGATAGAGTAAGAAACTATAAAAACCTAAAGGTTAAGGATCTAGTGATTATAGGACTAAGGAGTAGAGGCCAAACTAGGGATCTTAATAGTAGAAGATGTAACCGACTACCGACACTGCGCTAAGACACAAGATTACCGCTTAGAAGGCTCCAAGACGGCGTCAACGCCACTCAATATATTGGTTGCAGATCAATATTAGTGGCAGATTACCGTTCCCATTTCAGCTATCTATTACCCCATTACTTCTACCTTCTTCGTGTATATATAGAGCCTTTAGAGCTACATTCACAATTAAGTTGTTTATTCAATTCTTCGCACTGCAAAGCTTACAGTTATAAGCCCGGATCGCACTACCTGCTAACCAATCAATCTACTACCTTATTCAAGAAGTCACTACTTCTACTACCTTTACAGTGTCTCGAGCTTCTTTACCTATCAAACGAACGGACAATCGACCTTGACCGACGACCGTACCCGACCGACGAACGAACTGACGAATCAAATCAAGAGTTCGGAACGTCAAAATAAGGTTTTCGCCAAGCCACCAATTGGACCCTGCCTGACCCCATAAATTCTAAAAATGACGACCACAAACGAATCAAAAGTCAACCTCATCCTCAACCAGCCATCTAATTGGACACAGTGGTTCTTTATTATCCTAGACACTGCCAAAACTAACGAGGTATGGGAGTACATTGACCCATTTAAAAAAGACAAGCGTCTAAAGCTAGCACAACCAAGTCGTCCCATACCAAGGGACATACTACCTACGGCTACATCGATAGCAAAGCTAGACCCAAGTCAACTCACCGTATATAACCAGCTCTATGCTAAATACAAAGACGATCTTCGCACATACAAGAAGCAAAAACGGGCTATAAACAATATCAGCAACTATATCGTTCGCACCACATCGGTAGCCTACCTTCCACTTATCAACGACCTTAACACGGTACACGAACGGCTTCAAGCACTCAAGACTGCACTAGCCCCTACCACCTCAGGTCAAAACCGAGACGTCCTTAATCAGTACACGGCTTTAAAAGTCTACAATAAAAAGCAGAGCATCGATAAATGGTTAAATAACTGGCGGAATGTCTACAAGCTTACAGAGCAATTAAAGCTACCAGATATATAAGGATTTAGGCCACACTATAACTTTATTCAAGCTATCAAATCCATCTCTTCTAGTTTTGCAGGAGCACTAGAAGTAAACCTCATTAAGAAAGAACGGAAGGATAAAGCTGCCCTATCTATCATTAATCTAATTAAGGAATTCAAGGAGCACTACCGCATGCAGCAAGCAGCATCCTCTGCTACCCCTGCCAATAACTCTGCTTTTACAACCCTAGGCAATTCCAATTCAGATTCCAATAGCAATTCTAATTCAGATTCAAAATGGAATAAAGAATGCATATGCGGCTTTAAACATCGATTCAGCAGCTGCTACTACATCGTCGAGCAGAAGCGCCCTTAAGGATGGAAACCAAACCCAAACATCCAAAAGAAAGTAGAAGAAGCAATCTCATCTACGCCTTGGATTAAACGCATTATTAACCTCATCTTAAAAAGAGAACAGGAAGCAAAGAAGAACATAGAATCTACAATTGATTTTGATTCCAAAACCCCGACTAGCTATGCTGCTATATTCAGTACTGGTTAAACTCCATTCGAACTCCAGAACACCTAGATACTCAACCCTAGTATAGATACCCACGTCTACAACAACCAAGAAGACTTTACCTTCTCCTACCCAGCTGCAGAAGACGACTACCTAATTACTGGCGGAAATTTCGAAAAGATATAAGCTTACGGAATAGTAACGATTACTATTAATACACCTACTAGGAGCTCAAAAATAAAGCTATCTCATGTAGCATTAGTACCTACTATATTTACAAATATCGTAGCACTATTAAGAGCTACTAATAACGATATCCATTTCAACTCAGGACGAAACTTACTATACCGACTAGCAACTGGCGAAACAGTATACTATGCGAAACGACTAGGGGGCCACTAGGCACTAATGCACAGAGAGCCTACCAGTGTAGGCGAAAATAATCCGACGGTCAATATTATTGGCCAATATTTGGTATTGGCCAATATCGCTAAATTACCCAATATCGGCCAATATCGGCCAATAATTCTTGGCATTCCCCACAACTCTAAA
>Ga0307515_10017863_pt1 | contig 12889 bp, 7 predicted proteins | sample 17_EM_MG_FD_194513 | JGI IMG/M metagenome (GOLD analysis project Ga0307515, IMG submission 194513) | Populus trichocarpa ectomycorrhiza microbial communities from riparian zone in the Pacific Northwest, United States - 17_EM | ecosystem: Host-associated > Plants > Roots > Unclassified | place...
CACCGCCGATGTACAGCTCGCCGATCACGCCTATCGGAGCCGGTTCAAACTGCTCGTTCAACACATAGATCTGTGTGTTTGGGATCGGCTGCCCGATTGAGGAATACGTGACCCATTCACGCGGCGACGTGCCGAGCGTCAACGCTGTGACTACATGAGTCTCCGAAGGACCATAATGGTTGTGGAACCCGCATTCACCGAGTTGCTCGAACAACGCGCGTACACCATCCGTGACTTGCAGTTGCTCCCCCGTAACCATCACTTCGCGCAAACTCTTCAGTACGCCCGCCGATTGTCCAAAGCGTTCCGCCAACTGCTGCAACACCACGACCGGGAATATGGCTTTGTCGATCTGCTGCGCCTGAATGAGCTCACCCAAACCCTGCACATCACGCCGCAGCTCTTCCGGAGGAACGACGACAGCACCGCCACATAACCACGCGGCAAACAGCTCATGAAAGCTCGCATCGAAGCTCAATGAAGCCAGTTGCAGAGCTCGAAGGGTGGGCCTCAGCGTTTCCAGATGCCAGAGCATCAGATTTGTCAGGGCCGCATGCGGCAGACTCACGCCCTTCGGGCGCCCTGTTGAACCCGAGGTGTAAATCACATAGCCCAAGTGCTGCGGGCTCAGCTGCAAAGCCGGCGCAGCCTTGCTGTAGTCCTGCAGAAGCGGAGCGCTCTGATCGAGGTAAATCAGTTTGCTCGATTCCACGGGCAACCGGCACCCGAGACGTTCCTGAGTCAGAAGCACGGGGACCTGCGCATCTTCGAGCATGAAGCGCAGGCGTTCGGTCGGATATTGGGGATCTAGCGGCAGATAAGCTCCGCCGGCTTTCAAAATTCCCAGCAATCCTACGGCCATCTCGACCGAGCGCTCGACGCACAATCCTACGACGTTGTCAGGAATGATGCCGAGTTGGAGCAAGTGATGCGCCAGTTGATTGGCGCGCTCATCGAGCTGCCGGTAGGTCAGATGCTCATTCCCGTACACCACCGCGACCGCCGCGGGCGTGCGCTCGACCTGCTGTTCGAACAACTCGTGAACACAGCGGTCGTGCGGATAGTCGCGCTTCGTGGCATTCCACTGCACTAGAAGCTGTCGGCGCTCCGGTTCCGGGAGCACGTCCAGGCTTCGCACGGACGTCTGTGGAGACTGCTCCAGCGCGACCACCAGTTGCTCCAGGGCTCGGTGCATGAAGGCGCAAATGCGATTCGGGTCCAGCGGCGCCTGCACAAGGGTGCGCAAGGCAAACCCCTCACCCAGATCATCGATCGAAAATGTAATTGGATAGTTCGTGCGCCCTTCATCCGAGAGATACTCAATTCCCTCCCAGGCGTGCTGCGCACCCGACCGCACGCGCGGCACTTCGGACGCGTGACGGTAATTGAGCAGTGTCGTGAATAGCGGAGCCGGCGCTAGCACAGCGCTGCAGCGCTGTGCCAAGACCAGCGGTGCATTTTCATGTCGCAAAAGTTGCGCCAGCAGTGCGTGCACTTCCTGGAGGCTATGCTCCACACTTTGATATCCGACGCGGATCCTGATCGGCAGTGTATTGATGAACAGTCCCAGCACCCGCTCCACGCCCACGCCGCCCTGCAGTCTCCCCAACAAAACCGTGCCGAACACCACATCATCACGTCCTGAGATGCGCGCTAGCACCAGCGCCCAAGCCAGATGGAACAACGTCGCCACGCTCACGCGCTTGATCCGCGCCTGGGCGCGCACCATTCGGGCCAGGCTCATATCGATCTCGACTAATCCGTCAGCCGTGCCTGCTCCGTCATCATGCACATTCGTCAATCCGAAAGGCGCAGTGGGTTCGTCCACGTCCGCGAGCATCCCGCGGAAAAATGCCTCGTGTTCTTCCTGGCTGCCTTTGCGACGGGTTTGCGCCACGAAGGCGCGAAACGGCACCGGGGGAGGCAACTCGCTCGCCTTTCCGAGCAGATGCGCCTGAACCTCGCGTTGCTTCAGTTCCCAGGTGGTGCGATCCGACACGAGATGATGGCTGGACATCAGCATGAGCCAGCGACTGCCCGTCAATTCCCGAGCGATAAACAGCCGCATCATCGGCGCCTGACGCACGTCAATGCGATAGTGGCGCGGATCGAATCGCGCTCGCAGTTGAGCGACCTCGTCTTTTCCCGCCTCCAGCGTGACTTCCTCGACCTTAAGAAGGGCGCGACGCCACACCACTTGCACGGGCTCCGCCAGGCCTTCCCACAACACCGCGGTCCGCAGAATATCGTGCCGATCCACCACGGCCTGCAGGGCATCCACGAAAGACTGCAAGCGCTCCCGCGTGACGAACCTCAGGACCTCAGACACGAGAAAGACGTCGCCTTGCGTCACCATGAGATGGTGAAACAGCATGCCCTCTTGCAACGGGGCCAGGGGATAGATGTCCTGGATATTCCGCGCACCACCGAGCACTGTGCCTTCAACGCGTCTGATCTGATCCTCGCTCAGTGATACGAGCGACAACATCTCCGGCGTGATGGCTTCGCAATCCACCGGAATGGCTTCTTTCCCGGGGTTCTGCTTCGCGGCTCGCAGCGATTCGAGCAAGTCCTGCTTGTGCTCGCGCAACATCTTCAGCAGTGGGCCGTCCAGGAGCTCCCGCTTGCCACGAATGACGAGCTCGTCCCCTTTGATAGACAGAACCAGGTTCTTCTCTTCGAGCCTCGCCAACAGCTCCCTAACGATCACAATGAAATTTCCTCTTTACTCAGTAACAGGAAGCAGCGACCAAGGATTCTCAGCGATCCTCTTGCAATACACGCGGAAGTTACGGCCAAACTCCGTCATTGACTTTTCGCTGAAGAGATCGGCCCGATAGTTGATCGTTGCAACAACACTGCCCGCGCCTTGAGAGAGATTGACTGCAAATTCGGGACCGTAATCTCCAGCAAGAGCCGTTTCCTTATGGACCGGCAGCGACCTCATTGTCACGCCCTTCTGAAAATCCTTAATTCCGATCTCGCGCTCAAAATTCGGATCGCACTGAAACCACGCACCTCGCAGGTATTCGGGAAACCGCGCGACAAGCCGCCCGAAATCATCGTGGTCGCAGGCCGCGCAATACTCTCTGACGACTCTTCTCACCAAGCCGGAGAATGTTTCGTGTTCATTGATCTGCATACGCAGGTAGAGAATGTGTGCAAAGTATCCGACCGTATCGGTGATTAAAGAGAACTGCCGCCCCATGGAATTGTATGGCACGACAAAGTCGTTTGAGTTAGACCACCGCGCCACGAGTGCCACGAACACCGCAAGCAAAGCCATCGAAGTGGTGGTTTTCTCGCGAATGCACCGCGCCTGCAATTGACCGCAAAGCGCCTCACTTAACTGAAGCTGAGTAGAGGCACGCGTTACTGTTGCATGCTCGGCCCCTGACACGTCGACGGGCAAACTGACACGCCGGGCACCACGCAGACGAGCTCTCCAATAATCGCCATGCAGGCGCTCCCAATAGTCATCGGTTTTCCTTTGCCATACGGCATAGTCGCCATACTGAACGGAGATACTGGGGATGGAAGACGGCGCATTCATCAGAAGCCGCATGTACGCAGAGCATAAGTCGCGCAATATCAACCTGACAGACACGCCGTCCACGATCATATGATCGATCGCGATAGCTATGAGATGGTCGCGATCACTTACCCTTAGCAATCTGGACTTGAATAGAGGACCCGCCGCATAGTTCATCGGTTCTTGCGTCAGCAGTCTTACAAAGCGATCTATTTGCCCTGCCGCCTCCTCTTCCACCACGTCTGCTTCGGATACCTCCAGTTTGTACGGCCGCGCCTCGTCAATCTTCTGCTGAGCAACACCGCCTGTCATGACGATTCTGGTGCGCAATGATTCATGCCTGTGTATTACTGCCTCCAGGCTTCTTTCAAATACCTCTACGTTAAACACGCCAGAAACGCGAAGCGCGTAAACCATGTCGAAAGCGCCGGGAGGAAACCGCGGCATTAACGTGTCCCAAAGCCACAACTGCTGGAAGGTCAACGGCACCGTTTCGGAAGGTAGTCGTGACCTCATTTGCCCAATGCATTGAATTGAGCTTATTTCCATGAGCGCGCTCCAGCTCGTGCGCACAAGTCGTGAGCTATACTTTGGTTCGACTGAGGCTCACATTGCGACTGTGGATCAAGTGAACGAAAGCTATTCGGCCTCCACTGCGACACGCGGGTGGAGAGTCTTGCGAGGTCGATTGCGCTCGTCCACCAGGACGACGTTCGGCCGATACCGAGCAAGCTCCTCTTCGGAGTAGGTAGCGTAGGTGCAGATGATGAGCAGATCGCCTATCGCTGCTTTTCGCGCAGCCGCTCCGTTGAGAGAGATCTCCCCGGATCCGCGACGCGCCTTGATGATATAGGTCGCGAAGCGTTCGCCGTTGTTCACGTTGTACAGCTCGATGTACTGGAACTCGCGCATTCCGGAGGCATCGAGCAGGTCTTCGTCGATCCCGCAGGATCCTTCGTAGTCCAGGACCGCATGAGTGACAGTCACGCGATGCAGCTTAGCTTGAAGCATTTTCAGGTGCATTTTCTTCTTCCCTAAAGTGTTCCCCACCGTACTGATTGAGAGTGCGAAGTTTCTGCGTCTCTGTCAACGAATGATCCGTCACAACTCTCGTATCACGATCTTGATTCGCGAGCGGCTCCCGTGCGTTCGGCAACGCCTTTGGGCCGTCGGGGCGAATTCATTTGGTACATCAGATCGCCCGCTTTGCGAGAGATCCAGTCATCGAATCGCTGCAGTGTGCTGGATCGCGGGAACGTGATGAAGCTGGCAGTGAGCTGCTGCATTCGAGCTGTGCCTACACCGCGTTCCACGAGGTCGCGACGCAGAGAAAATGGCCCGCCTTTGTCCGCCCTGCCGACAGTGTCGTGCTCGACGAGACATTCACCTGCGCGTGCAAACTCTTTTCTCCACAGGAGCGCCTGAAGAAACCAGAAGCCACGAGTGAAGCCAAATTCGGGACGCAACATCACCAAGGGCGAGGGTTTCTCGATTTCCTCCGCCTCGCGAACCAGACCCTCGCCGTCAAGCAAGTGGATGCTGGGCCTCGCATGATGTGCGTAGTGGTAAAGATTCTGATTGGCAGCCTGCACGTCGTATGCATGCTGCGGATCATGAAAAGCGTGCCACACGCCTACGAACCTGTACGTGGCGGAACCAAAGAGTACGCGTTGGCCCAGCAGAATGAAAAAGAGCACTGGGTCGAGAATGGCTACGAGTGTCAACAACGCAATGTAGTAAGCGACGCCCAGAAGAAGCAGTCTCAACAGCTTCCAGCGACGCTTTTGAATCAGATATGACATCGTATCCAAGGGTACTGCGGCATTGAGCCCAAGCCAGAAAGCAGCCTTCGTGAAGCCTAGGAAACTCGCGCGGTCGTAGCGAATTGTCGACTGCCAGTCTGCCGGGCCGTTGTTCTCCACGTGGTGGTGCAAGGCATGAATCACGAAATAGTAGTTCGGATACCATCCGAACAGTGGCCAGGCGATGTAGCGCCTTAAGACATCGGCAACTCTGGCCCACCACGGTGCTGCGGCACCGATGAGCAACTTTCCCCGCGGACTGTGCGATGCAATGTGCTCGATGCGTTCGAAGTCAACGAACAAGTACAACGCGATATAAGTAATCAAAGCGTAATTCAGCCAACCTGATGGCAATGCGACAGCGAAGGCGACGGCGGGCACCAAGAGCATCGTCTGGAGCCAGGCAAGATACAGCGGCATCTTGTCATGCTCATGCCGGACACAGTCGTTAGGAAGCCCTCGTCCGTCGTCCTTGATCTTCTTGAATCCATCGCTTTCACGCTTCGATACACTTCCAACAGTGCGGACGCGATCGTGCGCATCTTCAATGTGGAAATACTGAGTGATGATCTTGCCGAGCAGGGTGCCCCCGATGAGGAGCACGGCAAGTCCGCCCGCGAGGTCCAAGAGTGAGAAGCTGCCTTGCGATGTCGTTAGTACGCTCGCCACCGCTATCAACAAAGGAAAGAAGGCCAAGAACCAAACTAGATTCAAGTTGCCCTTACTGAACCATACGTAGAGCGGGTCCAGAGGTAATCGAACAACACGAAAGAAGATGCCGTGGGCAGCACCTGCGAGAGCGGACAGGAGCGCGTAGGGGACAGTCACGATGAGTTCGATGTCTGTCAACAGCACGATCGTGAGCGGTTTCCCGCGACTATCCGTAATTCGCACGCGCCTCATGGTTCTTCTCCCTTCTTTAGCGTGCCCTGAATAGCGGGCTAGGGTCGCACGTGTTGAGCCGAGTATGGCTGCAACAGCGCAACGATGACTTGGCGTGCCCCCTTGAAAGGGCGACGTCCATGGGCGAACTGCATGTTATCGACAAGCAGTACATCGCCGCGTTGCCAAGGGAAGCTGATGGTGGCTTTGCTGAACGCTTCGCGCACAGCTTGAAGCGTCTCAACAGGGATTTCGGAGCCGTCATGATACACGGCGTGTCGCGGCAGGCCGTTGATCCCGTAAAGCTGAATAAGGGATTTGGCTGCTGCGGCCTTTAAACTCGACACATGGAACAGGTGAGCTTGATTGAAGAAGACTCGCTCGCCCGTGGCGGGATGCTGGGCAGTGCCTTGGCAATCCTGCGTCGTGCGTAGCGTCTCTTTGTCCAGCCACTCGCAAGTGATGGCGTGCTCCGCGCAGAAACGCGCCACTTCGTTGCGATCAGTCGTTCCAAACACGTGCTGCCAGGGAACATCGATGTACGGGCGATAGTGCCGTACATAGCGCACACCTCTGGTTTCGAACTCATTCAGGACTCGATCTCCGAGAATGGCACCGACAGCGCGCATATCGGCCAACGGCGTCTCGCCTCCGCTTGCCGCCGGCACCAGGCAACTGAGTGCGATTTTCAGCGGCCAGCTCCGTTGATATGCATTCTCGTTGTGCAAGGGAATGTCCTGGGCTGGCGGGTACTCTGTTGCCGAGAAAATCCGTTTGCCCAGCGCGGTTCGGGGCGTTGACCCGAAGACGTAGTCCATTCGTTCGATGTTCAGAGCAGCGATCGCGGCATCGAAGTCGTCCAGAGTGTGAACGCTAAACCCACGAAACAGGAGCGCACCGTGATTCAACAGCTCTTCCTGCGTCTCTCTGGAGCGGGCAGCTAGCAGCTCCGAAAGATCCTTGAGACCCCCAGCAGGTTCGATCACAAGCGGTGATCGGCGATCGGACCGCAAACTTGCAGTTCGGATTTGTTGGCTCAGCATTGTTCCTCCCCTGCATGAGCTCCGTGTTAGTTAGTCTGTACAAAGCCGCAATGAACCGAGACTCCTGTCACCACGCGCAAGTTGCAGCTCGGCAACGCCACACATAGCTTGCTTTGCACGGCAGCGCCGTTGGGACCTTTTCATCGCTCATGAGCCGCCTCCGACGCCGTCAGAACGAGTGGCGACAAGAAATACTCCAAAAGCCGCCGCTCGCCCGTGCGTATTTCCACACGCGCACTCATTCCCGGCGTCAGCGGAATCAACCGGCCGTCGATCTGCATTCCATACGCATCGAGCACGACGGTTGTGGGATATACCAGGTCGACCATCGACTGCACGCCTTGCGGTACCTGACCGCCCGATTGTGCGCTATCAGCAAGAGATAACGCTTCCCGCACGACCACTGCGTCGTGAGACACGTGCCGAATCGTCCCCGAGAGCGAGCCATAACGAGTGAAGGGAAATGCATCGAGCTTGATGACGGCGCGCTGACCAGGTTCGACGAAGGCGATGTCTTTGTTCATGATCAACGCCTCCACTTCCAAGCGCGACCCCGTCGGTACGATCGTCATGAGCGACTGTCCGGCGGATACAACCTGTCCGATCGTGGTCACAGCAAGTTGTTGGACGGTGCCGGCGATCGGCGCGGTCAATCTTGTATGGCCCTCTCGCGAAGAAGCTTTGACGAGCGATTGCGTCTCCTGAAGCTGGGTGTTCTGCAAGTTCACAACAGCCTGGCTGTTCTCGGAGATGTACTTCGTCAACGCATTGTTGCGTTCGTTCGTCAGGGACACGAATGCTGCGTCGGTCCGCAGCAGGGTGCCCCGCTGATTGGCCAGAGTGGCGAGCTCTTCCCGATATTCTTGTTCTGCTTCGATGACCGCTGATCGCGAAGCCAGTCCGCGAGCGAGCACCGTTTCGTGCATTTCCACTCGCTTCCGCAGCGTCTCCACGAGCCGTTGTTGCTCCTGGATCGTCAATTCAACGGCACGCCGCTCTGCAACCGCCTCGGCCACTTTGCCATTGAGCGTGGCAAGGGTGGATGTGAGATTGGACAAGTCAGCGGCGAGCACCATCTCCTCGCGAAGCCGCGCCGCCTCACCGACGTTCGCCGGGAACTCGATCTTCGGTGTTAGAGGGATCGTCGGAAGCTGTGCCAGCTTGATGGCGCTCGTTCGCCGGGTGATCTCCGCTGCTAACGCCTCGAGCTGAGTTGCCCGCGAAGTAAGATCCGCTGCGCTCTCGGTCGGATCCAGCTCCAGGAGCAGCCCCCCCGCTTTGACGCGTGTGCCGTTTTCGACATGAATCGCACGAACTTGTCCGGATGCGAGCGGCTGGACAACTTTGCTGCGACCAGCAGGCTGTACCCGTCCGGCTGCAACTGCGTAGATGTCGATGTGCAGTATCCACGAGGCGAGCAAAACTATCCCGAACAACGCACAAATGAACACTACTAAATGCATGCGAATCGGCGACGGCGGCGTCAGCAGGATTTCCTGAGCAGGATGCAAGAACTCGAGGTCGTCGCGATTCATGGGCACAACAGAGCGACGCTCGGGCAGCGCGACAATGTTTTTCTCGCTGGTCTTGGCGTACATCAAGGCTGCCCAAACTCCGTTTGGAGCTGAACAAGGTGCCGGTACAACCCGCCTTCCCTGCGCATCAGCTCTTCCCGTGTCCCGTCTTCGACAATTCTGCCATTCGCCATGCTGATAATCCGATCGCAGATGCGCACCGTCGCCAACCGATGAGCGATGATGATCACAGTGCGATCGCGCACGATCTCCTGCAGGTTCGTCTGGATGATGCGCTCGCTTTCGTAGTCGACCGCGCTCGTCGCCTCGTCGAGGATCAGCACACGGGGGTTGTGCGCAAGCGCACGCGCAATAGCAATGCGCTGACGTTGCCCGCCGGAAAGATTCGCACCGCGCTCCACGATCGTGGTGTCGTAGCCCTGCGATAGCTTCATGATGAACTCGTCTGCACCTGCGAGCCTTGCCGCTGCGATGACCTGCGCCCGAGTCAAGTGCGGTACCGCAAGCGCAACATTCTCGTGAACCGTGGCGTTGAACAACAAGTTATCTTGTAGAACTACACCGACCTGTTGCCTGACCCACGCTGGATGGACTCGCGCAATGTCGATGCCATCGATCGAGATCTGGCCGCGTCGCGGCAGATGCAAACGCTGAATCAGCTTCGTTAGCGTCGACTTGCCTGAGCCCGACGGCCCAACGATTCCGAGGATCTGGCCTGCAGGTATCTCGAGTGTGATTCCTGACAGCACGTCTGGATCTTTGGCGGCGTATGCGAACGATACGTCCTTGAGACTGATCGCGCCCTGCATCGGCGGCAGATTGGCCAGCAGGTTCGGATGAACTTCCGTCGGTGTCTTGAAGATGTCTCGGAGACGCGATATCGACACCTGTACTTGTTGAATGTCCTGCCAAATCCGTGCGAGACGCAAAATAGGCGCGGCGAGCAGTCCCGCCATCATATTGAACGCGACGAACTCGCCGACGCTCATCTCGCGAGCGATGACTGCATTGGCTCCAAAGTACAGAATGAACGCAGTGCTGAGCTTGTTGACGAACTGAACCGAATTGCTGCCGAGCGCATTGCTCATGTTGAGTTGAAACACACTCTTCACATAGCGGGCGAGTTTCTGATCCCAGTGCAGCTGCATTAAGGGCTCTACTGCAGCTGCCTTGAGCGTGTGAGCACCGACGATGGACTCAACCAAAAACTGCTGGCTATCTGCATTCCGATCAAAGCGTCGGCGGGCACGATCGCGGATGATCGGGATGATTGCCGCTGCTATTGCCACATAAGCGACGATCGAGACGATCACCACCAGCGTCAAGCTCGGTGAGTACGCAAACAGCACAAGCAGGATCACAGCTGCGAACGCGAGGTCGATGATCGACATCAGCCCCTGCCCGGTGAGGAAGTTGCGAACCGTCTCCATCTCGCGTACGCGGGCCACGATCTGCCCGGCAGGATTGGTTTCAAAGAACGCGAGTGGCAGCTTCAGCAAGTGGTCGAAGACTCGGCGTCCAAATTCCACGTCGAGCCGGCTGGCGGTATGCGCAATCGCATACGACCGCAGATACTGCAACGTGACATCGAACAGGCCGATGATCACGAGACCGACGACCACGATGGTCAAAGTGGCGACCGAATCGTGCACCAGGACCCGATCGATGACGGCTTCGAAGAAAAATGGCGTGATGAGCGCGAATATCTGTACGAACAATGATGCGAGGAGAACGTGCCACAGCGTTTTTCGATAGCGCCAGATCGCCGGCAAGAACCAACGCAAGCCGAACTCGTTGTCTTCGAGTGTCACTCCTGAGTCGATCGCATGAGTGACGAGGATAATCTCACCCGTCCACTGCTCGTGCAGCTCATCGATCGTGCGCTTTGACGGCTGACTCTTGTCGAACTGCAACACCTCGTTTTTCACGCCCAGGCGCTGCCCAAGCACGATGTGCTGCCCATCGTTCATGCGCAGAATGGCTGGCCTTGGAATCCCCTCGAGCCGCGCCCGGTCTTGATTGCAGAACACCCGTGCTTTGAGCCCGACCGCATTGGCGGCACGCACCAGATCTGCGCTGGTCACCTCGCATCCCGTCAGCGCCAATTCGTGGGCGAGCACGGCGCTATCGAACTGAACACGAAAATGCCCAGCAACCGCGGAGAGCGCCCACAGGCCCGCATGGCCGGCCGACGTGCCTGCTGGAGCACTCCGACCAAAGTCTCTTTCCTGTTCTAGCTTGTGAGCCTCGTCATCCATGGTAGCTCCAGTGAACCGAGCAAGTGCCCAGCTGGTCGGACCCAGGCAACATCTAATTGGCAACACCAAGCGCGTATGAGGATCCCGTTAGGACGCGTCCTTCCTCTTCTCCCCACAGATGTCTGACATGCTTAACGATGGTATCCACGTTCGGATGGCTCAGCATGGTCATATGATTACCAGGCACATCCAAGCTGCGAAGGTCAGCCGCGTGGTTCTCCCATCGTGATGAGAGATTCTCCCGCTCAATCTCGAGATTCTCGATATCACGCTCGGTATCCATCGCTTCGAGGGCCCGAATCAACTGCACGGGCGCGTCGACGCCGTTTGAAGGCACATAGGCAGCGTTCAGATTTGCACTGAGCACGCGCAGCAATCCCCAAACTGCATCCTCTGTTGCCGTCCGCGGAAGCAAACCGACATCACGCATGCGTTTTGCAAGCACAAAGTTCTGAGACTTGGCATCGCGAGACTCCAGGTCATCTCGGCTCAAGCTCATGCGTTTTCCGGTGCTGACCTCGAGTATGTTCGCGAGCTTCAAGATCGTGCCGACCCGGCTGTAATGCCGGGCGTAGGTGCGCTCCAGCGAAGGAGGCTCCGAATCAAGCAGGACGATCGGCAGGACGCTTTCGCCCGCTGCGAGCAACAGGCCGGCCATTTCGAACGCGATCCAACCTCCGAACGAATGCCCGATCAAACGATACGGGCCGTTCCGCTGCATGGCGCGCATCGCCGCCACGTAGACGGTGGCCGCTCGCGCCACGCTCGTATAGGGCGGCATAGCTCCGTCGAGGCCGCGAGGCTGAAACCCGAAGACCGACGCGCTGCTGCCGAAAGCATTCGCAAGCGGCATAAAGCATGTGATTGTTGCACCCGCACCCGGTACACAGAAAACCTTGGGTGCAGCTGCGGATGCATCGTGCAGCGTGATGAGCGGCGAGTATCTGTGCTTCGGGGTTGCCGCAGGAACGCGTAATGCATCCACGATTTCCGCGGCGAGCCGCTCTGCGTGTGCCGCTTGCAGTATCGCGTGATGTGTGCCGCCTACGGTCCGCACTGTCATTCCGTCGCTCAACAACGGCCGCCACCCGTGTGCGGGGTGCTCGGCTTCGGGATGTTCCGCTGTGAGGAGCGCAGCGCGGAGCTGCAATCTCTCCGGACAATAGCGACCGTATGTCCGCAAAGCTGCTCGCCCATTTTCAATCCACCGCTGGAATCGCTCGTTCCTAGTGTCTTCGGGCAGCAGACCGAGGAGCTTGTAGTGCGCGAGGACGGGCGCGACGTCCGGCAATTTCCGCAACTCGTTAAGGTCCCGAGCGCGCAAGCCCGGCTGTCGGTGCTGCTGTTGCTCGGCCAGCGCTGCGACTTCGGAAATCTCGTCGTGCGTCTGACTTGAGATCCCGGGAGCATAGCTATCGATGAGGCCGAGGAACTCGACAGGCTGGTCGTCACCGAGCAACTGTTGCGCAATCTCGTACGCGATGACTCCGCCGAAAGAGTGACCGGCCAACCGGTACGGCCCCTGCGGCTGAATGCTTCTGATCGTCTCAACGTGCCGAGCGGCCAGAACGCTGATCGAGCTCAACTCATTGGGATTTTTCAGCTGCAAGCCGATGACGGGAAGCGACGCGGGCAACGCCCGCGCCAACGGATAGAAGCAGAACACTTCGCCGGTGACATCATGTACCAGGAAGAGTGGCCTTTCTCCTTCCCCTTCGCGCAGGACGATGGACGGCTCGACAATCATATGAATCCTTCTTCTAGTTGAGCATCTTCAGTATTGATGGCGCTTGCTCGCTGGAGCTGCTGGGCAAGCTGCGCGATCGTCGGCTGTTCG
>Ga0307515_10017864_pt1 | contig 12888 bp, 11 predicted proteins | sample 17_EM_MG_FD_194513 | JGI IMG/M metagenome (GOLD analysis project Ga0307515, IMG submission 194513) | Populus trichocarpa ectomycorrhiza microbial communities from riparian zone in the Pacific Northwest, United States - 17_EM | ecosystem: Host-associated > Plants > Roots > Unclassified | place...
TCGCGAGACGATCACGCCCGAGAGCCACACCATCGACGATCTCGGCATCGACAGCCTGGACTTCCTCGACATCGTCTTTGCGATTGACAAGGAATTCGGCATCAAGATCCCGCTCGAGCAGTGGACGCAGGAAGTCAACGAAGGCAAGGTTTCGACGGAAGAGTATTTCGTCCTGAAGAACCTTTGCGCCAAGATCGACGAACTGAAGGCCGCCAAGGGCTGATGAAAATATCCTGCGTTGAACCCGCGGGAACACGTGCATGAACCACATCAATGCCGCCTGTCGCGTGGACTGCGCTTGACAGGCGGCATTTGCGTTTTTACTTGACGGTCGCATGATCGCGCCGCCGACCGGTTTCGGGCGGGGTCATGCGCGGATTTGAAATCCGGAGCATTCCTGGCGCTCACTTCGAAGCGCCGCGCTCCGGGCCAAGCTGGATTTGCTCCTGATGCTCCTTGAATATTTTCAGATGATCGATCGGGTCGAAACGGTCGATCTCAACGCCAAGACGCTGACGGCGCGCTCGGTGGTTCCTGCCAAAAGCCCCGTTTTCGAGGGGCACTTCCCCGGCTATCCGCTGGTTCCCGGCGTCCTCTTGATCGAGACGATGGCGCAGGCCTGCGGCTTTCTTGTCCTTGCCGCCACCGATTTTGCCGCCATGCCGTTCCTGATGTCGGTCGACAGCGCCAAGATGCGCACCTTTGTCGAGCCGGAAGCGGTGCTGGATATCGAGGCCTTTCTGGAACATGACGGCTCGGGTTTTGCCGTCGTCAAGGCAAAAATCACCTCGCAGGGCAAGAAGGTCTGCGATGCACAGTTGAAACTGCGAACCATGCCGTTCGATCAGGTGCCGCTCGGCCCGATCGTCAGGAAACGCGCCGAAGAAGTCGGGTTGATGGCCGCGATGGCTGTTTCGGCCGCGACGGGGGAATGACGATGAGCAAGTCCGCCAATGATGTTGTGATCACCGGTGTCGGCATCGTCACCAGCCAGGGTGTCGGCACCGAGGTGCATACAGCACTTCTGACTGCCGCTCAGCCGCCGGTGGTTCGTGTCGAGACCGAGCGTTTCGCACCCTATCCGATCCATCCGCTGCCGGAAATCGATTGGTCCCAGCAGATCCCCAAGCGCGGCGATCAGCGGCAGATGGAAAACTGGCAGCGCCTCGGCGTCTTCAGCGCCGGCCTTGCGCTTGACGATGCCGGTTTCAAGGACGATCTGGAAGCCTGCGGCAGCATGGACATGATCGTGGCGGCCGGCGGCGGTGAGCGCGATATCAATGTCGATTCGCTGATCGTCGATGAAGCCCTGAAGCGCAACGACCGCGAGCAGCTTCTCAATGAAAAGCTGACGACCGAACTGCGCCCGACTTTATTCCTGGCCCAGCTTTCCAATCTGCTGGCCGGCAATATCTCCATCGTTCACAAGGTCACGGGCTCTTCGCGCACCTTCATGGGCGAAGAGGGGGCGGGTATTTCGGCGATCGAAACCGCCTTTGCCCGCATCAAGGCCGGACAATCGACCCATACGCTGGTCGGCGGCGCTTTCGTGGCCGAGCGCCTCGACATGATCCTGCTGATCGAAGCCGTCCAGGGGCATGCGCTTGGCGACCATCACCCGATCTGGTCGCGCAAGCCGGAAAACGGCGGCGGCATGATCACCGGCTCGGTCGGTGCCTTTCTGATGCTGGAATCGCGTGAGCATGCGACCGCCCGTGGCGCCCGCATCTATGCGACGATCGACGCCGTTGGCGGAGACCGTGGCAGCCGCGAAGGCGACCGGCTGGAAAAGCGCCTGCGGTATCTTTCCGAACCTGCCGATAATGCCGATCCGTCCTCGACGGTGGTCTTTTCCGGCACGACCGGTTTTTATGATCTCGCCGCTCGCGAAAAAGCGTTTCTCGACGCGCAGTTCCCGAAGGCCGTGGTACGCGCCTATGGCGGGCTCGTCGGCCACGCTCTTGAATCCCAGTTTCCCTTGGGCCTTGCTCTCGCGGCACTGTCATTGGGAGCAGGCGCCACGGTGCCGCCTTTCGATCCGGCAGCCGAGGCCCCCATGGAAAAGCCCGCAAAGACCGCCATCGTCACGACGATCGGCCATGCGCGCGGCGAAGGCATCGCCGTTCTTTCGGCTGAAGAATAAGGAGCGGCAGACATGACCAGCGCTTACAAGGATCATCTCGGCCGCCCGCTGATCGCCGTCACCGGCATGGGCGTCATCACCTCGCTCGGCCAGGGCGTCGAAGACAACTGGAAGGCGCTGACATCGGGCGTTTCCGGCATCCACAAGATCACCCGTTTTCCGACGGAGGGTCTCTCGACCCGAATCAGCGGAACTGTCGATTTCATTGATATTCCAGCCGAAAACTCCGTCGAGCGGTCCTACGCCTTTGCCCGCGAAACGACGGCGGAAGCCTTGGCGCAGGCCGGCCTGTCCGGCGATTTCAACGGACCGCTGTTTCTGGCTGCTCCGCCGATCGAGCCAGAATGGAGCGCCCGCTTCGAACTGGCGGACCGGGCAAAACCATCTGAAAGGCCTGGCGATGCCTATAACCGCTTTCTCGCAGCTATGCGCGAACGCGGCGATGCGGGCTTCCACGAGGCCTCGCTGTTCGGCGCGATTTCCGAGCGTCTGTCCGACCGGTTCGGAACGCGCGGTCTGCCCGTGACCCTGTCGACGGCCTGTGCCTCCGGTGCAACGGCCATCCAGCTTGGCGTTGAAGCGATCCGGCAGGGGCGCACCGACCGGGCGCTCACCGTTGCGACGGATGGTTCGGTCAGCGCGGAAGCGCTGATCCGGTTCGCACTTCTGTCGGCTCTCTCGACCCAGAACGATCCGCCGGAGAAAGCGTCGAAACCTTTCTCCAAGGATCGTGACGGGTTCGTCATCGCCGAAGGCGCTGCGACGCTGGTGCTCGAATCGCTGGAAGCAGCCGTGGCGCGTGGTGCGCGGATTTACGGCATCCTGAAGGGATGCGGCGAGAAGGCCGATTCGTTCCACCGCACGCGCTCTTCGCCCGATGGCGGCCCGGCGATTGCGACGATCCGCGCAGCGCTTGCCGATGCTGGTCTGAGCGAAGGTGATATCGGCTATATCAACGCCCATGGCACGTCGACGCCGGAAAATGACAAGATGGAATATGGCGCGATGCTGTCGGTGTTCGGCGAGGCGCTGCCGTCCATTCCCGTTTCGTCGAATAAGTCGATGATCGGCCATACGCTCACCGCCGCCGGCGCCGTCGAGGCTGTATTCTCGCTGCAGACGATCCTCACCGGCACGTTGCCGCCGACGATCAACTATCAGAACCCCGACCCATCCATCATTCTCGATGTCGTGCCCAACGTGAAGCGGGATGCCAAGGTGACGGCCGTCCTGTCGAACTCCTTCGGTTTCGGCGGCCAGAATGCCAGCCTTGTCATGGCGGCAGAACCGGCCTAATCGGACACGCGACACTTTTCGATGAAAGACGCCCTCGGGCTTAAGGACTTATCTCATGCGCGCTTTGCAACTGGTCGACGACCGCAAGCTGGAAATCACCGATCTTCCCGAACCGGAAGCACCGGGTCCTGGTGAAGTCACGCTGCGCGTCAAGGCCGTCGCGCTCAATCATATCGATGTCTGGGGTTGGCGCGGCATGGCGTTCGCCAAGCGCAAGATGCCGCTGGTGATCGGCGCGGAAGCGTCCGGCGTGGTCGATCAGATCGGCCCGGGTGTCGCCAACGTTCTTCCGGGGCAGCTCGTCTCCATCTACGGCGCGCGCACCTGCGGCCTCTGCCGCCCGTGCCGCGAAGGCCGCGACAATCTCTGCGAACATGTCGGCGGCGTGCATGGCTTCCATCTCGACGGCTTTGCCCAGGAGAAGGTCAATCTTCCGGCACGCCTGCTGGTTCCGGCCCCTCCGGGTGTCGACGCGGTGGCTGCCGCCGTGGCGCCGGTGACGTTCGGGACCGTCGAGCACATGCTGTTCGACAATGCCAAGCTTGAGCCCGGCGAAACCATTCTCATCCATGCCGGCGGCTCCGGCATCGGTTCGGCGGCGATCCAGCTTGCCAAGAAGATCGGCTGCACCGTCATCACCACCGTCGGTTCCGACGACAAGATCGAGAGAGCCAAGGCGCTTGGCGCCGATCACGTGATCAACTATCGCGTCGATCGTTTCGAGGGTGTCGTGCGCAAGCTGACCAAGAAGAAGGGCGTCGATGTCGTTTTCGAACACGTCGGCAAGGATACCTTTGCCGCTTCGATGTTCTGCCTGAAGCGCGGCGGGCGCCTGGTGACCTGCGGCTCGACCTCCGGCGTTTCGACCGAGATGAACCTGATGATGCTGTTCCAGCAGCAGCTGAAGCTGCTCGGCTCCTTCGGCTGCCGCATGGAGAACATGGCCGACGCCATGCAGAAGATGGCGCGGGGCCTCGTTCATCCCGTCATCGATACGGAGGTCGGTTTCAACGACATCGACAAGGCGCTGGAGCGGATGGAAACCCGCCAGGTCTTTGGCAAAATCATCCTGCGGATGGACTGAATACCGTGCGCATGCTGATCACACGGCTGGTTCTTTCGGCGGAGCGTTTTCGCCAGTGGTCGATCGCCCAGTTCGTCTTTCTGTTGCTGGGTACGCTCAAGCTGTTTCCAGCCAGGGGCGCCATCGAGTTTTCGGCGCGCTTCACGCGCTGGCTCGGGCCGAAGCTGAAGCATCGTCATACGCTGACCATGACCAATCTTCGCAACGCTTTTCCGGAAAAGAGCGAGGCGGAGATCGAGGAGATCGCGCTGGAAAGCTGGAGCAGCATTGGCCGGCTCGCCGCCGAATATGTGTTCCTGGACGAGCTTTTCGATTTCGACCCGGCAAACCCGAAGCCTGGGCGTATCGAGGTTTCTGGCATCCCTCTGTTCCTGGAACTGCGCGACAATCCGCGGCCGTTCATCGTCTTTACCGCCCATAGCGGCAATTTCGAGCTCCTGCCGGTTGCCAGCGCCGCCTTTGGCCTTGATGTGACGGTGCTTTTCCGTCCGCCGAACAATCCCTATGTCGCTGAAAAGGTCTTCGATTTCCGCAAGCAGCGCATGGGCAATCTCGTTCCCTCGCATGCCGGATCGTCGTTTACGCTAGCCCGCAAGCTGGAAGCGGGCGGCGCTGTCGGCGTGCTGGTCGACCAGAAATTCCGCAAGGGCCTGACGACCACGTTCTTCGGCCGGGATGTCCGGACCAATCCTTTGCTGGCCAAGCTGGTGCGCCAGTTCAACTGCGAGGTCTATCCGGCCCGCTCCATCCGCCTGCCGGGCGGACGCTTTCGTCTTGAGATCGAGCCGGCCATCGAGATTCCGCGCAAGCCTGACGGAAGCGTCGATGTCAACGCAACGGCGCAACTGCTCAACGACAAGGTCGAGAGCTGGGTGCGCGAATATCCAGGGCAGTGGCTCTGGTACCATGATCGCTGGAACATCAAGAAGAGCCTGAAAGACTGAGCGCGGTCTTCAGTCATCGATCGTTTTCAGAAACTCCGGTGCGGCGCGTGTTGTGCTCCGGTGGAATCAGCCAGACAATTTCTACTCTTTCATCATCCTGAAGGCGGACTCCGGTTAAAAGCGCTGCGTGATTTTGTCTCATTTTTTCTCGAATGCCCAAATAAGTTCACCGGTAACGTTTCCGGTCATTTTTGAGGTGTTGAACGCGTCTTCGTTGGGTGTAAACTTAAACGATTGCAGCAAGGCGATTGCAAGCGCTTCGGGTTGAGAAAACAGCGCTTTTCGATCGATTTAAACTTGGGTTGCGTTCAATTTTCCGAAGCTCGACGCGAGTGAAAATGGAAGATCGGGCGGGAGTGGGGTGGAAAATTGAAGGCATTGATCGATCTCTTCTGGTTCAAATATTCTCAACTGCAATACGCAGTCAAATCCGGCGATGACCTGCTGGTCAGCATTCTCGATCGCGAGATCGAGCCGGTTTTGAGCTCTATTTACCAGGAAAGGGCGGAAACAGTCGCCGACGCCCGTCTGCAATTCCAGTTCATCCTTGATCTGCTGCGCAAGGAAGCCGACGATGTGTCGAGCGTGTTGCGTCAGCGCGACGCGCTGCAAACGCTGGCGGACCGTTATTTTTCCACGGGAAGCGGCGAGATTCTTGGAAGACCGGGAATATCATCTCCGGCTCCCGTTGCCGCGTTGAAGGGGCGGGTGGATGAGGGGTTCCTCAATGAGGCGATCCTCGACTGTCTGCCGGATCGGATTGCGGTTATCACGCCGGACTACCGCTACCTCTACACCAATCCCGTCAACGCCGCGCGCCTCGAAGAGCGCCCGATGGATCTCGTCGGCCGCCACATTGTCGAATTCGTCGGCATCCAGCGTTTCGAACAGCGGGTCAAACCCAACCTCGACAAATGTTTTTCCGGTGAAAAGGTGGATTATACCTTTGCCAAGGACGTCGAGAGCCGGACCGTCGTGGTGCGTTGCCGGATGACGCCGTGCCTGTCGAGCACCGGCAAGATCATTGGCGCGATCCTGATGCTTCAGGAAATTGCCGATCGCCGCCGCTCGATCGCGGCGTGAGGCCGAAAGGCGAGGGCGGTTGACCCTCGCTCGCTATTTGTCGGACCAGACGGCCAGTTCATATCCGTCCAGATCCTGGAAATGGAAACGCCTTCCACCGGGAAAGGAAAATGCCTCCACCACGATGCGGGCACCTACCGCTTCCAGGCGTGCCTGTGTCGCTGCGAGATCGTCCGCATAGAGGATCACCAGCGGCCCGCCCGGTCGCACCGTTCCGGTCGTCAATCCGCCGGTCAGCCTGCCGTCGGTGAATTCACAATAGTCCGGGCCGTATTCGGTGAACGACCAGCCGAACGCCGCGCCATAGAACGCCTTCGAGCGGACGATGTCGGCGACCGCGAACTCGATATTGTCGATCTGGCGATCCACGCCCTTCTGTCCCATATGCGTCTTCCTTGTTACGCTTCCAGCAGTTTTTTCAATGTGCTGAGGTCTTTCTGGACCCAGTTGGCGTCAGTGTCGAACTGTTCTCTGCTCACGCCGGGCAGTTTCAGCAACGTGAACATGACCTCCGCGCCGTCGCCGTTCGGCACGACGCGCAGCGCATTGTTCACTTCAAGGCCTGATTCCATCGTCACGAGGTGGTCGAGCACGCCAAAATCGTTGAGCGGGGTGAAATGCACCCGGACGCTGCCGAGGGGGCCGTGTGCCACCCAGTCCTCGCCATGCCGCTCCAGCCCGGCCCCAAGCCCGGATGCCCAGAGCGGCATGTTTTCCGGCTTGGCGGCAAACGCGTATACATCGCGCCAGTCCCTTTCGATATCGATATGGACGACTTTCGCTTCCATCACAGGCACGGCATTTTCCTTCTCTCTGGCTGCTTCCGGCAGATGATGCCGTGACCAGCTCTTTCGGGTCCGGTCTTCAACCGTCGTCCTCCGCATTTCCACCAAATCGCACGCCGCGTTGCGCTGTCCGAAGCTTATCCGGCCTGTCCGGAAAAGTCTTGCTTTTGACAACAATCACTTGTCGTTAATCGATTTGAGTGCCAAAACTCCGTCAGCATTCGCAAGGCGTATTCCGGCATCCCGTGCCGAACAAAATCGTCCTGCACAATTCAATCTGGTGGAGTTGCGCGCACGCTCATCCGGGCATTGGCCGCTTCACTGTCTAACGGAGGCACATACGTGGCACAGGCAGAAATCGGCCTTATCGGTCTTGGCGTTATGGGATCGAATCTGGCGCTCAACATTGCCGAGAAAGGCAACAAGATTGCCGTCTTCAACCGCACGGTCGAAGCGACGCGGAAATTTTATGCGGAAGCCGGCGCATTGCAGAGCCAGATCGTGCCTTGCGAAACCATCGAGGAATTCGTCGCCGCCATCCGCCCGCCACGCCCGATCATCATCATGATCAAGGCCGGCGAGCCGGTCGATCAGCAGATGGAACTGCTGAAGCCCTATCTCGAGAAGAACGACATCATGATCGATGCCGGCAACGCCAATTTCCGTGACACGATGCGCCGCTTCGACAATCTCAAGGATAGCGGCCTGACCTTCATCGGCATGGGCGTGTCCGGTGGCGAGGAGGGCGCGCGCCATGGCCCGTCGATCATGGTTGGCGGCAAGGAAGACTCCTGGAAGCGCGTCGAGAAGGTGCTGACCTCGATCGCCGCCAAGTACAACGACGATCCGTGCGTTGCCTGGCTTGGCGAAAACGGCGCCGGCCACTTCGTCAAGACCATCCACAACGGTATCGAATATGCCGACATGCAGATGATCGCCGAAATTTACGGCATCCTGCGCGACGGCCTGAAGATGAGCGCCACCGAAATCGGCGAAGTTTTTGGCGCCTGGAATAAGGGGCGGCTCAACTCCTACCTGATCGAAATCACCGAGATCGTCCTGAAGGCCGCCGACCCGATCACCGGCAAGCCGATCGTCGATCTCATCCTCGACAAGGCCGGCCAGAAGGGCACTGGCAAGTGGTCGGTGATCGAGGCGCAGAACATGGGCATCCCGGCAACCGCCATCGAGGCGGCTGTCGCTGCCCGCAGCATCTCGTCCGTCAAGAGCGAACGTGAAGCGGCTGAAAAGGTGCTCGGCCTGCCGGATGTCGGCGAGTTCAAGGTTGCCGACAAGGCGGCTTTCCTCAAGGACCTCGAAAGCGCGCTGCTGGCTGCCAAGATCGGCGCCTATGCGCAAGGCTTCGCCGTCATGGCCGAAGCTTCGCGCGAGTTCAACTGGAACCTGCCGATGCCGACGATCGCCAGGATCTGGCGTGCGGGCTGCATCATCCGCTCGGCGTTCCTCGACGAGATCACCACGGCCTTCACCAAGGATCCGAACGTCGCCAACCTGATCGTCACGCCGGCTTTCGCCACTATGGTCAAGGAAACCGATGGTGCGCTTCGCCGCGTCGTTTCAGCAGCCGTTCTCGCCGGCCTGCCGGTTCCGGCACTTGCCTCGGCGCTCGGCTATTTCGACAGCTATCGCCGCGGCCGCGGCACGGCCAACGTCATCCAGGCGCAGCGCGACTTCTTTGGGGCGCACGGCTTTGACCGCACCGATGGTGCCGACGCCCATCATGGTCCGTGGGGCAGCGGCCTGAACGCCTGATTGCGGGCAAGAGACGGCTTGGAGCGGCCGCTGCTGGACAGCGGCCGTTCTGCTTTCTGCCTCTCAGTTCGGAAGAACAGGAAAGCTCAGCGTCTGCAGTTCTATCGCGGACTGGCCTTCAATGCGGGCAATCACTGCTTTTGCCAGTTCGCGTCCCGCCAGCCGGAAATCTTCCCTGAGCGTGATGACTTCAGGCCTGAGCCATTGAAGGAAGTCGTTCGACTGCTTCGAGACCATGTCGACGTCGCGTGCGAGCTTCAATCCTGCATCTTCAATTCCGGCAACGAGCGCCACGGCTCCGCCGCCGCTGCCCGAGATCACGCCGTCGGGCGCATCCGGCGCTCTCATCGCAGCCTCGCAGGCCGCGCGGATATCTGCCAGACTGTTATCGAGGTCGACCTTGTTGAACGGAACCGCGGTCGCACCGAAATCCCGCAGGCCCCGCTCGAAACCGGAACGCATGTGCATATGGTAGGTCAGAGGCGGTGGCGGATGCAGCAGCATGATCCGGCGCCGACCGCGCTCCACCAGCATGCGCACGGCATCGTAGGCGTAACGCTCGTTGTCGAAGTCATGATAGGGATGGTCGAGGCCCATTTCCGTGCGGCCGTGCGTTCCGAAGGGAAAGTTGCGCTCCATCATGAGCGCGACGCGCGGATCCTTCGGCTCTGTGCGCGAGATGATGACGCCGTCTGCCGCCCCCGTATCCAGAACATAACGCACCGGATCTAGCGGATCGCTGCGGGCGCTGTAGGGCGTGATGACCAGGTGATACTGGGTGGTGGCGAGGGTTTCCGAGATGCCGACGACCATCGGGCTCGTCAGGCCGATGAATTCCTCTTCCAGGCTGAGGATCAGGCTGATGACGTTTGTCTTGCCGGTGCGCAGCCGCACGCCTGCGCGGTTTGGATAGTATCCGACCTGCGCCGCAACGAGCCGCACCCGCTCCTTCGTTTCGGCGCCGATATCGGGAGCGTCCTTCAGCGCGCGCGATACCGTGGTGATGCCGAGGCCGGTCATGAAGGCAATCGTCTTCAGGGTGGGACGTTCATGCAGTGAGGGGGGCATGTTTGCCGGCCTGCTCTTGGTTTTCTCGTCCATTCCCCGCCTATCGCCTTCCCGTATTCAGGCGCAACGTCGCATGGGCGGCGTTTGCCTGCAGCAGAGCCCCTACGCTCCCGTCCGCCTTATATACGATTTATGATATATGGGCACCCATCGCCCGTTCTCTCCCTTATTGTCAAAATCTGTAACGATACAGGTGGCTTGTCGAGCTGTTTTTTCATTTTCATGACGACGGCTCTCCGCAGAGTTGAATCGTGCATCGCATCATCTGATCTTTGCACCTGCGAAATGCAGGCTTGGCCAAAATTTATACAATTGTTCGAAATAACGCCGAAATTACTGCATTTAAAGCGGTTTTCTCGATGAAGCCGCACCGCAGCAAACTGATGGCGTCAATTCTCGGCAAGCGGATTTGTACCCTCATAGATTGTCTTGAAATTTTTATAAGGAATTATGCGTTGTGGCTGTTGCGTCTGCAAATCGATTGAACTAAGTTTTTCCGGTAACGTTACAGTGAGGGAGGAAAACTCATGAAATTGCGTTTGTTGGCTGCTGCATTGGCGGCGACTGTAGTGCTTCCATTTGGTGCGGCTAACGCGGCCGAGCTGGAAGTGACCCATTGGTGGACGTCCGGCGGTGAAGCCGCGGCGGTTGCCGAGCTCGCCAAGGCATTCGATGCCACGGGCAACAAGTGGGTCGACGGCGCGATCGCCGGTTCCGGCGGCACGGCACGGCCGATCATGGTCAGCCGCATTACCGGCGGCGATCCGATGGGCGCCACCCAGTTCAACCATGGCCGTCAGGCTGAAGAACTGGTCCAGTCCGGTCTGATGCGCGACCTGACCGATGTTGCCACGCGCGAACATTGGAAGGACATCATCAAGCCTTCGAGCCTGCTCGACAGCTGCACGATCGACGGCAAGATCTACTGCGCCCCGGTCAATATCCACTCCTGGCAGTGGCTGTGGCTTTCGAATGCGGCCTTCAAGACGGCAGGCGTCGAAGTGCCGAAGAACTGGGATGAATTCGTTGCCGCCGCTCCGGCGCTCGAAAAGGCGGGTATAATCCCGCTCGCAGTCGGTGGTCAGCCATGGCAGGCGACCGGCGCGTTCGACGTGCTGTTGGTGGCTATCGCCGGCAAGGACGTCTTCAACAAGGTATTCGGCGACAAGGATGCGGAGCTTGCCGCGGGTCCTGAAATGGCCAAGGTCTTCAAGGCTGCCGACGATGCCCGCAAGATGTCGAAGGGCAGCAACGTGCAGGATTGGAACCAGGCGACCAATCTGGTCATCACCGGCAAGGCCGGCGGCCAGATCATGGGCGACTGGGCGCAGGGCGAATTCCAGCTTGCCGGCCAGAAGGCCGGTACGGACTATACCTGCCTGCCGGGCCTCGGTGTGAACGAGATAATCTCGACGGGCGGCGACGCATTCTACTTCCCGCTGCTGAAGGATCCTGAAAAGTCCAAGGCCCAGGAAGTGCTTGCTTCCACGCTTCTCAATCCTGCTACGCAGGTTGCGTTCAACCTGAAGAAGGGCTCGTTGCCGGTGCGTGGCGACGTCGATCTTGCGGCCGCCAATGACTGCATGAAGAAGGGCCTCGAAATCCTTGCCAAGGGCAATGTGATCCAGGGTACCGACCAGCTCCTGTCTGCCGACAGCCAGAAGCAGAAGGAAGACCTCTTCTCCGAGTTCTTCGCCACGCCGACGATGACGCCGGAAGATGCGCAGAAGCGCTTCGCCGAAATCATCGCTTCGGCCGACTGATAGGGCCATCTCTGTGGAAGACCGGTTCCGTTTCGCGGGACCGGTCGGAAGCTCTCGGTTGGTGTCATGCCGGAGCTTCGCTACATCCTCAAGAAAAACCGCGATCCAGGGGAGGGTTGACCTATGACGGGCCACGCGAACGCCGGCCGGCCAAACCAGTTGCTGCGCAATCTGCATTCGAAGATTGCCTCAATTCCGATGATTCTCACCGCCGTCGTCATCTTTCTCGGCGGCACACTTTGGACGGTGTTTTATTCCTTCACCAATTCCAAGCTTCTGCCGCGCCTGACATTCGTCGGACTGGATCAGTACGAACGTTTGTGGTCGGCGCCCCGCTGGCTCATTTCCATTCAGAATCTGGCCATCTACGGCGTGTTTTCGCTGATCTTCAGCCTGGTGATCGGCTTCCTGCTCGCTGCCCTGATGGACCAGAAGATCCGCTTCGAAAACACCTTTCGCACGATCTTCCTCTATCCCTTCGCGCTGTCCTTCATCGTTACCGGTCTGGTCTGGCAGTGGATACTCAATCCGGAATTCGGCATACAGTCGGTCGTGCGTTCGCTCGGCTGGAGCACATTCACGTTCGACCCGCTCTATAATCCCAGCATCGTCATCTACGGCATCCTGATTGCTGCCCTCTGGCAGGGGACGGGTCTCGTCATGTGCCTGATGCTGGCCGGCCTGCGCGGCATCGACGAGGACATTTGGAAAGCCGCGCGCGTCGATGGCATCCCGATGTGGAAGACCTATGTTCTCATCATCATCCCGATGATGCGCGCCGTGTTCATCACCACACTGGTGATCATCGCCAGCGGCATCGTGCGGGTCTACGATCTCGTCGTGGCACAGACCAGCGGCGGTCCCGGTATCGCGTCGGAAGTGCCAGCCAAGTACGTCTACGACTATATGTTCCAGGCGCAGAACCTCGGTCAGGGCTTTGCCGCCTCGA
>Ga0307515_10017865_pt1 | contig 12888 bp, 12 predicted proteins | sample 17_EM_MG_FD_194513 | JGI IMG/M metagenome (GOLD analysis project Ga0307515, IMG submission 194513) | Populus trichocarpa ectomycorrhiza microbial communities from riparian zone in the Pacific Northwest, United States - 17_EM | ecosystem: Host-associated > Plants > Roots > Unclassified | place...
TCATTTACCTTTCGACTCACCGCGATCCGCGATCAGACCATGCTCCGCGCTCTGGTCTCGGTCATGTGCGCGGCGTCTCCAGGAACTCTGGGAACCAGTGCAAACTGGGCCTTCGGATCAATGTAAGCCTATTTATCAATTTATCAACACGAGCCGCTTTTCAAATCCTGATATCTATCTATCTAGCCATATGTCTAGATTTTTCCTCAACCTGCGTTCGATTGCCTATGACAACCCAAACCCACTTTAACATCGTCACTCTTATGCAAATACAATAAAATGATTCGCTCTAGAAAATAAATCGCTGCGGACACGAATGATGAAGATAATATGGCGTCCCAAAACGGTAATCCAGATCCAGATCCAGGACACACAGGGGACCCTGGAGGATATGGTAATAAGACGACGTCGAATAGAGGAAGGGGACATGGTGAGTATCTCGGCCAGTCGCACATCAGCGACCGTGAGGCTGGGAAATCGATGGTGGAGCTGAGGAAGACGGGAGTTTACAGTACTCAACCACCCACCGGCCACCCCCACTCACTGGCCACTTGCATATAGCAGCCTAATGCGCTACCCAAATTGTACATAAATAAGTATTTTAGTATGTTTGAAGTTATACTCCGCCATTTCAGGTCTGCCGGTGGTGCCTCAAGGCCTGTGTGTAATGAAAGGTGGCGTGGCTGGCCATTTGAGTTTTGGATCTGCTCTACCACTGCACAGAGCTCTCACTAACTTTGGACCACAAGTGTAACCAACTAATTACACCACAAGGAGTATTTGACTTAATTGTGGCACTGATATATAGAGCTGATTGTGATATACACAGGCCAATGAAAGTTGCTGGTCCTGAACCACACCTTTACTGGTTCATAGAAGCCAAAGATCCTGAAAACTTCACCCCTCCAGCTCAGGCTACTGCTAATTCACCACCTATGACCTCCTGACCCTGTCATTGCACAACCCAAGCAGTCAATGACAATGCTCCAGGTGATGGTGGTGTGAATGATGCTTTATATGTAGATATAGAGCAGAATGAGACTTTATAATAATACTTCTATTAAATTTGACTAGATATGAGTGAGTTTCTGCACCCAATGTACCCCCAAAGCAAAGTGGCCAGTGAGTGGTACACCTGCCTCCCGCCTGATTCGCCATTTGACCTGTTCTCAACATTTCCACTCAGCACTGCAACAATAAATAGTAGTTATAACATAGATAAGTTTATTTATTTGGAGTTTTTCTAATTACAAGCTGATTTGAGTGGCGGGGGGGCTGTGGGAATCTTAGTGGCCAGTGAGTGGTTGAGTACTGTAGGTGTTGTGCAACAGTTGTTACAAGAGAGCCCAAAGATTGGCTTGCAATTCATTGAAATAGTGAACATACCAGAACTGGTACAGTGAGCAAAAAAACTGATTCACAGAAGGTCAAATTTTGCTTGCAAGTCAAATTATGGCCCAAGGAACAAAGGTAAATCCGTGGGAAATTCAGGACACAAAGGTAGATATCGTGTCCTTTGTTATACCAGAGTTCAGAACTTCAGTCTCATCCAATCATTTAATATACAGTTTACAATCAAGCAGACTTGATGAATCAGTTTTTTTGCTGGTACTTGGTTTGGGCCCTTTTGGCCTTTATCACTGCCCCTATCCTTCTGGGCTTGCTCTCAATCACATTTCTACAAACCTCACTTGGTGTTCTATCCCATTCCACCAGCACTTGCCCCCAAAGCTCATCCACACCAGCAGGAGGGGCCCATAGACATTGGGCTGCCACTTGAGGTGTTGCCACCCATATTCAAATGGGCTGAGGCTGGGTGACTGCAGGCCACTTCATGACAATGTCCTTGATCTATTAGAACCATTTTAAAGCCTTCTTGAAGGTGTCTTTAGGGTCATTATCCTGTTGAAAGGTGAGTTGAGGCCTCTCCAGCCCACAAAACTCCACAATAGCCAGGAATTCAACTTGAAGAATGCTGGTGTGCAGCTCAGCATCCATTCTCCTATCTATCATGCACATATGATCCCCTCCTTGGGCAGGTGCACAGCCCCAAACCATCAAGAATCTGCCCATAAACTTGACAATCCACTGATCTGATTGTGCTTCAGGCCAGCCCCAGGTTTTTTCCATACCCAGGCCCTCCCATTTGACCCCATCCCATTAAGATTAGTCTCATGTGACCAATTCACCTTGCCCAAGTCCTCCAGAGTCCAGTGGTGGTGCTCCAGGGCTCCCCTGTCAACGAGCCCTTGAAAGAAGTGGCCTTTTCTTCTCTATGGCAGTCTTGAGACCTGCCTTTCTCAAGGTATTAATAACTGGTTGGAGGGTAACATTGAGGTCTGAAAGTCTCTTGAATTGTGAGCCAGTATCAGCTGCTCCAGAGGTGACTCTTTGGGCAAGGAGGAATTGACCATTCACTATGAGCTGCCTTGGGTGCCCACCAGGTGCTTGGGCAGGCTGTCTTTGACAGAGGAGTAAAGTATTGAACTGTAGAGTAGCTGACATGCATCTGGGCAGCCACCTGGTGACAGGATTTGTGATTTTGGAGTAAAGTCACAATAGTTGCTGGGTGTTAGAGGACATGTTTTCCAGGGGGTGGTTGATGCCCATGGGTGGTATATATACTCTTGAAGGCAGGTTACATGATATTTTAGGTTTAGACATGTGATATCATATGACTAGGCCCATTTTAGTGCAGGCAAAAAAACTGATTCATTGAGTGGGCCCCTTCTAAAGTCAATATCAAATCAACAAAAGGAGCCAAATATTTGGTGTTTAGTACAACAAAGGACATGATACCTAGCTCTGTTATCACAAATTCCCACAGGTTTACCTTTGTTCTCTGGGCTATAATTTGACTTACAAGCAAAATTTGCCTTTCTGTGAATCAGTTTTTTTGCTCACTGTAGGTCTCATTCATCAAACACCTTTGATATTATCAGAGCTCTGCTCCCAGTGTGGGCGTGCGGCCAGGTATATAGAATCCACAAAGAGCTATATTTGTCAATTGAAATACTTTTGGGATTGTGAAGAGTAATAGCCATACATGAATTATTGTCTGTTGTTGGGTGAGATATAGGGATTGAACTATACAGTCTGTACTTGCAAATATTTGGTTATCTGTTGGGAGGTGGCAGTTTCATCCACCCAGCCTCCCAAGGTGGAAGACTGAGCCTGTCTAGCAGAGCGACAGGCGAATACATTCCTAATAGGCACTGCAGCAAGAGGTTAGAAGAGCATGGTAATGGGAATGAAGATGATGATCCCACCTTCTTGCCATTGCATTAAAAAGCAACCTATACTGTACTGGGGTCTGCAGGAGAGCCAAGCCATCTCCACTATACTAGTACAGTAGCATGTAACTTGACAGATAATTGCATCTGCTCATCTCCTACACTGTTTGTGCCTTTCACTCGACATTGAATTTCACCTCAGTGGCAGTGATGTACTTCCACTTTCCACCCTTTCACAGGTACTCCTAGATATGGATACTAAGATTCTGCTTTTTATTAATAATAACAATAAATGTGAGGGATATATCCTCTGTTTTAACTGCCCTATCTGTCCCATCTAGGGCAAGGATGAGAGCAAGTGTGTTCATGTTTCATGCATGTGTATGGCCATTGTCAGCACCACACCTCCTTTTGCTTGCATTTGCCCTGATTCCCTTCATTGCCCCAGGGTGAATGAATCACTTGAATCATTATCCAACCAACTTTAAAACACCACTAGACTATTTGATCAACAACAACTACCCAAGGAGGCCAAAGCCATATAAAATTTGTCAATGTTGAGCCATATAGATTAAAATTTATGTTCAAACAGAAGCAGCCCTGCAGGTTAAACTCAACTTCATAATGATCACAAATATTGTGGGCGCTTTCAGAGTATTTAGAAAGGAAACAATATCATTTCTCAATTCTCCTTATTTGATATGTAAGCCTGAATTGTACTGTCAAGTGTGTCCATCACCCACACAGGGCCAAAAGAGTGCACATCCTTGCATCCTTGCCCAACCTCCCACTCATATTTTGACCATTTTCTTCACAGTAGCTGTGCAGCAGCAGCAAGCCTCTGTTATGGTGTAACCCCAGCCAGTCAGGTGGTTTACAAAGCTTCCCGCTCGCCACCGGCCCTCCTGTCCCTTAACCTGACACAGCAGTCCAGCAGGGACCCATCTCCTCAGCACTAGGATCAAGAGGGTCTGCACCCCCTGTGTACATGTGCTCTCTCCCCTCAGCCCACCACTTCCCAACCACTCCCGCTCCTCACTCCCCTTAGCCCAAATTATTTGACTATCACATTTGTTCTCTTTATTCTCAAACCTGTAACACTTTGTATCTCCCTTCTGATTCCTCTTGACAATTTGTGATTGGAAAGATTTCAGCTCATCCCTTCACCCTGTAATACCTGATGGCCCTTTCTCATGTAGGATTCTATAAAGGCATGTAACTGGCAGTACAGGTAGAGGTTAATCAGCTAATCAACTTTGGTCTGTGACCATTTCCTCCCTCTGCTCACTTCTGCTTCATCTGAGTCCTCCATTGGCTGTTGTGGCTAGCATTGATAGTGCTAGGAAGCCCCTGATCCACTTGGTCACCATGACCATAACAGCCTCATTTGTTCAGTTCTCCTCCAACAAACATTGACCCAAGTCAAACTTTGCCTCTCTTTGCTTGCTTGTCACCATGAATATAATGTCACTGTCGACAACATTGAGAGATCAATCACAGCAAATATTGAGATTGCAATATAGATCATCCAGACTGTGACAATCTCCTGCTATTTCACAGCATTATTGTGATGATTCTGGATTTTTCACCGGATTTTTCAACGCATTTTGCATATATTCAGGAATTTCTAGCTAAATTCCCTGAATTACTATGGGAGGAACAACTCTAAAGGTTGGATGGAACACCATGGAACATTCTAGAACCTTCTGGAATGTGCTGGAATGTTCTGGAACATTCCTATGACATCATGTTCCTTTGTGCTTACTCATGTAATGACATCATACTTTCCCATGACATCATCTTGTATTGTGATTACTCAGCCTATGACCTCATATGTTCCCACATGATGTCATACTCTATTACAGCTTACTAACTACGTTCTCACACAATGTCATAGATGACTCCATTTGTTTGCACATGTACATACTAGACATAGAGTACTTAAGACATGTCAGAGAGGGGACTGGAACCTCACTCTGTCTTTGCACTCTTAACTTGCACCTAGCCCACACCAGCTAAGGTACGTGACAGCCGAAAGGCGCAGGCGCAGGCACAGCCACCGACTCGACCCATAGGTCAATTCCTCCCTGCGCCCGCACCATGTAGTTAGAAACCAGGGGTAATAGAATGTAGATCTTTAAAATAAAATACTCTATCCCGTCCAAATCGTGCCCGACCCCCTCAGTTGGGCCCAATTAGGGAAAAATGTGTTGTCAGCCGAAATGGTTTTTTTTAGGCGAGAATGGCCCTTTGGGGAGTTTTCAATTTTCCGGATCGCAGAGTTTGGCAGTTGTGTCACATGGTTTTGCTTTGTATCGTTGCTTTGTATCAAGCTTGCTTTGTAATTTAAGTTGCTACTTCGACAATAAAAATCTACTGAACTGAGATCATGGGACGCCCAAAGAACTCAACAAGGGCACAAAGAATTCTAATTGCAAAGACTCCAACCCACAGACTGCGTAGAATTGCGCAGGATCGGGCAGAGGATTGGGTGGAGGATCGGGCACCTACAAAAGCAAGGAATGGCAGAAGAGCATTGAGAATTCTTGAAAAGAATAATTCTTGGATCGATAATCAAGGGGAGTGGGACGAAAGTGGCAAAGAAGAAGACCTGGGCACAGAGAGCGACTCATCATCAATCATCTGCCTAGATCGGGGGGACGAGGAGGATGTTCACCTGCTGGAACCCTCAAATGTCAATACTGTCCTTTTCACAGGACTTGCAAATTGGCAGAAATTGGTTGCCGAAAAATTGGCCTCAAATAAACGGCCTCCCCACTACTCAGGTCGCTCACTCAGGACTATGTATAGAAACAAATCAACAGCAAAAAGGAATGGACAAACCTTGAAAGATCTATGGGGGCCAGTTGTAAGCCTAAAAACCTGAGGATCATTCAGGCAGAGCTGACAGTCCGTAGGCCAAAAGGAGTGTCCCAGTCAATGAGGAAACTGAATACATCACCTTGGGCAGTGATTCCGATGTGGAAGAGAGAGCTCCTCCTTTCATTTTGAACGAACCTGGAGCACCCACCAAGAATGCCACAGTCGCGAGGCCAGAATCTCTTCAATCAATTGAAGAGACTATAGAGCATTATCACAACTTCTCATTGGCCCCAGCAATTCCTGTGTGTTCACTGACTGAGCAACAACTCCCAACCCAGAATCAAGATGCTCTGTCATTCAACCCATACCAGCAAATCGCCCCTACAGCATCCCTTTATCCCTCTGAAGATGAGGACATATGAATCATATGGAATTTCACAAAGGATCAGAGCCGATCTGCAGAAGTGGTGAATGCACTGAGTGAGATTGTGAAGGAACAGCATTGGAAGCAGCAAACAACGAACCTATGGGTGCAAAGTCGAATAACTGGAATGCTCACCTTGTGTCGCCTGTTCTCCTCCCCAAAATCGGGGCTCTCCTGGACTCGAGCCTCCAAGTTTGCTGCAGCATCAGTGGGCCATGGGTGCCCAACATATGAACACAAGCTCAGACATTGGGTTGTCGAATTCGAAAGACTGGGGATGGATTATACCTCCCTGCCCCTCACACAACATGGCTGATTCAACACTCACCACCTCTTCAATGAAGATTTGTCGACAATGATTCACGAATTTCTCTTGGAACTGCACAAGCATCAGCCGTTCTTCAAAGCAGAAGACATTGTCAAGTTTATTGCAACACCAGAAATGCAATCAGCAATGGGGACCAAGGCAACAACGATTTGTGAAAGGACAGCACAGTGTTGGATAAGGAGAATGGGTTGGTGATATGGAAAAATGTTGAATGGTATGTATGTTGATGGCCACAAGTGTGAAGATGTCATTGCATACCGTTCTTGGTTCCTGGTGGAATACAAGAAACTGGAGAGATGGATGAAGAGATGGGATAGAGATGGGAACATAGATCAGCTACCAGAGTTGCAAGAGGGTGAATGAGTGATACGAGAGGTCACTCACAATGAATCGACATTCTAGGCCAACGATCGACGAAAGCAGGGGTACTGGCATCAAGACAAAGGGAAGAAACCAGTCTGAAAGGACAAAGGGAGTTCTATTATGGTAGCTGATTTCCTAACGCCTGAAATCGGGAGACTGAGAGATGAAATCAGGTGGGTGTGGCTGAATCACTCAGGCATGGCTGATCGGCTTCTCTGTTCAGTGAAGCCTGAGTATTCTTCAAAGCAGGCAAATCCTGTGATGGATATTGGACGAATGAGGATGTCCTTGCTCAAGCACGCATGGCAATCGAAATCTTCCAGTGCAAGTGGCCTGAAGAGCAAGGTCTATTCCTATATGACAATGCGACAATACACAGAAAAAGGGCACCAAGTGCACTCTCAGCAACAAAGATGCCCAAAGGAACACAATGATGGGAGCCCAGTCCCAGCATATGGATGCATGACGGGAAGCTCCCTGATGGCACACCCCAGCCATTATATTACCCTGATGACCATCCAACCTCTCCTGGCTTCTTCAAGGGAATGGAACAGCTCCTATGCGAACGTGGCCTCTTCCCCACTGATCGAAATTTGAAGGCTCAATGCAGCCCCTCACTCTCAAAGTGTCCACCAGGACATACCATGTGCTGCTGCTGACAGATCCTCTATAACCAAGCAGATTTCCAAGAACAAAAGTCGCTCCTTCAAGAACTCTATGAAGATGCTGGGCACCTGTGCCTGTACTATCTGAAATTCCACTGTGAGCTAAATTTCATTGAGCAATATTGGGGCTATGCAAAGTATCAATATCGGGAGACTCCTCTCACTACCAATGACAACATGATGATTGAGAATATCCGTGAGTGCCTGGACTCCGTGCCAGTGGAAACCATCTGATCCTACTCGATTCGAGCTTGTAGATTCATGGATGCCTACCAGGCTGGATTGGATGGGCCACAGGCAGCTTGGGCATGCAGGAAGTACCGTGGCCACTGCACATTGCCCCCAGGTGCTCTTTGGGATGCCAGATCACACATTTGAATAGTTTTACAATAGATATATTTATTGAGAAACGAAACTAGCTACAGATACAAAAAAAAAAATTCAGAGTCCCAGAATTTGGCAGTGCGAGGCTGGGGTGGCTGTGCCTGCACCTCTTGCCTGTCGCGTACCTTACCTGCAACATTTGTTACAATTATTATCTTGTACTATGGAACCTCACTCAGCAGGATGCTTCACTCAGTGGGACATGCACCTTCTGGTAAGAAAAGCGACATATAGCTAGCATTTATTGTATACTACAGTGACTCAAAAAACTGGTTCACATTTGGCAAATTTTTCTTTGCAAGGCCAATTGTGGCTCAGATAACAAAGCTAAACTTGTGGGAATTTTCAGTAACAAAGCAAAGTATCGTGGCCCTGTTTGTACCAAATGTCAAAACATTAGCTTCATGTATTGATTTAATACAGGATTTACAATCCACCACACTCAATGAACCAGTTTTTGTGCTGGTAGCCAGTTTTCCCTTCTTTGGCCTTTACCATTGCCTGTATCCTCCTGGGCATACTCTCAACCAGGTTTCTACAAACCTCCTTTGGTATTCTATCTGATTCTATCTGCACTTGCCCCCAAAAGCTCATCCACACCAGCAGGAGGTGCCCATAGACATTGGGCTGCCATTGGTGGTGTTGCCACCCATATTCAAAAGGGCTGAGGTCATGTGACTGCACACCACTTCAGGACAATCACCTTGTTCTATTGGGACCATTTTGGGGCCTTCTTGAAGGTGGCTTTAGGGTCATTTTCCTGTTGAAAGGTGAACCATGGCCTGTCTGATGAATAAAACTTGACAATTGCCAGGAATTCAACTTGATGAATGCTGGTGTGCAGCTCAGAATCCATTCTACTATCTATTGTGAACATATGCCTTGCTCCATGAGCAGGGTTGCAGCCCCAAATGATATGGAATCAACCCTTAACTTTAGAGTAGCCCAGACCTCCTGCTCAGAGCCAGGCTTTTTCCACTCCAAACCCCCCCATATGGCCCTACCCTGTTATACTTAGTCCTGTCTGACCATATGACCCTCCTCCAGTCATCCAGAGTCCAATGCCAATGCTCCAGAGCAGGCACTAACCTGTGCTTTGATGAGTCTTGGAAGGAACAGGCCTGTTTACCTTAAATTTGGATACTAACCTCTCTTGCTTCAATGTGTCCCTAATGGTATGGATACAGACACCCATGTCCAGAGTTTCCTTGAGTTCAGTGGCAGTGTGAGCTGCTCCAGATGTGACTTTGTGAACAAGGGGCTTTTGGCCTTGAGCAGCTAGCCTGGCTGGGTGCCCACCACACTGCCTGGGGAGGGTGTAACTGATGATAGAGTAGTATCTCCTGACTGTAGAGTGGCTAACATGTGTTTGGGCAGCCACTTTATGTTGGGAGTAGCCATTCTGGAGCAAAGTGAGGATAGTTTGGTTGGAGACAGTGGACATGTTTGTTTGGGGGGTGATGATGCTGGTGGGTCCTATAGATGTTATCAAGACATATTTACATGATATTGAAGGTTTAGTCATGTGATATCTGTGACAAACCCAAAAATTTGGGAGAGCACAAAAACTGGTTCATTGAGTGGTCATTGTGAATCCTGTATTAAATCAATACATGAAGCTAATGTTTTGGCATTTGGTACAAACAAGGCCATGGTACTTTGCTTTGTTACAGAAATTTCCATGAGTTTAGCTTTGTTATCTGAGCCACAATTGGCCTTGCAAGGAAAAATTTGCCAAATGTGAACCAGTTTTTGAGTCACTGTACATCTATTATAAACATATTATTTTGTCATTTGTGCCCACTGGCCTCACACCTAGCATACCCCATGCCCTACAATGCAGATAAGGACTGAATTTAAGGTCACTGTGGCAGGGGATGCCTATGGTGGCTTCAATTAATGTAATTACCTTACGAAAACCTCATGGGGGGTCCCTTAAGTGCCTCTATTGCCTCAGGGTCCTGTAATCGACCAAAATCATCCCACAATTGTTCCTCAATGGGAAGAACAAGATTGGCTGCCCAACAATGTCGAATCAAGAATGAAGACTATGAAGAACTTGTCAGCAAAGCCATGGAGGCATACCATCAAAGGCCAGACTTTGGATATGTGCACACAAGTTTGGCATCCCCAAATCAACTCTCTCTCAGCTTGCTTAAATGGTCAATTATCAAAGTTAGAGTCCACTAAACTTTGTCAGAAGTTGTTTCCTGAGGAAGAGCAAGTTCTTCTTGAGTACCTGAAGGATGCTGCCTGCAGGGGCTTCCCTGACACTTGAGAGTGGTGCAAAAGGAGAGCAAATGAGATACTAAAGACTTGGAGCATGGGACTGGAGTGCCCAGTCAGCTGATTGTGGCTTGATCACTTGCTTGATCATCATGGAAGCAGTATTCACATGGTTTTGGAGCAAAGCATGGAGCTCTGTATGAGGTGGGGCAGTAAATGAAAGAGTTGTCGATCACTGGTTCCAGCTTCTTGGGGAAATCGTGACAAAATTTTCCATTTCCCCTGATTGCATCTTCTCTATGGACAAAACATCAAATTTCTGGATAAACCGACATCCAAGACACTCTATATTGGATCCACAGAATCTAGTCACCAGCCCATTGCCATTCATGATGAGAATTGAGAAACTGCAACACTGATTCCAATCATATCAGCAGCTGGAAAGGTGTTTAGACCTACAGTAATCTTCAAAGGAGCACAATTCCAAGCTAGTGCAGATTGGAAGAACCCCTTGAATGCATTGTATGTTTCATTTCATGACATTACAGCAGCCAATTGGGACACTGACATCAAAATCCTAGTATCTGAATGTCACAAAAGGGTTATATTACTGGTGAGATCAGCCAGGAATGGATCAAGGTCAATTTTGACAGCCAAACCTGTGAATTGGCAAATGGATGGACTTGCCTTTTGATTGTTGATGGGCACATGTCACATTTCACTCAAGACTTCCTTGAATATGCAAAAACCAACAACATTGAGGTGCCCTGTCTTCCCCCAAACACCACACATGCACTTCAAAGTGAGAATTCTCCATGAGACTGATGTCCTGCCACTGATACCCATCTGAAATAGCACTTGATGTTTGTGGGTTTGCTCAGTTCAAAAGAGAATACCAGAAGGAAACTGAGAAGCAAGCTAATCAATACTTGAAGAAAATAACCTGGCAGGACTATTTGGAGGCAATAGCAGGGCCATATGAGAGAGCCTTCACTTTGGAGAATACACTGAAGGCCTTTGAAGTCACAGGAACCTGGCCAGTTGACAGATCAAAGATCACCAAAGACATGACAGCATTAGCAGAGGGCCTTTCCACCCAAAGTGGGCCAACTGTTAATCTCAGCAGCCCTGTGAAACACATTGTGGACTTCCTACAGAGTGAGAGAGCACTACCTACATCTTCCCTTGCTATTACCTCAATTCAGGCATGGGAATCTAGTGCTGGCTCCCCAAACAAGCATGAGAGTGATTCCACATCTGCATCTGACTCGCTCTTTGCAAAACTCCAGCAAACAAGGTCAGCTGGACTGTTCAGTGGTACCCCTATTGCCTCCACCAGCCCCATATCGCCACTCAAACTCACAGAACCAATCACAATGGCAATGTATATGACTAGTTCTGACTCAGGCACACATGCTAGGGCCAAAGAACAGGTGGAACATTGGCAAGACATGGACCAATATGAGCAGGCAAAGGAGATGCTGAGGATGAGGCAGGAGAACCAAAAGCTACAGAGTACTGTTGTCAGATTGACAGCAAAGCTCTCACTTATGAGTTTGGAGAACACTGATCTACACTATGGCCTCAACAGCAAGGTGGCAAAGCAGCCAACAGTTTGAAGTTGGCTTTTCAAGGCAGGGAAGGGTGCCCATGCAACAGGATCTGAGTTCCTGGGAGAGCTTTCAGCCATAGAACAGGAGAAGGAGGCAAAGCAATTGGCGCAGGCCATGGGACAAGAAATAAAGCGGAAAAGGAAGGAATTATGGCACGAACAGCTCAGGGTGTATAACAGGAAATGTGAGGAAGCTGTCAAGAAAGGACTTACACGTACATCAGTTGGCCCAAAGCCACTACTGAGGAACATACAACTGCCTGGATCAGCAGAACAACCGAGTACCTCCGCCGATCCGCCTCAAACTCAGGTTCACAATAGAAGAGCTCGAGTACATCAGAAGAATGCGTACTTTGACTCGATCGCAGGCGATATCCTGTCATGGGGAGACAAGGAATCAGAAGAGAGTGAATCAAACTGGTCAGAAAAAAACAGTCAAGGCGGCGAATAGCTCCCTGTTTTGCTATCAATCCAAATATATATTTACTTTTAGTGTGCCATCCTCCGTTATGCCTTGTCCCAGTGAGTGAACAAGGCCCTAAGTTTTGGGGCCATTTTTGAAGGTCATATCGCTTACGGCCACAAAAGAATCATGTGTAATAGGATTTTTATATATATTTCTCTATTATACACACAAATTTACAGAACTTTGATGAACACAAGGGCTGAAATCCTTAAGTGTCCTGGTGACTCTGTATTGACAGTACAATACTGCCCACTGCTGTGAAATAGCAAGAAATCATCACATTCTGGATGACTTGTATCTCAATCTCAGCATTTGCTGTGATTGAGCTCTCACCATTGTTGACAATGAAATTCATAATGACAAG